>SAMEA104315439__coassemble_440_pt1 | contig 17173 bp, 12 predicted proteins | sample SAMEA104315439__metabat2_high_PE_001 | metagenome-assembled genome bin SAMEA104315439 (sample SAMEA104315439) | gut metagenome | biome: Monkey gut; feature: monkey-associated habitat; material: faeces | place: China | collected 2013 | reverse complement strand
TATGAGGTCAATCCTGTGACTGGCGAGAAACTGCTTGATGCTTCGCAGATGAACTACCGCTATGAGATTTACGACTACACCACGGCAGCCCTTCGTCGCAACCGTCTCCGTCCGGAAGAACGCAACCTCAACACTGACCATACCGTAGATCCAAATGAGGTGGTGATGATAAGTAAGGACACGGCATACGTGGATGACGAGGGAAAGATAGTGCGCGAGACCATCAACCGTCCGCTCTCAGGACCATGGGATTTCCTCAATACCTACATCGTCAATATCTATCCTGACACCACCTGTTGGGTCAATGACTTCACCAATTCAGATAATGAGGTGTATATGCGCAACTATTTCTCCAACCCTACCTACAGCGATTATCCTGTGGTGGGCGTGACTTGGGAGCAGGCAAATGCTTTCTGCGCATGGCGTACCGAATTCCTGCTCAAGGGTCTTGGCGGAGAAGCACGCTACATACAGCGTTACCGTCTGCCTACAGAGGCAGAATGGGAGTATGCAGCACGAGGTAAGGACGGCACGGAGTTTCCTTGGAATAATCCAGACGTAAAGAATGGCGACGGATGCTTCTATGCCAACTTCAAGCCAGACCGTGGCAACTACACCAAAGACGGCAACCTCATCACATCAAAGGCTGGTATCTATTCCCCTAACAGCAACGGTCTCTATGATATGGCAGGTAATGTGGCAGAATGGACTTCCACCATCTATACCGAAGCCGGCGTGGATGCTATGAACGACCTCAACCCACAGTTGGAATACAAGGCAGCCAAAGAAGACCCTTACCGACTGAAGAAGAAAAGCGTCCGTGGCGGTTCGTGGAAAGATCCAGAGAGCTTCATCCGCTCTGCTTGGCGCACGTGGGAGTATCAGAACCAACCTCGCTCTTACATCGGCTTCCGTTGCGTCAGGTCTTTTGCCAGTCCGAGCAGCAAAAGGAAGTAAGAGCCCTCTTCCTCTTGGGGATATAAAATATCAATAAATAAAAATATATAAAGATAGGTTGTTGGTGTTCTTTCTATTTTTCTTTATTTTTTCTATTGATATTTTATCCACTCAAGCAAGTATTCTCAATCCGGCAGGCGATTTTTCACTTTTCACTTTTCACTAAAGAAAGAAAAGAATAAGTCCCAATGGCGTCAGCCATTCTTCATTCTTCATTCTTCATTCTTCATTAAAAAAAATGTCTAAATACAGCAAATTCAATATAGTCTATCTTCTTCAGAAGTGGATGGACGGTGTGGCAGGACAGACGTTTATGAATTACGCTTATTCATGGGGCGCTGCAGTTGTCATACTCGGTACACTATTCAAACTGACCCACCTTCCAGGAGCCAACGTCATGCTGTTTATCGGTATGGGCACCGAGGTGTTCGTGTTCTTCATTTCAGCTTTCGACCGTCCCTTCGATAAGACACAGGATGGCAGAGAACTTGCCACTGACAGCCAACTGGCAGCTGAAGCCCTCGCCGAAGAGCAGGGTGGGGCAGCGGAGGGCACCGTCATTATTGGTGCCAGCGTAATGCCTAATGTGGCAGGTAGTCAGTCTGCATCTGCAGTGGTTGCTCCTTCTCAGCCTGTCTCTCAAACTGTAGGCGTCACTGCCTCTGCTGTTTCAACCGGAGATGTTACCCCTGTGACCGTAGCTCCAACACCTGCCCCTGCAGTAACTCCAGAGACAGCGCAGGCTATGGAAGAGGCTACCACCACCTATGTTGATCGCCTCAATGAGCTTAACGAACTTCTCCTGAAGGTGGGAGCGCAGACAGATCGCATCACCACCGATTCGGAAGAAATGGAAAACCTCAACCGCACCCTCACCGGCATCGCACGCATCTATGAGATGCAACTCAAGTCTGCTTCCCAGCAAATCAATACGCAGGATGAAATCAATGAGCAGACCCACAAGATGGCGGCACAAATCGCTGAGCTTAACTCTATCTATGCTCGTATGATTGATGCTATGAAGGCAGGGCAGAATTCTTAAATGAAGAGTGTTTAAAATGAAGAATGAAGAATGAAGAATATGAGTTACGTTTCTTTTAGTGAAAAGTGTTCAAAATGAAGAATGAAGAATGGGAGTTACGGTTTCTTTTAGTGAAAACTGTTCAAAATGAAGAATGAAAGTTAGTTTTTCTTGATGAAACCTCAAGGCGAAGAAGGTAATCTCCTATTCCCTATTCCCTATTCTCTATACTCCTATTTCCTATCTCCTATTCCCTATTTCTTAAAAGAAAAAAATGGCAATAAAGAAAAGAACAGTTTCCCCACGCCAAAAGATGATCAACCTGATGTACGTTGTCCTGATGGCAATGCTGGCGATGAATATCTCCAGCGAGGTGCTTGATGGCTTCAGCATCGTGGATGATAGTCTCGTGAAATCCACAAAGAATGCGGAGAAACAAAATGAGAATATATATTCTGCTTTCGACCAGCAGATGAAAGCCAATCCAGCCAAGGTGCAGGAATGGTATAACAAGGCGGTTGGCGTCAGACAGATGAGTGACTCGCTCTATAATTTTGCACAGTCGCTCAAGGTGGCTATTGCCAAAGAAGCTGATGGCGAGGATGCCGATGTCAATCATATCAATCGAGTAGATGACCTCGAAGCTGCCAATCATGTGATGCTGGCACCTGGAACAGGTAAGGGCGCCAAACTAAGAAAGAGCATCGACGCATACCGCGAGCGCATCCTCTCGATGATAACAGACGAAAGTCAACGCAGCATCATCTCTGCAAACCTCACTACTTCTGTGAAAGGCAGAAAGAATCCGCTCAACAAAAACTGGGAAGAGTATATGTTTGAAGGAATGCCGGTAGCGGCTGCCATTACCATGCTCTCCAAACTTCAGAGCGATGTGCGCTATGCCGAAGGAGAGGTGTTGCATAATCTTGTCAGCAATATCGACGTGAAGGATATCCGCGTCAATAAGCTATCCGCTTTCGTAATCCCTAATGCTCAGACTGTGGTAAGAGGTGATAAATTCTCTGCCCAGATAGTGATGGCAGCAGTAGATACCACCCAGCAGCCACAGATATACATCGGTGGCAGACAGGTCAATCTGCACAACAACACCTATGAGTTTGTGGCAGGCAAGACAGGCGACTTCACCCTTTCGGGCTATATGACGGTGCAGAATGGAGGCGGCGAGGTGATTCGACGAAACTTTGAGCAGAAATACACAGTGGTGGATCCTTCTGCTACGGTCTCTGCCGACCTGATGAACGTGCTATATGCAGGATATAACAACCCAATGAGCGTCTCCATACCAGGTGTTCCGCTCAATAAAGTGATAGTGAGCATGACCGGTGGCACGCTGACTCCAGTGGCTCCGGGCAAATACATTGCCCGTCCGTCAGCCGTAGGCAGGGATGTCACCTTCACCGTGTCGAGCACACAGACCGGCAGACCGGTGCAGATGGGTCAGTTCGCATTTCATGTGCGCAAGTTGCCGGATCCTACCGCCTATATCCAGGTGGGCAATGACCGTTTCCGTGGTGGAGCCCTTGCCAAGGCATCCCTGTTAGGCAGCAATGGCATCCGTGCCGCCATCGACGATGGACTGCTCGACATAGAATTTAAGGTGACGGCTTTCGAGGCAGTCTTCTTCGACAATATGGGAAATGCGGTGCCAGTAGTCAGTGATGGGGCACGCTTCTCTGCCCGTCAGATGGACACCTTCCGCAAGCTCTCCCGCTCCAAGCGTTTCTATATCTCCCGCATCCATGCCGTGGGTCCTGACGGAATATCACGACAGTTGCCTGGGTCAATGGAGGTGATTGTCCGATAGGTGATTATCAATTGATGTGTTGTTTAGTTGTTTTGTTGTTTAGTTGTTTTGTTGATAGTCAAACAACCAGACCACCAAGCAACCAGACCACCAAACAACAAAATCACCAAACAACAAAATCACCAAACAACAAGACAACAAAACAACAAGACAACAAAACAACAAGACAACAAAACAACTGATATGAAGAAAATGATGATACTTCTTGCGGTGATGATGTTAGCATCGGTCACAGTGGATGCGCAGCCACAGGCGCGTCGCAAAGCCAATGCGCAAGCCGCACAGAAGAAAAGCAATGCCAATACGATGACTGAGCGTGCCCTCTTGTCTTTTCCTACACAGCAGAAGATGTCAGAGGACGTGGTATGGCGCCGTGACGTATATCGCGAGCTCGACCTCACCAAGGACGACAATGCCGCGCTCTACTATCCTGTGGAGCCTGTTGGTTCGCAGATGAATCTGTTTACATATATGTTTAAACTGATGCTGTCTGGTCAGGTGCCAGCTTATGAATACCGCATCGACGGCAATGAATCTTTTGAGGCAGATGCACGAGTGAAGCCACTCGCTTTCCTCGACAATTATCATATCTTCTATGAGCGTAAGGATGGCAAACTGAAGCTCGACAACTCCGACATCCCGAGTCGTGAGGTGAAGTCATACTATGTGAAGGAGTCATCATATTTCGATCAGCGCACTGCCACATTCCACACCAAGGTAGTGGCACTATGCCCTATCATGAGTCGTGCCGATGACTTTGGCGATGGCGTGGCAAAATATCCGCTCTTCTGGGTGAAGTATGATGATATAGCGCCATTCCTCTCCAAGCAGATGATTATGACCTCCAATCTCAATAATGCCGCTGTGATGAGTGTGGATGATTATTTCGTCAAGAATAAGTATCGTGGCACTATCTATAAGACCAATAATATGCTGGGTGAGACGCTCGTTAAGAATGATGCCGCAGGCTTTGGCGACAGTAGCGACCAGCAGAAGGCTGTAGAGACAGAACAAAAGAAGATTGAGGCGCAGCTCAAGGCTTTTGAGGAGAATATCTGGGGCGACAAGGCGCGTAAGGATTCTCTCGACAGCATCGCTAAGATAGATAAAAGCGCTAAGGCAAACAAGAAGGTGAAGCGCACTGGTCGCAATCGCTCTGCCTCCTCCACTAATGCAGAGGTGAAAGCGAAGAAGACGAAGCCTAAGACGACTTCCAATACCAATACTGCTGCTCGCGTCAGCGTTCGCCGACAGAGGCATTAGTTGTTTAGTTGTCTTGTTGTTTAGTTGTCTTGTTGTTTAGTTGTTTGTTGGTAGATTTGGCTGGAAGCCAGTACCGAGCAGAGCGAGAGTAACCTGGGACGAAGTCTCAGGATTACAAGAAAGAGAGGGACGGCTGTCTGGAAGACAGTACCAATCAGCAAGACAACTAAACCACTTATTTCTCAATATCGCCACTTTTTAACATCTGTTAGTATATTTATCACCCAAAAGTAAAAGATTTTTTTTTATTGCAAAGTAATTCCACCCTTCCACCTCTGGGATGCTAAGTGTCTGATTGCCAACAATGTAGATATGGTGGAATTATGGGTGGAATTAGGGTGGAATTACATGAAGTTCCACCCTAATTCCACCCATAATTCCACCTATGTTATTCCGTTGATATACAGTGTGTTAGGTGTGTGAAGGTGGAAGGGTGGAATTACATTTCAAAAAAACATTTTTCTGAAAAATATAGTCGGAAATATGTGAAAATATGTGAAAAAGTGGTCAGTCCACTGCAAAAGCGCCAAATTTGCGAGTCATTTCAGTTTAGAATTACCCAATCCGACAGTCCGTAACCAAAGAAAAGCCCCTCCAGGGAGGGGTGGGGGAGGGCTGACCTTGCATTGCAAAAGCATAGATATTAGGAAGTAAAAGCTTAGATATTAGGAAGTAAAAGCATAGTTATTAGGAAGTAAAAGCATAGTTATTAGGAGGTGAAAGCATAGATATTAGGATGTAAAAGCATAGTTATTAGGAGGTGAAAGCTATGCTTTCCCTTGGTGAGCTACAACAAGTTTTGTCTGGAAGACAATACCGAGCGTAGCGAGAGTAACCCGGGACGAAGTCTCGGGATAACCAATAATGAAGGGATAGCTGTCTGGAAGACAGTACCCCATTGATGTGCTTGCTCGCCTTTGGCTCGCTCGCCATGTTCAAAGACAATCACGGATAAAGCCGATGCGACGGATCTGTTCTTTCACGGATTTTTTTTGTGTTGTTGGATTTATTTGCGCCTGTCGGGCGCTGGGATTGCCACGGATTATCTCTTGCTGGAGGCATCCCGCTCCGTATAGGCGCAAATGCAATCCGTAGTAAATCCAATATCAAGTAGCACCTCTGATAACATCCGCTTATATCCGCTTACAATCCGTGTTCGTTTATCCTCCGATTTTTTTTCGAACACGGATTGACGCGGATGTTTCGCTTGTGGGGAGGTACTGTCTTCCAGTCCAATTCACCATCTATGCCACTAAACAACCAAAAAACCACAACCGACAACCTATTTTTATATATTTTTATTTATTGATATTTTCACTTCCCCACACACGTAACCCACCAAAAAAAACAGGAAATCGTTTTGCAGGACGGCATTTTTTATATAACTTTGTGCCGTTGAAATACGTAGATGTGATATTGCCATTAGGGATTGACGCCCTTTATACTTACTCCGTGCCTGACGACATGGAGCAAAAAGTGGTGCCGTATGTCAGGGTGAAGGTGCCTCTTGGAATCACTAAGACATATACCGCAATAGTGGTCAGCGTGGCCGATACACTGAAGAACGGCATAGACCCAGAGAAGGTGAAACCTATCGTGGCAGTAATAGATGCCCATCCCGTCTTGCTCTCAGAGCAATATCGCCTCTGGACCTGGATAGCATCCTACTATATGTCGCCCATCGGCGATGTCTATCGTTGCGCTTTGCCGACAGGCATGAAGACAGAAGGCATATATAGGGCAAAGACCGAAACCTTCGTAGGACTTTCAGAGAATTACCATAGCGAACAGGCAATCCATCAAGCGCTCAACAGTCTGGTGAGAGCACCAAAGCAACTGGCGGCTTTCAATGCCTTTCTTGCCCTCACCCATTGGGACACCATCACGGGAGAGTCAACAGAAATGCCAGTGGCAGAGATTACGCGCGAGGCTCTGATGAATGAAACGCATAGCAATATCGCCACCATCAAGGGACTTTGCGACAAGGAGATACTACGTCTCTACGATAAGGAAGTGGGCAGACTCAATGAATCAGGCACACCACATCCAGAGAATATCAAGCCACTGAACGAAAACCAGCAGCGAGCATACGACGAAATCCGCCAACAATGGGAGAAGCATAATGTATGCCTGCTCCACGGAGTGACATCCAGCGGTAAGACAGAGATTTACATCTCAATGATCCAGCGTGCCATCGACGATGGAAAACAGGTGATGTACCTACTGCCGGAGATAGCCCTGACGGTGCAAATCACGGAAAGGCTGCATCGCGTCTTTGGCAATCGCCTCGGAATCTACCATTCCAAATACTCAGATGCCGAGCGTGTGGAGATATGGCAGAAGCAGCTCTCAGACGAACCTTACGACGTGATACTCGGAGCACGCTCAGCCGTTTTCCTCCCATTCCAGCGTCTCGGACTGGTGATAATCGACGAAGAGCACGAGACCTCCTTCAAGCAGCAGGACCCAGCGCCACGCTATCACGCACGGTCAGCGGCTATAGTGCTGGCACAGATGTATGGGGCAAAGACACTTCTCGGCACGGCAACGCCAAGTATGGAGTCATACTATAATGCGCAGCAGGGGAAATACGGCTTTGTCACGCTGATGCAGAGGTATAAAGACTTGCAGTTGCCAGAGATAAAAGTGGTGGATACCAAGGATTTGCGTCGCAGAAAGTTGATGAAAGGATTACTTTCGCCCGCTCTCCGCGATGCTGTCAGGGAGGCGTTGCAGAATGGCGAGCAGGTCATACTGTTTCAGAATCGTCGCGGTTTCTCGCCAGTGATAGAATGCAGGGAATGCTGCTGGGTGCCACATTGCGTCAACTGCGACGTGGCGCTGACGTATCACAAGAATATGAATCAGTTGACGTGCCACTACTGCGGCTACACTTACCGTATGCCAACGGAGTGTCCAGAGTGTCAGAACACTCATCTCACCGACCGTGGATTTGGTACGGAGAAGATAGAGGACATCATCCGAGAGGAATTTCCGGAGGCAAGGATAGCACGCATGGACCTCGACACCACGCGCACCCGCAATGCTTACGAGCGAATAATAGGTGAGTTTTCATCGCATAAGACCAACCTGCTCATCGGAACGCAGATGGTGACAAAGGGACTGGACTTTGATAATGTCAGCGTGGTGGGCATACTGTCTGCCGATTCGATGCTCAATGTGCCGGATTTCCGGGCTTGGGAGCATGCCTTCATGATGATGACGCAGGTGGCAGGACGAGCAGGAAGAAAAGGAAAGCGCGGACTGGTGATAATGCAGACCGGGCGTCCTGAGCTGCCAGTGATACATCAGATAGTGAAGAATGACTATAAGACATTCTATAGAAGTCTGGAACTGGAGCGAAGCGAATTTCGTTATCCACCGTTTACCCGACTCATCTATATCTACCTCAAGCACCGTGACAATCAGATAGTGGAGACGGCAGGCATCGAGTTTGCCAATCGCTTGCGACAATCGCTCGGAGCCAGAGTACTGGGTCCCGACCGACCGGCAGTGGCGAGGGTAAAGACACTGTTCATACGCAAGGTGATGCTGAAGCTCGAACTGGGATTGCAAGCGCAAGCCGTGCGGCAGTATATTCACAATACGGTCAACATGATGATGCAGGATGAAAGGTATAAGTCATTGCTGATATATTATGATGTGGATCCGGAATAGACCCCCTCACAGGGGGATATGAGAGGGTCTCTTTTATTTTCTTAAGAATATGACAAAAACAACAAAGACAGGATCCAAAGTGCTCCTGATAAATGATATGTGTGGCTACGGCAAAGTGGCTACGGCGGCGATGCTGCCAATCCTTTCCTATATGGGAAACAGCGTGTATAACCTTCCTACAGCTTTGGTGAGCAACACGCTCGACTATGGAGAATTCAATATCCTTGAGACCACGGATTATATCACCGGCGTATTCCCCGTCTGGCGAGACCTCGGTTTCTCTTTCGACGCTATAGCGACAGGCTTTATAGCTTCAGAGCGTCAGGCAGGCATCGTGTCACAGTATTGCAGGGAAGAAGCAGCCAATGGCACCGTCATCCTTGTCGATCCGATAATGGGCGACGAAGGAAAACTATATAATGGCGTCACCGCATCTACTATCAACTCCATGCGCGAGATGGTCGGAGTGGCACACCTCATCTTCCCAAACTATACCGAGGCGTGTTATCTCACCGATACCGAATACAAGACAGAAGGTGCTACAGAGGAAGAGACACGCTTGCTCATAGACCGCCTCCGTGAGATAGGCGCCAAGTCGGTGCTTATCACGAGTATGCTGGTGGATGGTCAGCACACTGTGGCAGGCTATAATCATGAGAAGGATGAGTATTTCCTCCTTACTTACGATGAGATACCAGTGCATTTCCCAGGCACGGGCGACATCTTCTCTGCCATCGTCGATGGTCATCTCCTGCGTGGCGACTCACTGAAGGACTCTGCTCGCATGGCTATGGACACCCTGAGCCACTGGATAGAGGTCAACAAAGAGAATGTGGACAAGAATCGCGGCATACCTCTTGAGCGCCATTTAGGGGATATTTAGTTAGCTTTCGGTCGTTTTTTTATATAAAATATCAATGTTTAATATTGTGGTTTTGTTGTTTTGTTATCTTGTTGTTTAGTTGTTTGTCATGTTAATACATTCAACAAAATCACTAAACCACAAAACCACCAAACCACCAAACAATGAACAATCCATTCTATTATACTCCGACACCGTACCTCTGCGAGAAAGTAGAGGAAATGGTGCGTGACATTACCCGAAGGGAAGAATGGAGGGACGAGGTGGAGAAAGGAAAGATGTTTGGAGCAATGCTGGCAAGAGACGAGAAAGGAGAGACAGTATTGCTCAAAGCCTACTCAGGGCAGGTGCTCGGACAAGGCGATTGGGAAGGATATGTGCCGGCTGTGTTCGATTATCTGCAGGAGGACGGTTACTTCAAGCGCCATGAGGTGGAGATAGTGGAGATAAACAAGGAGATAGACCGACGCTCCGCTTCAGCAGAATTGCAAATGGCGAGAGAAGCCCTCTACGAGGCAGAGAAGCAAAAGCCCACTCTGCCACCATCACGACCAATGCCAGAAGACGAGACGGAAAAAGCCATTTACATACGTCAGAGACAGCATGAGAAGGGAGAATACCGTAGGCAGAAAGCACTATGGAACGAGACAGTAAGAGAGAAGAGAGAGGCTTTGCAAGCCATTCAGGATGCTATAACCCAACTGAAAAGACAGCGAAAGCAGCGCTCCGACGCTTTGCAGCAATGGCTCTTCCAGCACTTTGTGATGCTCAATGCAAGGGGAGAAGAGAAGAATCTCCTCGATATATTCATCGAATGGGCAAGAGAGACAGGGTCGAAATGTATCATTCCGCCATCAGGTTCGGGAGAATGCTGCGCCCCAAAACTCCTGCAATACGCTTATAAGCATCAATTGCAACCCATTGAAATAGCAGAGTTTACTATTCAGAATGGCGTAGCAGAGTATCGAGGCTCATGCCAAGGACGTTGCGCCCCGATATTACGCTGGATGCTACAGGGAATGGAAGTGGATCAGAATTCATTGGAGGCAGAGGAAAAACGCGATACACTCACCGTGATATATGAGGACGAAAGACTCGTGATAGTCGATAAACCGGCAGGAATGCTCAGTGTGCCGGGTAAGTCAGCACGGCGCAGCGCATGGGATATACTTCGCGAAATGCGTCCCGAAAGTCCCGAACTCAAGATGGCGCACCGCCTCGACATGCAGACCTCAGGTGTCCTCGTGGCAGCAAAGACGGCAGAGGCATACCGCGATATGCAGGCGCTTTTCCTCGACCATACGAAGATAGAAAAGACATATTACGCCCTCCTCGAAGGCATCTTGCCGGCAGACAAGCCTCAGAAAGGCACCATATCTCTGCCACTCAGCGCCGATTATCTCAATCGACCACGTCAGATAGTGGACTATGAGAAAGGCAAGAAGGCGGTCACACGCTATGAAGTAGTAGGCGAGAAAGACGGACATACCCTCATCCGCCTCCATCCTTTGACAGGCAGAACGCATCAGTTGCGAGTGCATTGCGCCAGCAAAGAGGGACTCGGAATGCCGATATTAGGCGATGATCTCTATGGTCATCATGCCGATAGGCTCTATCTCCATGCCGCATCCCTGCGTTTCGACGACGTAAAGGTGGAGATAATTCCGCAATTTCATTCGTAAGTCCTTTTTTTTTATTACCTTTGCAACCAGAAGAAGAATGGTTCTTTTTCTCCACATACCACAAGTATATCTTAGTGATTGTCATAATCCATTACTTAATAATAGATTTCTCTCTTTATGAAATACCCTATCGGCATACAAGATTTCAAGAAGATACGCGAAGGAGGTTTCGTCTATGTTGATAAGACGGAATTGCTGTATCAGATGGTGACAAGAGGGTCAATATACTTTCTCAGTCGCCCACGTCGCTTTGGTAAAAGTCTGCTTGTATCTACGCTGAAGTATTATTTCAGTGGAGAAAAAACGCTATTTCATGGACTCGAAATAGAAAAACATGAGAAAGAATGGGAGAGCTTTCCGATATTCCATATCGACTTTAATGGCAGTGACTATACAGTAGGAGGCACCTTGCAGAGTCTTATCAATGGCTATGTCAATGATTGGGAACAGGAATATGGATACAAAAGTGACAGCAGATACAGTCCAGGCGAACGCTTTGCACGCCTCTTGAAATATGTGCATAGCCAGACAGGAAAGCAGTGCGTGGTGCTGATAGATGAATATGACAAGCCATTGCTTGACGTACTCGATACGGGATATAAGACCAAAGACGAAAATGGTCAAGAGATACAGATAGAAGAATACAACAGGAATACTCTGAAAGGTTTTTATTCGGCCTTCAAAGCAGCCGATGAAGATTTGCGCTTTGTGTTGCTTACTGGCGTGACAAAGTTTTCACAGGTCAGCGTGTTTAGCGGCTTCAATCAGCCAGAGGATATCAGTATGAGTGCGAAATATGATGCCATCTGTGGAATAACGATGGAAGAACTGGAGACCGTTTTCCATAAAGAAATAGACGCTATGGCAGATGAGATGAATGTATCGCACGATGAAATGCGCCGTATGCTGCAACGCCACTATGACGGCTATCATTTCAGTAAACGTAAGACAGATATATACAATCCATTCAGTCTGCTCAGTGCGCTTAATCGCAAGGATATAGAAGACTACTGGTTTAGAACAGGAACGCCTACCTATCTCATACGTCTGCTCAATCATACTAATGAAAACCTTAACGAACTCACAGGTAACTACTATGATACGGCGGAGTTTATCGACTACAAGGCAGATATAGGGCGCCCCTTGCCAATGATATATCAGAGTGGGTATCTGACAATAAAAGACTACGACCCATACACTAACTCTTACCTCCTCGATTTGCCAAACAATGAGGTGAAGAAAGGTTTCCTTACGCTGATAGCCTCTAATTATCTTGGAGCTAAAGAGTCTGCTGGCACGCTTGCAATACAATTAGTCAGAGCCATTCAGAGAGATGACCTTGAGACATGGCGCAAGAGTTTGACAGCATTCTTTGCAAGCATTCCTTATACGATGCGTCGCAAGGATAATGAGAAAGAGAAGGAACGCTATTTCCATTATACCTTCTATCTCATTTTCCGCATATTGAGCACATATCTCGTGTTGACAGAGATGCAGCAGAGCGAAGGACGTGCCGATTGTATTATCGAGACAGGAAAATGCGTGTATATCTTTGAATTTAAACTTGATGGATCAGCGGAAGAAGCATTGCAACAGATAGAAGAAAAGGGCTATGCACTACCTTATATCGCTGACAATCGCCCGGTGCGTAAAGTCGGTGTCAATTTTTCTTCTGTTACAGGTACTATTGTGGATTGGAAAAAAATATAATTCTGTCTGTTTAAGCAGGTAATCAATATGAGATTTCTGAAAAGAATAAGGGAGTATAGAGAGGCTTCTCCATGCTGCTTCCCTGCGTTTCGGTAGTGTAAATGTGGAGATAATCGCGCAATTTCTCTCGTAAATTCTTTTTTTTTATTACCTTTGCAACCAGAAGAAGAATGGTTCTTTTTCTGGTAAAAAACAGTATGGCTATGACAACAATGACTATACGAGTGGAGAACAAGACAATACTCTCCAGTTTGAAGAAAATCCTTGCTGCATTGGATGGAGTTACTATACTCCATACCACAAGTGAACGCTCTGCGAAAGATATAACAAAAACCGCAGGCTATAAGGAAGCTATGTCAGATAAGAAGAAAGGTAGAATAAGCGGACCGTTTGAGACTTCAGACGAACTGTTTGCACATTTGGATATTTGATATGGCATACGTTGTTAGTACAACGCGCAGATTTGATAAATGCATAGAAAAGATGAAGAAACGTGGTTGTCCAATGGATGAACTGCGTAGGGTAATTGTGTTGTTAATGGAAACTGGTGTTCTGCCAGTAAAATATAAACCCCACAAGCTAACTGGTAACCATAAAGGTCAGTGGGAATGTCATATAAAACCAGATTGGTTATTAGTATGGGAACAGAATGATAATGAATTTACCCTCCTTCTTTTAGAAACAGGAACGCATTCAGATTTGTTTTGAAATAGTAGCATTGAGAAAAGAAAGAAAAGCGTTTTCTATGCAGAATCGATGGCTATGGCAGACACCTTTATGTTGCTGATTATCGTTTTGGTGTGTAGATTGGGTAGTTTGATTACCTACTTACAATAGAAAATTGAAAATATGAGATTTCTGAAAAGAATAAGGGAGTATAGAGAGGCGCTGACGATAGGAAGTATAGGATTTCTGGTGTTCTCAGCATTGAATGGTATGATGATGAGTAATCATCCAGATATATGGACTAACCCGAAAGCGGGATTCTGGTCTGCTTTTACTACGTATTTCCATCTCTCAGGCTTTGACCCTTTCACATATATAGTCATATCAAAATGGCGCCCGCTCTACAATATAGAGAGGCATCCGCTACTTGCCGTGTTTGAATGGCCATTGTCATCGCTAAATGAATGGCTGATGTCTGTACTGGATAAGAACTGCGCCATATATATCTTAGGCATACTCTGGACCATAATAAGCACCTGCGCATGGATGCTACTCTATAAGATAATGCGTAGGATAATCGGGCTCGGTTGGCGTAATAGCCTGATATTGTGCTTCTTCTATTTCTCTATAGCCTATGTGATGCTGGCGACAATAGTGCCCGACCACATGGTGCTATCCATGACATTGATGCTCTTGACGCTGTGGATAACCTGTAAGACTGGGGAAAAAGGCAAACTGTCACACATTATGAAGATAATGATGACATACTTTGTAGCCACAGGAGTGACTTTGACCAACAGCGTAAAGATATGGCTTGCCGATATGGTGAGTTATTATCATGAATGTAAAAACGGTGGAAAACCGTTGACAAGATGCTTCAAGAGAAGTCTGATATATCTGATTCCTACTGCTATTATCGGCTGTGCATACCTATGGCAGGTGGATAATACCGTGAAATCAGAGAAGGCTCACGCTGAGGAATTGACGCAGAAGCGCATCGAGAAGGACTCCGTCTTTGCCAGGCAATATGCAGAAAACCAGGCGAGGAAAGAACGTATGCACAAGAATATGGTCGTGGATAATAAACTGTTTCAGTGGACCGACACTTCCATCGACCGCTGGCCGTTGCTCTATGAAAACATATTAGGCGAGGGATTCTTCCTGCATGAGGAACATCTGCTCGGCGATGCCAATGCAGATCGTCCCGTGTTCGTCTATTATGGGCATTGCTGGTTTTATCTGGTAGAAGTCATTCTCTTCCTTCTCATGCTGGCAGGAATATGGGCAGGACGGCATTCCATCTTGATGCAAGCCACATTGTCGATGGTTCTGTTCGATGCAATCATCCATTATGTCTTCCGCTTTGCCGCGAGCGACGTATATATCATGACGGCTCATTGGGCATTCATCTATCCAATAGGCATAGCATTCCTGCTGAAGAAAATGGAAAAGAAGAGAGCGATATCCATCGTATTGACTGTCAGTATGCTGATTATCACCGTCATGATGTGGACCTATAATCTGCATCTGATAAGTAGTTGTATTCTCAAATGATGGTGATAAGACGGACAATGCGTTGAGGCTGCCGTCTGCTTAAAATGATGCTCTCTAGAGACGTTACATACGTTTTAATGTCTTTTAATGGATAAAGGAACAGAATAATAGTTAAAAACATCAGTTAATCTTATATTTTTATTACCTTTGCAGAAAAATACATTATGAATATAGCAGTTCTTATAGCCGGTGGAAGCGGCAACAGAATGGGACAGGATATTCCGAAGCAGTTTATGCACGTAGATGGTTGTCCTATTATCATACATACTATGAAGTGTTTCCAGCGTCATCCAGATATTGACGCTATCGCAGTGGTGTGCCTAAAAGGCTGGGATACAGTGCTGCAGGCGTATGCAAACCAGTTTTCCATAACCAAACTGAAATGGATATTTGAAGGCGGAAGCACAGGTATGGAGTCAATCCATAACGGCATCTATGGACTGAAAGAAAATGGTTGCGCTGATGATGATCTCGTGCTGATACATGACTCCGTGAGACCATTGCTCTCGCAGGATATTATATCATCAAACATTGCTATCTGCAAGGCTTACGGTTATGCTATTACTGGCATTCAGTGTCGTGAGGCAATCCTTGAGAGTGATGACGGCTTTAGCACTACCACCAGCATACCTCGTGACAGACTTATCCGCACGCAGACGCCACAGACCTTCCGATTGGGCAATATCATTGAGATACATGAGGAGGCCAAGGAGAAAGGCATCACCAACAGTGTGGCTTCATGCACATTGATAGCAGAAGTGGGAGGCAGGGAGATGCACATAGTGCCTGGTTCGGAGAAGAATATTAAAGTTACGACAGTAGAGGACCTTGAGATACTCAAGGCACTCATGCATACAAGTAAAGACGAATGGCTGAAATAGAGAAACTACGAGGAAAGACCCTCCTCGTGACAGGTGCGACAGGTCTTATAGGCTCTGCCTTCGTGGATATGTTGCTTCGTGCCGATGATTTGGACGTAACGGTCTATGCGGCAGGAAGAAATGAAGAAAGAGCCAGAAGACGATTTGCAGAATACAAAGACGACGAGAGATACCATTTCTTGAAGTATGATGTGACGGAGCCGTTGGACTGTGACGTCTGTTTCGACTATATCATCCATGCTGCAAGCAATGCTTCGCCTAACTTCTTTGCCAATAATCCAGTCGAGGTGATGCTGGCAAATATCAATGGAGTGAAGAATCTCCTTGATTATGGACGTGCTCATGATATGCAGCGTTTCCTCTATGTCTCATCAGGAGAAGTGTATGGCGAGGGCGATGGCAGAGTCTTTACAGAGGATTATTACGGCTATGTGGATATAAACTCTCCACGAAGTTGTTACCCTTCCAGTAAGAGAGCTGCAGAGACCCTTTGCGCCGCTTATGGTAAAGAATATGGAATGGATTGCGTAATAGCACGTCCTTCACATACCTATGGACCATATTTCACGGAGTCTGATAATAGAGTCTATGCTCAGTTTATCAGGAATATCCAGCGAGGCGAGGATATAGTGATGAAGAGCACGGGAAGTCAGTTTAGGTCATGGTGCTATGTAGATGACTGTGTGTCGGCTCTGTTATATATCCTATTGGACGGCAAGACTGGAGAGGCATATAATATTGCAGACAATACTTCTAATATATCAATCCGAGAACTCGCAGAAATGATAGCGGAGATAGGTAATAGAAAGGTTATCATGCAGCTACCTGACGATGCAGAGAAGGCTGGTTACAATGTAGTGACCAAGTCGGTATTCTCCACTGAGAAATTAGAATCTTTGGGATGGAGAATAGCGGATGGAAATATGAAGGATAAAATGAAGCACACTATAGAGGTAGTTTTATCTCAGTTGAGATTAGTGTAATTATCTGAACTCAACCTCACAACATCTTTCAGCTCGTCATAGTGGTCGAGGCGACGTTGGTCTATGGCATAGCCTCTGATGAGGTACTGTT
>SAMEA104315439__coassemble_437_pt1 | contig 17208 bp, 10 predicted proteins | sample SAMEA104315439__metabat2_high_PE_001 | metagenome-assembled genome bin SAMEA104315439 (sample SAMEA104315439) | gut metagenome | biome: Monkey gut; feature: monkey-associated habitat; material: faeces | place: China | collected 2013 | reverse complement strand
CGCTCATAATCTATCTGTGGCAGAGCGTTGAGTTCCTTTCTAAGGGCTTCAAACTCAGCCTTTTTCTTAGCGTCCTTGATAGCAGGAAGCTGACGAAGGTCAGCATATTGCGGATGCAGGGCGAAGATACTGATAGAGGAATAAGGGTAAGAGTCGGTCCAAGTGTGAGTGATGGTGGTGTCATTGATAGGCAGCACCTGCAGAATGCGCTGACCTGTGAGCGCTACCCAATCTACCATCTTCTTCAAATCGCCGAAGTCTCCCACTCCGAAACTGCCCTCAGAGCGCAGTGAGAATACTGGTACTGCGGTGCCTGCAAGGCGGTCGGCAGGGATAGGGAAGTGGGCATCCTCCAGATAGACAGGTTGCTTGATGTCATTGGCAGACATAGGAATCTGGAAAGTGCGGTTCATTCTTGCTTCCCAGATTACCGGTACGTTAGGGTCTTCATCATATACGAGGAACTTCATCTCTATGGTGAAGCCTGCTATCATTCTGATATTGAGGAGAGCTGTCCACTCATTATCACCAGTATAATATAGTTTCATTGCCTTGCGCTCCTGCCATAGTCCCAGTTCGCTGACGTTGCCACAGAGGGCAAGGTACTGGTTGGGGCGGAGTTGTGGGGCTTTTATTTTCAATGTAAGCGTCTCGTCTGCCTTTACTTTTGGCAGGGTCTGAATCTCATGGCGGTGTATGCATTCTGTGAATGCTGAGCTGTAGAAGTAGTCCATTGTTTTTTTTTGTTGTTTTGGGGTTTGGGTTCGTGGATTCGGTTATCGGGCGGTAACGCGCCCGACACTGTGGTTTTACTTATTTACATATTTCTTGCCGTTGCGGATAACGAGGCCTTTGTAGCCATTGCCTACTCGCATTCCGTGAAGGTTGTAAGTGGCATTGGCGCGTGAATGGTCGTCTGCCTTGACGTCATGGATGCCTGTCACTATGCCGACATTGCTGGTAGATGTGTAGTAACCACCGTTGACGAACTTGAAGTCAGCAGTCTGTGGCTTTTCATCATTATTGAAGATGATGAAAGTAGGGGTTGAGGTTTCAGAGCCAGTGTAAGTCCATTTATACACCTTGTTGCCGTTGTCTGCCTGACCTATGTATGTGCAGGTCTGACCAGGCCATTTTCCTCCGGTGAAGTTTGCGGAGCTGTTCCAGCACCAGCACTTAGGGTTCTTGGTCCAGGAGGCTGGAGCTTCGAAGAAAGCGCACGTCTCGCCAGGCTCCACTTTGCAGAATGAAGGGAATGTCACGTTCTGGATTTCCTCCTTGACATCATCAAGACTGCTGATGTCTATGATGCTGGAAACGTAGTATTTGAAGTCTGTGCCCTCCAAAGCGAGCTTCATGCCATTGGAACGGATTGTAGGATTAGGGCCTATAGCCACCAGCGCATCGCCCTTATCGCCACGCACTTTCACCACGTATCCATTGCCTGAGACACCTTTGCTTACGATGGTGCTCTGATTATGGATGCCGAGGAGGCGACGGAGAAGGATGAGTTTCTTGATAGTAGTCTTGTAACTCTTCCAGTGGGTGAGGAATACGCAAGGCGTGCCAGGCATGGCAAGCATGTAGGCATTGGCAGCTTCCACATCTTTATACAGAGGATTTGCACCGTCTTTACCAGAGCTTCCAGTGTCGTGATTATCCACGAAAGTGACGGCATAGCGCTGATATAGAGTGCTTGTAGCGAGCATGCTCTCATTGAGCTTTGCCCAGTTTGAGCTTTCAATGGCTGTTTTCAGAATGTCACGGAAAGGGAAGTCGAAGGCAGCAGACTGTATCTTGCCAGAAGCATCCTTAGTGCCGTTTATCCAACTGGTCACTCTCGCATATCCATCCCAGCATTCTCCCACGGAAAACTGAGGCTTAGCAGAGGTGTTATAGATGGAAGTGTATTTAGGGGCGTAGCCTTTCACCATATCATAGCGGAAACCAGTGTAGCCAAGTTCGTTGAGAAGGAAATCGAGATAGACCTTGATGTTATTCTGAACGGTGAGGTTAGAATGGTCGAGGTCGCGGGAACCATCGAAGTCATCACCGCTATCGGCAACGCCAGTAGCCTTATATCCTGACTTGACGCATTCGTCTGTCTTACAGATATATGGCGCGCAGTTTCCTCCCCAGGTGATGGTGTAGGTCTTGCCAGTGTTCTGTCCCACTACTTTCTCGTCAGGGAAGTCGGTCCAAGACTTGTTACCGCTCTTGTGATTGATTACTACGTCAGCGATGGTTCCGAGACCTTTAGCCTTGAATGTCTTAATCATGGAGCGGAGCTGAGCCTCTGTGCCGAAGGCGCTCTTATGATCGAGCCACCAGATGTCGCAGTAACCCATATTGGATGTCAACGTGTTGCAATATCCGCTCTGAGGAATCCAGATGAGATTGAAGTATTCTGCCAGTTCGTCGGCTTGCGATTCGAGGTTATTCCACTGTGTATCTTGATAAGAATCCCAATAGAATCCTTGTATCATGACACCATTATATTTCTCTGGCCAACCTTGAGCATAAAGGCTGGATGAACCGAATAGGCACATCAATATTGTGAGTGCGAAGGAAGATAGTATTTTCATTGTGACAAACTTAGGTTTTAATGTGTTTGCAAAATTAGGCATTTTTGCTAAAACATAGATTATAAAGGTTTTACTTTTTAACTTGTATTGTCTGCAAACGATTACAGAACGACGGCAACTTTGCATATTTTGAAAGGTCGAAAGCATCATCAAAAGCATCACAATGGAGGGTTAATGAGATAATGTATGAAATGGTTTACATTTATTAGCAGATGTTAAATAATTGGCGATAATTTGTAGATGAGAAAATGGGGAAAATGGAGTGGGAGAGAGATGTTTTGGGGATGAAAAGGCGAAAACTATGATATTGGAGAGAGAAAGCTAAGTTATTAGGATGTGAAAGCTAAGCTATTGGATGGTGATAACTATGGTATTAGAACGCGAAAGTGCCGTTATTGCGCAGCGAAAATGTGAGTTTTCGGGCGTAATAACGGCACTTTTGCTCTGTAAACAGGCGGATATTATTCTGTTGTTTTTGTGACTACTTGATAATCAGGCGGTTATATTTTAGGGCGAGAATCGCGTATTTCCGTGCAGAATATTTTGCTTTCAGAATATTGCACGCAAAGTGTTAAAAAACTGCTTGATGGCTTTATTTTACGCTTATTACCTTACCAGAATGGATATATAATCCCTTCTTGGTAGGCTTGTCAATGCGAATGCCAGAGATAGTGAACCATGCGACGGAGTCAGAGCCTGGCTTAGGAGCGGTGATGTCATTGATTCCAGTAGTGTTGAGGAAAGAAGAAAGGAGTTTGCCTACGAAGCCTTGTGAAGAAACAACAGGCCAATGACCATCGGATTTCTGGTCGCACCACCACATACCGCGTGTCAACCATGTACCCATCACAGTGGCGCCAGGACCGGTTTTCCAGTCTGAATCATCGCCATTGCCAGCTTCTTCAGGTTGCCACCAGTAGATGGCATTGACGTTCTTGTGCTTTTTCAGCAGGTCAATGAGGTCTTTGGTGAATTGATATTGTCCGTCAGCAGATGCTTTCCATTTGGATTGAAGGTCATATTTCTTGTCGCCAGGATAGTACTGGAAAGGATATGAGGTCTCCATAATCTGCACTTTCTTGTCAGAGAATTGCGCTGCGAGGCGGTCGAGAGTGGAGGAAAGAGTGGAGAGACCATCATGATAGAAAGGATAATAGGAGAGTCCGATGATGTCATAATCCACCTTGGCATCCTTTAGTTTGTTGTAATAATATACTGTCTGACCAGGAACTCCGGAACGCTCTGTATGGATAATGATTTTTGCATCAGGGCAAACCTCTCTCACTGCCTTGCATCCATAGGAGAAGACCTTGGTTAGACCAGTCCAGTCATTGCTTGCGTGGTCGTAAGGAAAGACCTTAATACCTATCATTCCGTAGGTGGTCTCATTGCCCACTTGTACAAAGTCGGGCTTTGCCCCAGCGTCCTTCAGTGTCTGGAGTACCTCTTTCGTGTAGGAATAGACCTTGTCAGCCTTTTTTGCAACAGTGGTGCAGTCGCTCCATGATGCAGGGAGAATTTGGCTTGAAGGGTCAGCCCATGTGTCGCTGTAATGGATGTCGAGCACGAAGTAGGCTCCAGCATCCTTGATGCTCTTGCCTAATTTCTTCACGAAATCAATATTTTGGCAGACGCAGTGGTCGGTTTCGCCTTTCTGATTCTTCTCTTTCGGATCGACAAAGAGGCGCACACGGAATGAGTTCCATCCGCATTCGCTGACAAACCATGAGATGAGGTCGTCTATATTATTGCCTTTTGTGTCGCGATAACCTGTGTTGTGAGTCTCGTAAAGGGGTAGGATGGAGATGTCACCTCCTACGAACTCGCCATTTTGGGCTGAGGCTGTGAGGGATAGGAGAAGGAAAAATAGGGATGTGATTACTTGCTTCATATAGAGTTAGTTTGTTGTTTTTTTATGGGAGATGGGGGGGAACCAGCCGGTAACGCAACGGACACAGTGGTGAGCACTGGGACTATTGTGCAAAAGTACTAAGAAAAAATGTTTTTTGCAAGCAAATGGGAAAGAAAAAAGGTACATCGACTTTTCGTCGATGTACCTTAACTATGTATAACCAAAAATTCGTATGAGGTGATTAGTTCACGCGAACCTTCTTTTCCTCAAGACGATATTTCTTTGTCACAACCTCTTCCTTCTTTTCACCAGTGCCAGAAGCGACGGTGATAGTAGCGCGGTTGTCATCATTATTAGCAAAAGGCTGTACGCTATCGCCCTTCCATTCGGTGGTGATAATCTCTGCAGGAATGCCAGCATCTACCAAAGCCTTGGTGAGAGCCTCTGCACGATTCTTAGAGTACTTCATGTTGACACGCTTGTTGCCAGTACCCTTATCAGCATATCCTGTTACGGTAATCTTGACATCCTTATTGTTCTTCACGAAGTTCACAATCTCAGATACAGTCTGCTGGCTGATAGGATCATTCTTACGGATGGCGAAATGGAGGTCACGGCGAAGTGAAGCCTCAGTCTCTACAGTCTTGTAAGAAGTGTCGTTATACCATACAGTGTCGATACGAGTCTCATAGATAGGTTCTACTTCCTGCACAGGAGCCTTCTTAGCTTTACCAATCTTGAAAGTCACACCGATTAAGGCTGCAGCCTGCCAGTCGTTCTTGTCATTGGTCTTGAGATTGTAAAGGTCGTTCTTATAGTTCGCCTGAAGTTCGAGGTTGAGCGAGAGACTGTTAGTCACGTCATACTCGAAGATAGTGCCGAGGCGACCATTGAATGTGCTGTGCTTAGTGCCACACACCTGCTCATGATAATTAGGATGGCTACTCTGGAAGTCGTTGTTGTAAGCCAATGTCTTAAACTCATCATAGTCCCAAGAGTAGTTAGAGCCGAAACCAGCAAGGAGAATCCAGTTGAAATCCTTGCAGTTGCGTGCAGGACTAAGGATATTAGACATATTGAAGAGGAAATCTACATCAGCAGTGCAAGCCTTAAACTTGTAAGTCTGCTTGTTAAGACCATACTGACCCTCAGCAATGCCGCCTTTCTGATCATAGCCCATCAAGTGAAGACGAGCTCCGAACTCAGGAGCAAACCAGCGTCCGAACTGGAGAGCATACTGAGGAGTGACCAGTTTGAGAGAATTGTAGTTGGTGAAGGTGGTCTGAGCACCGCCCTGAACTCCAACAAACCAATAAGGCTTGAAGTCCTCTTTATTGTCTTGAGCAAATGCGGCTGTGGACACTCCACAAAGGAGTGCCACGGCTGCTGCATATTTAGTTATCTTTTTCATAGCATATTATCTTTTAATGAAGAATATCTGACCTGTAATATCATTGAAATAGATATCATACTTACCAGGAGTAATGTCGATATTCGGACCGTTAGCAGTAGAACCAGTGCCGTACATGAAGTCGCCAGCGATAGTAGGAGTCATGCCCCAGCTGGTATCCCAACCATGATTAGCGCGAACCTTTACGCCACAAGCAGTTGTGATTTCCACACCATATACAGCCCAGTTGTGTGTAGCATTGCCTCCGAGGTCATCAGAACCTTCAATCTGAGTGAAGTCAATGTCAGTGCCCCAGTCATTGTTAGCACCGATAAGGCTGATCTTATCGTATGAAGCAGTAACGTCAACCTTCTGCCAAGAGTAGGTCATATTGTCGAAATCTACATTGAGAGTGTAGTAACCAGCCTCTGGAGACATGATGCACTTGCCAGTATTCTCAATCAACTGTGTGCAAGAACCATTTTCTTCAGCAGCACCATAGTTGTCCCATTTTTCGCCATTGATCTGCTCCATGTCTGCAATACGGCAATCCCAAGCACCGGTGAAGTAAGAAGTGTAACTTGCAGTGCTCTTAGATGTAGGATGGAATGCTGTTGCAGTGGTGAGTTTCCAGTTGTTCTGGCGTCCTACTATGTAGTATTCAGGAACAGGAGGGATTGTAGTGATGGTGAATGTCATGTCCATCACGTTGACAGAAATCTTGAACTTGGCAATGTTCTCATTCTCCACGAGGTGCCAAGAGAGCTTTCCGTTAGTACACTTACCTGCGAGAGAACTGTCATCGCTGATTACAGGGCAGATGCATGTAGTCTCTTTGTCCCAGTTCATAGAACCATCTGCATTGTAAGCAGAAGCAGGAGCAATCTTAAACCAGTGCCAGCCTTCGCCTTGAGCAGGGATTACGCAAGAGAATATAGGATCATCGTAAGGGTCAGCGCCACTATTGGTGAACTTATATTTCTGTGTATTGTCGAGACTACCGAGGTAATAGTATTCGTTCTCAAGCACGATGTGATTATCATGAGGAGTAAATTCGATGGCGCGCTTGTTGTAATAAGTAGGCTCGCCTACAAATGCTACAGAAGAACCATTAGTAACGGTCTCAAGATAAGTGCGAGTGTAGAGGGTCTTGCTCTTAGGACTGTGGGTTACATTCTCGTAGTAGGCCTGCTGAAGGGCAGCAGGAGAGATGAAGATAGTGTCATTCTCGCTCATGTCAGCAGCGCTGATAGTGATAGGATTGGCAAAATCCTCAGTTGTAGAGAACTGTACAGTGCCCTTGAGAACTGTATTAGCAGGCATTGCATCCTTAGCGACAGATGCCACGCCCATAGGAACCATGATAGAATCTCTAAGGTTAGAGTCGATGAGCTCATCGATTTCGATCGTAGAAGTCAGTTCCTTGATTGTTACGTCTGATGTCTTGAGCACGCTTTCCTGCTCAGAAGTCTGAGGAAGGAAATCAGCAGTGAAGTCCTCATTACATGAAGCAAGCATGATGCTCAGCAAGGCAGTCAGACAAATGCTTATCTTTTTCATAATGGAATGTGTCTAATTATATTTGTTTTATGTGGTGGGGTTTCTCAGTGGAAACCCCACCTTATATAATATATTACGGTCACATGAATGAAGAATTACTTCTTCTCAAATCTGACAGTGTTCTTGTTGAGGTCGAGAGTAATTTCTACATCGCCACCTTCCCAGTCAGGAATGCTCCAGCTACCCTTACCAGGAACAGCAACAGAGCCTTCGTAGATATTGTCTTTAAGAGCAATATTTACAGTATTGTCATCAACCTGTGAGCCGATAGAAGCGCCACCGTCCCATCCAGTAAGTGCGGAATAGAAGCGGAACTGGAAGTTGCCTGCACCGATAGAGAGGATGCCCTTATAGATTCCAGTGCCTACGCCAGTCTCGGTGATGGTAGAGATGTTTGGCTTGTTGTCTGGAGAAGGCTCCAACCATCCGTCAATAGCACCGATGACAAACATGGTCTTAGGAGCACGGATAGCCTTGTAGGAAGCCATGTACTTGAAGGTGACAGCGTTTGACTCGATGGTGGAAACAGGGATTTCCACTCCTTCGCCGTCGAGGATAGCAGCATGGATGCGGAATGCTACTTCAAGATAGCCCTTGTCAGTATATTCATCCTCAGACTTGAAACCTAAAGCGCTGTTGATGGACATTGCGATTTCTTCGCCTGGAACATCAGCCTTTACAGAATTGTAAGTGGTCTCAAGATAATAAGGCTTGCCATCAACTTCGTCCCAAACTATTGTACCGTCAGCCTGCTTTACGCCGACCTGAACAAAGTAAGTAGGGAGGGCGAGGAAGTTGTAGTTAGGCGCTGACCAAGCAAGTGTCACAGTATTCTCTGCAGACAGTTGTACGTGCTGCTCAGACATAGTCGGAGTATTCAGCACAAACTTTGTTGGCTTGGTGTCAATGACTGGGTTGCTGTCATTGTCATCAGAGCAGGAAGCCATGCCGAGGACAGCAAGACCAAAAGCCAACAGTGATAATATTTTGCTTTTCATAAACTCTTTATATTTTATAATGATTAAGTATGTTGCCGTTAATCCGGTAAAGGATTAGTAGCCGTCATTCTGCTTGAGGTTGGTATTGTTGGTGAGGTCAGCAGAAGGAATACCGAAGATGTTACGTGTATCGGAGAACTTCTGTCCTGTGGCAGCGTTGCCCTTCCACTCCCAGTAGTACTTGTTGTTGCCACCGAAGCTATTGAAACGAACGAGGTCCATGCGGCGACGACCCTCAAACCAATACTCCTTAGCCCACTGGTCGCGGATGTCAGAGAGGCTGTACTTCTCGCTCTGACGAGCAACAGGTACGTTGGCACGGTCTTGAAGCTTATTGATCATCTCAGCACCCTTAGCTGTAGTAACGCCATTGTTGAGACGTGCGTCAGCCTCAGCGTAGTTGAGGTAAGCCTCAGCCATACGGATGAGAGGAAAATCGGTATCTACGAATTCGTTGTTGGTAGATGTTGGCTTACCGTCAGAACGGACATTGCGGAACTTTACGCAAGCATAGCCGGCATTCTGGTCGTCCTCACTATCGATGTTCTTGGTGTAAGAACCAGGGAAGATGAGAGCACGGTCGTCATTTGCAGCGTCAGTAACGGCTGCAACAGTCTTGAAACCGGAAACGTCAGTGCCACCGAAGAAGATGTCGCAGAGCTTGCCCTGAATGCGGCAGCACTTGCCCCAGCCGTTTGAAGTGCCGGAAGGAACGTATTCACTCATCTCTGGAGAGTAAGAACTAAGTATGAGAGCGTGCATTCCACCGTAACTCTTGGTGTTGACACCGTCGTGGAGAACAGGGAGAAGAATCTCCTTGCGAGCTCCGCTCTGGTCGTTGTCAGCGAGGAAGAGCATCTGGTAAGCAGTGTATCTCTCGTTGGTAGTAGGGTTGATTGCAGCATACTTCTTGCCGGTAACCTCATCGGTCTTGCTGTTCTCGAAGAGCTCGTAGTAACCATTGTTGAGTACCTTCTCTGCATATTCTCTTGCTTTTTCCCACTGTGCCTTGCCAGTGTAAACCTGAGAGTTGAGGTAAAGGCGTGAGAGCATCATCCATGCAGCAGCCTTGTCGATACGTCCGTAGGTGTTCTTACCAGGCTCTTTGAGGTCCTTCTCAAGTTCGGTAAGTTCGTTTTCTACGTATGTGAAGAACTTGTCGCGGGTGTAGTACGCTCCCTTTTCACCTACATGTTCAGTGAATGCGGCGTTGCCGTAGAGGTCCATGACGGTGTAATAGTTGTATGCACGGATGAAACGCACCTCAGCGCGACGAGCTGCTGTCTCCTCAGTGCCATCCTCCGGCATCTCGTCGAGATAGTAGTTGCAGAGAGTGATGGTGAAATAGATACGGTAATAGAGACCGGATGACACTGCATTATCAGCACCGTAGGTGTTCTCCACGAGGTCTTCATATCCGGCATCGTTCTTATACCATATCCAGTGAGCCTCGTCAGTGGTGAGCTCATTGAGGTTCCATGCCATACGGAAGAACTCAGAGCGACCTTCATCGGCATCCTGTATATCACCGTTACCATTAGGACCGGTCTGTCCGGTAAGTACGAAGCTGGAGTAAATCTTGTTGAAGAGGGCATCCTTGTCCAATGTGGACTGCTGCGCAGGATTGATGTTTTCCACATCAAGGTCGTTGATGCAGGAAGTGCTTACACAGCTCATGGAGAGAGCTAAAGCAGCTGCCCCGATGTATGTTTTGATATTATTGAGTTTCATAATGTATTGTCCTCCTTGTAGTTTAGAAATTCAGGCTGATACCGAGGATGCCAGTGAATGGACGTGGATAGATATTGTTGTCGTAGCCACCATTGACCTCAGGATCGAGTCCCTTGTACTTTGTAACAGTAAGAACATTCTGTGCAGTAGCGTAGATACGTCCGCTGAGGCCGCTGAATGAACCATTGTGGAAGAGTCTGTCGAATGAATAGCCGAGAGTGATGTTGTCAAGCTTAAGGAAACTTGCATTCTGGATGAAGTAATCAGAGAGCACATCCTTAGCTCCGGCTGCTGTCCAGTTCTTCTGGAGGTCCATATCCACAACGCCATGCCATGCTTCTCCTGAATAGAGATTTGACAAAGAGAGGTTGGCATTGCTTGCCTCTACTGCGTTATAAACGTAGTTGTTGAAGTTTGCACGCATAGAGAAGCTGAGGTCCCAGTTCTTATAGATGAACTTGGAAGTCAAGCCCATAGTAACGTCAGGATCAGCCTTCTTGTAGTAATAGCGGTCGCCGTCATTGATGACACCATTGTGGTCACGGTCAACATAGCATCCGCGGATAGGCTCGCCCTTCTCATCATATACCTGCTGATATACGAAATAGGTAGAAACAGCCTGGCCTACGTGGTAAGCCTTGATACCATCTGTGGATTTGTCACCGATAGGCAGACCACCGTAAGGAATGCGGTATGAGCTTTCATCGCCACCTACGAGCTCGTCAATCTTGTTCTTGTTCCATGTCACATTGTAACCGAGGTTCCAGGTGAAGTCCTTTGTCTCGATGATGTTGCCGCTGAGTGCGCCTTCGATACCGAAGTTATGGAGAGAACCGATGTTGGAATTGATCTTGTTTGAGAAGTTGGAACCTACAGAGAGAGTCACGTTGTTGATGAGGTCTGTGGTCTTGCGGTAATATACATCGAGGCTTGCAGTGAAGCGCTGATTGAGGATTCCGAAGTCGATACCACCGTTCCATGTAGTAGTCTTTTCCCAAGTAAGGTCGGCGTTGTAAGCATCAGGACGGTATGTATTACCATTACCGAGGATAGGATAGAAAGCACCATTCTGGTTAGGAGTATAGGTTACGAGGTAAGGATAGTCGGAGATACCTTCCTGCTGACCTGTCATACCCCATCCGAGGCGGAGCTTGAAGTCAGAGATCCAGTCGATATTCTTGATGAATTTCTCCTCATTGATCTTCCAGGCGAAGGCAGCAGCAGGGAAGATACCCCAGCGATTGTCCTTAGAGAAGCGTGAAGATCCGTCGTCACGAATGGTGAATGTGAAGAGGTAACGGTCCTTGAAAGTATAGTTGAAACGACCGAAGAAGCTGACGAGGATGTTCTCTGTACGATAGCGTGTCTGAGCGCCAGCAGAGCAGTTAGCAGCGTATGGCTGACCAGGCTTTTCGAGGTTGGTGCTTGGATAGTAAGCTTCGTTGAACCAGTCAGTGTTCTTGTGGAAACGCTGATACTCGTAACCTGCCATTGCATTGACGCTGTGGTCCTTGCCGAAGTCGTGGAGATACTGTGCGTACAACTGGAGAGAGACGTTGGAAGTGCGCATTGAGCTCCAACCAGACTGTCCATAGTAGTACTTGGAAGTGTCAAAGTAGTAAGGAGAGAACTCCTGAGTGTTGCGTCCGAACTCCATATCTGCACCTGCATTCATGTGGAGGTGGAGGTCTTCGAAGCCGTGAATCTTATAGTCAGCCTCAAAGTTGCCGATGTAAGAGTGCTGGCGTCCCTTGTCCACCTTGTTGTAAATGGCAGCTACAGGGTTGCCAGGAGCAAGGGTGTTAGGACCTTGTTGCCAGTTAGGATCCTTGTAGTCAGTAGGTACAGACCACTGCTGGAAACCGTTCCAGTTCTTCTTGTAGAAGTCAGTATTGTTATATACAGGCTTTGTAGGGTCGTAAGAGACAGCATTACCGATAGCATCACCGTTGGAATAATCAGAGTGTGAGAACATATACTTACCGTTTACATTGAGGGTAAGATGATCATCAAAGAATGAAGGAGAAACACTGAAGCTTGCAGTGTAACGCTGGTAGCTGCTCTTCTTCAGTACACCGTTCTGGTCTGTCATACCGAAGCTGACGCGGTAAGGCATGTTCTTCAGACCGCCAGTGATTGATACGTTGTGGTCTGTGCTGAAAGCAGTGCGGTAAATCTCGTCCTGCCAGTCAGTGTTTGCGAAGAGATGATTGCCGTTAGCATCGTAATAACCGAGGTTCTTGTACTCATTGCTTGCCTCATACTCAGCCTCTGTATATCCCTTTGTTGCCATTACGGTCTTCTTGACGAAAGCCATATACTCGTTGGCATCAAGGACATCGACAGTGTTCTTTACCTTACTTATGGACACATTGCCGTTGTAGTTGATCTTAGGAGCGCTGCCCTTACGACCTTTCTTGGTAGTGATGATGATGACACCGTTAGATGCACGTGAACCGTAGATAGCTGTAGCAGAAGCATCCTTCAGCACAGTGAATGACTCGATGTCGTTAGGGTTGATGGAAGCCAGGAAGTTGGCAGAACCCTTACGTCCGTATGTATCCATTGAAAGACCGTCGATTACGATCAATGGGTCGTTGGAAGCATTGAGAGAAGAGCCACCACGAATACGGATAGTAGCACCGCCACCAGGAGAACCGCCATCGTTGACGATGTTCACACCAGCCACTTTACCCTGGAGCATGTCCTGAGCAGAAGTCTGGAGACCATGGTTCTTGTCGTCTGGCTTGATAGCAGTTACCGAACCGGTGAGGTCATGCTTCTTAGCCACACCGTAGCCGATGACAACGACTTGGTCGAGGACCTTGGCGTCATCCTGTAAGATTACTTCTACCTGAGCAGCAGCCTTTACAGTAGCAGTCTGATATCCGATAGAGGAAATCTGAAGTTCTGCACCGGCTTTTGCCTTTAACTGGAAGTTACCATTGAAGTCAGTCACTGTACCGCCTTGCTGTCCGACGATGCGTACTGTAGCTCCAATGATGTCTTCTCCTGTTGCATCCTTTACATGGCCATTGACAGTAATCTGTGCAAAAGCCCCAAGGGAAAGCATCAGTCCCACTACAAGGAACATAAGCCTTGAAGGGAGTCTAAAAATAAGTTGCTTCATCATTGAACTTTTTTAGTTAGATTGAAAATGATTGTTATTAGGAATTATCTATTTTTTATTTATACCTTATTTATATATATAGGCAGCTGATTGGCTGTTGGCTTTTATTAGGTTTCAGTATTTCGGCTGTTGGGAAAAAACTTCCCTCAAGTCGTTTACGTTTGCAAAATTACGCCTATTTCTGATATTTTAGCACAGAAAAGTGAAATATGTTCGGTTTTGGCAGTGCAAACGATTACGTAATAATCTAAATAATTGATGTGTCGTTATTTGTCAGTTTGTTATTTTTTGTTTACCTTTGCATTCACAATAACTGTAAAACCTAATAACAAAAGCAAAATGAACCAGACCCCGATTACTATGAAGGATATAGCGGAGGCGCTCAATGTGTCTGTCGCTACGGTGTCGCGTGCTCTGTCTGGAAACAAAGCTATAAGCGAAAAGCGTAGAAAAGAAATACAGGATTATGCACGCGAGCATAATTTTGTCTCAAACTTTATTGCTGAGTCATTGCGCAATTCCAAGACCAAACCCGTCAAACTCATTGGTGTGATAGTGCCAGAAATAGTGCATTACTATTTTGCAAGTATTCTCTCTGGCATTGAGCAGGAGGCTTCTGCGCGTGGGTATCGCATCCTTGTGGCGCAAAGTGCGGAGGAATATGAGCGCGAAGTGATGATATGTCAGTCTTTCTATCAGAACCGTGTGGGGGGAGTAATCTTGTCAATGGCTAAGACTACCACAGACTACTCACATTTTATAGAATTACAAAATCGTAAGGTGCCTTTGGTATTCTATGACAGAATATGTACTGGTATTGATGCATCACGCGTCGTGGTGGACGATTATAATGCAGCATTGAATGCTGTTACCTATCTTATTGAGACGGGGTGCCGACGCATTGCTTTCTATGGCAGTGACTTAAAACTGGAAATATGCAAGAATAGATATAATGGTTATCGTGATGCTTTGCTTCGTGCACATCTTCCGGTGGATGATTCCATCGTGGTATTCTGTGACAACAGAATGGATGCTGAGCGGATAACTCCAGAGATTCTTGCTCGGGAGGACCGTCCTGATGCTTTCTTTGCCATAAATGATGACACGGCAATAGGCATACTCTATGCTGTCAAGCACGTAGGACTGCGTGTGCCTGACGATATTTCTATCTGCGGATTTACCAATGGTATTCGTGCGATAGCTTGTGATCCGATGCTTACCACCGTGGATCAGCATGGCATGAAGCTTGGCAAGCAAGCCGTTTCCATCCTCATCGACCAGATAGAGGGCATACTGCCTATGGACAAAGCGGTGAAAAAGATTGTCAAGACACAGCTGGTCATAAGAGGTACAACCCGAAAGAAATAAGAAGATAAAAGGAAAAAATATAAATTGATACAATGAAACAAAAACCAAACATGAAATTCTGGGGACTATGGAACCTCAGTTTTGGATTCTTCGGAGTGCAGATAGCATACGCTCTGCAGTCTGCTAACATCTCCCGTATCTTCGCCACTCTCGGAGCGGATCCGCATTCTCTCTCATTCTTCTGGATTCTTCCGCCGCTCATGGGCATAATAGTCCAGCCGCTGGTGGGCAAATATTCTGACAAGACATGGTGTCGCTGGGGACGTCGCATCCCTTATCTCTTCCTCGGAGCAGCCGTTGCAGTCGCTGTGATGTGTCTGCTTCCTAATGCCGGTTCGCTGCATTTCGACAACACCACCCTTATCTGGGGCACTATGACAGCCGTGATGCTCTTTGGTCTTGTAATGCTTATGCTTCTCGATACCTCCATCAATATGGCGATGCAGCCATTCAAGATGCTGGTGGGCGACATGGTCAATGAGGAACAGAAGAAGACGGCTTACTCCATTCAGTCATTCCTGTGTAATGCAGGTTCGGTGATGGGATATGTATTTCCTTTCCTCTTCACATGGATTGGCATCAGCAACACAGCGCCTGAAGGCGTCGTGCCTGACTCCGTAATATGGTCATTCTATATCGGTGCCGCTATCCTTATCCTCTGCGTTATCTATACCACTATGAAGGTAAAGGAATGGAATCCAGAGGAATACAATGAATATAACGGCATTGAGGCAACGCCGGAGACTGATAAGGCTGACGAGCCTGGTATGCTTACACTTCTCATGAAGGCACCTTCTGCATTCTGGTCTATCGGTCTGGTGCAGTTCTTCTGCTGGGCGGCGTTCCTCTTTATGTGGACCTACACCAACGGTACAGTGGCTGCCAATGCTTTTGATACACCAATCATCAATGGTCAACTGGACGTGAAGTCTGACGCTTATCAGATAGCAGGCAACTGGGTAGGCATTCTCTTTGCCGTTCAGGCACTCGGCTCTGTGGCTTGGGCTACTATCATTCCACGTATCAAGAACACTAAAATGGGATATATGCTCAGTCTTGTCCTTGGTGGAATCGGTTTTATATCAATGGGTTTCATCACTAATCAGTATCTTCTCTTCGTCTCATTCATCCTCATCGGATGTGGATGGGCTGCTATGTTGGCATATCCTTTCGCCCTTCTCACCAATGCACTGGAAGGAAAGGGACACATGGGTACATACCTCGGTCTCTTCAATGGCACTATTTGTTTGCCACAGATAGTAGCGGCTCTCCTTGGTGGAGTAATCCTCAAGGTGCTCCCTCTCGCTGAAAATGGAGCGTCAAACCAGCCTATGATGATGGTGATAGCAGGCATACTGCTCTTTGCTGGCGCAGCTTCTGTCTTTGCTATCAAGGCAAAGTAAGTTGATTCTTTGTTGTATTATAAAGTATCAATATAGAAAAATAAACAAAAACAACTAAAGTAGGTGGTAGAAATCAAATATAAGATATCTACCACCTACTTGTTTTTCTGTTTTTTATTGTTTTTCTATATTTAACCCAAATCGGTCATTAGAGCCTAAACAGATTTTGTTTTATTGTCGAGCAGATTGGCTGTATTTGTAACGCAGGCGTAGCGGGCTACGTCAAGTTACAAAGACAGGCAAGATGCCGACAAGAAAATAAAAGATGTTAGGAAACAACGCAATAGCAAGAATTTTTGAACATTGTGGTCTAATGACCGATTTGGGTTTAACTCACCCTATAGTGAGAATCATTTGCAGTCCATATTATCCTCAGCAATAGTGCAGACATAGCCTAACTCTTGATTTTCAATGTGATGGAAAATCCAAGGGCTATGGTTCTCATAAACAGGCTGAAGGAGCGGACGCAACTGCACTTTACCAGTAATACCACGACCAGACAGTTTCACCACGGCTTCCTTCATAGTCCACAGTCGCGTGAAGACGACAGAGGGAGTAGGGGAGTAGTGGAGCATTTCGAGTTCGTAATCATTGAAGATATATTCCGCAAGCGACTCTTTTACGGTCTCCGGAATACATTCGATGTCAATGCCCACAGGACAGTCGCTTATGGCGCAAGCGACGCCTTTCTTGCAATGTGAGATATTGAAATGTATGTCTTCGTGACCTAATATGACAGGTTTGCCATTGTCAAGGGTGCAGAATATTGGCGACTCCGTGATGCCATAAGTCTCGCAGAGCATATCCTGTAGCAAGCGGTAAGCCGTCAGACTCTGTTGCTTAGCAGTAGCATTGCGCATCTTCATCACCTTCTCGCGACGCTGTTCGCTGACCAGTGATAGTTCCATCTGTAACCTTTCCTCGCTCCAGGGAGTCATATCGTCGTATATCTTGTAGTGCATCATGAGTGTAAAAATCTTTTCTTTTTCAATGACAAAGGTACGGATAATAATCCGATTATCATAGTTTTCCGGTATGTTTTTTTACATCTTGCAGAGAGTAATGCTTGCAAATACGGAATTATTGCAGTAACTTTGCATTCGATAAAAAATTCAACTTTCGCAAGCAATAAATAACCCCTCAGTCCCCACTGCCGTGGGGAAGTGTAAAATATCAATAGAGAAAAATAAA
>SAMEA104315439__coassemble_414_pt1 | contig 17708 bp, 12 predicted proteins | sample SAMEA104315439__metabat2_high_PE_001 | metagenome-assembled genome bin SAMEA104315439 (sample SAMEA104315439) | gut metagenome | biome: Monkey gut; feature: monkey-associated habitat; material: faeces | place: China | collected 2013 | reverse complement strand
GGCAATAGTCATAGTGGCAGGGATAGGGATGGGATTTAGTGCATCTTACGGAGTGATGCTCGTGGCACGCTTCTTTGCTGGAATGCCTCATGGAGCCTTTTTTGGCGTAGGAAGTCTGGTGGCTTCCCGCATTTCAAAGCCAGAAAAGGTGACTCTCTCCATAGCGTTTATGTGTTCAGGTATGACGGTGGCAAATCTTATCGGCATTCCTTTCGGCACTTGGATAACGGCATTATTTTCATGGCGCATGGTATTTGCTATCTCCACGCTGTGTGCTATCCTTACTCTTATTGCCATAATAGCGTGGGTTCCCAAACTTCCGCCATTGCCAAATGTAGGAGTTAAGGGCACATTCCGATTCCTTACTCACCTTGCTCCGTGGCTGATAGTCATCGCTACGATGATGGGTAATGGAGGAATTTTCGCTTATTACAGTTATATATCTCCATTGCTCACGCAGGTGTCAGGAGTTCCAGAGATGATGATGACGCTGATGATGGTGCTTGCCGGCGCTGGAATGGTGGCAGGAAATCTCTGTGGAGGCAAGCTGTCCGACAAGGTGGGACCAGGCCATGCTGGATTTTATCTCGTGATTCTCATGGCAGTATCTCTCCTTCTGATGTATTTCTTTGCTCCAATTCCTTGGATATCAGTACCTCTGATGATGCTCACCACGTTTGGATTGTTCGGTGTTTCCTCTCCTCAGCAGTTGCTTTTGCTGAAATATAGTGAAGGAGGCGAACTGATGGGCGGAGCAATGGTGCAGGTGGCATTCAATTTTGGCAATGCTATCGGAGCCTTCGCAGGTGGCATTCCTATTTCATTAGGTATGCCAATACAGACCACAGCGCTTGTAGGACTCTTCTTCGTCCTCATTGCCGTGGCTGGATATATATGGTTCTGCCATCGATATGAAAAACGATAAAAAAGAAAAAAGCATCCTAACTTCACAGTCGGGATGCTTTTTTAGGGCTAATAATCTACTAAAAAATACACATACTATCTTTTTGTTATTCTTTAATATCCGATGAAAAATCGAGAGCTTTATTTTTCGAGTTGCTCTCTTATGAGACCTTTTGCAGAGATTAAGTAACTGTCTTCTGCTACGCTCGAAAGATTCTCGATGGCAGAAAGGAGTACTTTCAGACTCTTATGCCACAACTCGAGAACTGGAGAAATTGGCGTTGCGCCACAATTCTTGAGGTTGATGACAGACTGGGTGATTCCCAATAATTCACTACTTGGCATATTGATTTCCGCTTCAGCCGTCTTTTTTGTTGTGTCAATGGCTGAGACGATTTCGATTGCGAGCATCTTTCTCCTACTGTCGGGAGTCAGACCAATAATAGAATCAATCACCATACGGAGTTGATTCATCAGCGCAATGTACCTTTGATAAGTTTGTTTGTACCTTACCATTGTTTTGTTTGTTATGGTTTCCGTCGATACCCGTAGTCCCGCAGGTACGCGTCACTTAAATGGCATGGGCAGGTCTTCTGACTTGATCCTTATCTGTCACGGTCTTCCCAGACAAATGGAAAAGAGCGGCATAATGCTTTTCTTTTGCCGGTCCAGTGACCTTATGGTTGTGACAGCCTGATAGAAAGGATTCACAGCATCGGGTAATGTCGCAGATTTTCACTGCATTCCCTCTTAGCTCCTTAACGTATGACAAGAATACGATGGAGAACCAATGCGACTGCAAAGATAATATTTTTTTACCAAACTGCCAAGAAAAATCTTAATAATGTAATTTGTCTTGCTGTTTTTGTGCAATTGTGTTGTCAGAATATCCTATTTGAAAAACTATGTAAAACGGCACTTAATTCTTCTTGTCCAGCATAAAAGTCGAAGGGGAAAAATGGAACAAAAATGTGATTGCTAAGCTATGGTTTCACAATATCATAGCTTTTACATTGCAATAACATAGCTATTAGGGTGTAAAAGCATAGATATTACATCCTAATAACTATGCTTTTACACCCTAATAACTATGCTTTTACAACGCATTGAATATCAATCTGTTGCAAAGGCACTTTTTGCTTATAGTCCCGATACGGGAAAATAGAACAATTTTTTATAGTTTATCAGCCTTTTATGCTTGATAAAACGTGGCTTTTTAGTTTTTTAATTGCGATATGAAAAGTTTGAGTTTCTGTATATCTTTCATGCCAGGCTCTGTCTCAAAGCGTGAATTGAGGTCGATGCCGAGGCACATTGGGTGATGAAAATTCTTGATTCGCTCTGCGTCATCAGGACCGATGCCACCGGCAAGAAGGAAAGGAATATTGCCGTCATAGGCTTTGAGAATAGACCAGTCAAACTGCTCTCCAGAGCCGCCAGCGCACTTGCACTTCGTGTCGAAGAGAAACATATCCACGTGACTGTCGTATTCATGCCATTTCTCCAAATCACTTTTATCCTTTATGCTCAATGCTTTGATAATCTTGATGTTGGGCGCAATATCCGGAATGAGTGTGCGGCGGAGATTGTCTATCATTACAGCCGACTCACTGCCATGCAGTTGCACATAGTCGAGGTGATAATTATACACACGTGTGACAATATTTTGTGGCATATCGTCCACGAATACTCCCACGGTCAGAATCCTCCTGTCGTGAGTCTCGCTTTTCTTGATTCCTTCGCCGTCGAGGCTTGGAAGGTCTGGAATAAGTCCAGCGCGAGAGGGTATTTGCTGCACATATCTCGGACTTTTAGGCCAGAATATGAAGCCCATGAAGTCGATGTCCAGTTTTTGCAATTCAGCAATATTGCCAGCGTTGCGCATTCCGCATACTTTTATTTTCATATTCTTTGTTTCTTTCTATTGTATTTTTTTTCAATATTACATGTAGATATTTCCAATTACCGAACAATTCATCAAACTGCAAATTTACATAAAGATTTCGATTTCCAAAAACTTAAGCTGCATTTTTTTAGTTTACATCCCGTTATTTTCATCCCTTTACCCCAAAAACGGGAGGAATCCTTTGCTGTTTGGATAAAAATATGTATCTTTGCATCTTGAAATTAAAACAGCAATATATAAAAGGACGCACGCGTACACGTACGTAATAATATAGCGTTCAAGAAAAAGAAATATGATTTCAGTAGAAGGATTGACAGTGGAATTTGGAGTGAAACCGTTGTTTCTTAATGCGAGTTTCGTCATAAATGACCGTGATCGCATAGCCCTCGTGGGCAAAAACGGTGCCGGAAAATCCACTATGCTAAAGATACTTTGTGGCAAGCAGCAGCCTACAAGTGGCAATGTTGCCGTGCCAAACGACCAGACTGTCGGCTATTTGCCACAGGTGATGATTCTTCAGGATGACACTACCGTGCGCGAAGAAGCTCGCAAGGCTTTCGCCAAAGTGACACAGATGAAGGCTAAGATTGACGAGATGAATCGTCAGCTTGCTGATCGCACCGACTATGAGAGTGACTCTTATATGGCTCTTGTGGAGAAATTCACCCAGGAACATGAACGCTACATGATGATGGGTGGTGACAATTATGAGGCAGAAATCGAGCGCACGCTCTCAGGTCTCGGCTTTACAAAAAATGATTTCGACCGCCCTACGAGTGAATTCTCTGGCGGATGGCGTATGCGTATCGAGTTGGCAAAGATTCTTTTGCAGAAACCTGACGTCCTACTTCTCGATGAGCCTACAAACCATCTCGACATCGAGTCAATACAATGGCTTGAGCAACAGTTGGCTCAAAGCACCAGAGCGGTGGTCCTTGTCAGTCACGACCGCGCATTTATCAATAATGTCACCAATCGCACACTTGAGATTTCATGTGGCAAGGTAATCGACTATAAGGTGAAATATGACGAATATGTCAAGCTCCGCGCAGAGCGAAGAGAGCAGCAGATTCGTGCTTATGAGAATCAGCAGAAGGAGATTGCCGAGACAAAGCAATTTATCGAGCGCTTCAGATACCAAGCCACAAAGGCTGTTCAGGTGCAGCAGCGCATCCGACAGCTGGAGAAAATCGTGCCGATTGAAATAGATGAAGTAGATAATTCATCGCTCCACCTCAAGTTTCCACCATGCCTCCGTTCCGGTGATTATCCGGTGATATGCGACCAAGTGGCAAAGAGCTATGGCGATCATCTGGTGTTCAGTAATGTCGATATGCTGATAAAGCGTGGCGAAAAGGTGGCTTTTGTCGGCAAAAACGGTGAAGGAAAATCCACACTTGTCAAGTGTATAATGGGTGAGATTCCGTTTGATGGAACGCTGAAGGTGGGTCACAATGTGCAGATAGGCTATTTCGCACAGAATCAGGCGCAGCTACTTGATGAGTCGCTCAGCGTTTTTGAGACTATCGACAATGTGGCAAAGGGCGAGATTCGCCTCAAGATAAACGATATACTCGGTGCTTTCATGTTTGGAGGTGAAGCTTCCGAGAAGAAGGTAAAGGTGCTTTCAGGTGGTGAACGCTCACGTCTTGCGATGATACGTCTGCTCCTTGAGCCAGTCAATTTCCTTATCCTCGACGAGCCAACCAACCATCTCGATATGCAGTCGAAGGACGTTCTGAAAGAAGCTATAAAGGCATTCGATGGCACTGTCATTCTCGTCAGCCACGATCGTGACTTCCTTGACGGACTCGTAGATAAGGTCTATGAGTTTGGAGGCGGAAAAGTGCGCGAGCATCTCGGCGGTATTTATGAGTATCTGCGATTTCATAATGCCGAAAACATCACCGATGCCCTCGGTTCCGGCACGGCTCCAAAGCAGGAAGAACAGGAGAAGAAGACTGTGGCAAATGAGCATAAAGAGAAGGATTCAGCCCTCTCTTATGCAGAGCGTAAGGAGCAGCAGAAGAAAATCTCACGCATACAGAAGCAGGTAAAGGAAAGCGAGAAGCGCATAGAGGAAATGGAAGCCAAGCTCGAAGAGTTGGGTAAACAACTGGAACAGCCTGAGAATGCTTCGGATATGACTCTCGTAAACAAATATACCGAACTGCAATCTGCCCTCGATGAGGAGATGCAGAAGTGGGAAGAACTGTCATTGCAGTTGGAGTAATCCAATCACCAGTGACGCAGACCGTTTCCTACATCATTTGCAAGACGTCAGGGCAGAAAGGTGGAATCCACCATAGCCCAGACTGGCAGCATTCTAATTATATGACAATACCAAATCATCTAAAACCATAAAATGAATATGAAATTCAAAAACTTAGCAATGGCAATGGCAATAACAGCAATGCCAATGGCGATAATGGCACAGAACAAAGTTCTCGGTGCTGGCATCAAAGCGGAGAATATGGATCTCTCCGTAAAACCAGGTACTGACTTCTATCAGTACGCATGTGGCGGATGGATAAAGAAAAATCCACTTCCTGCTGCATACTCTCGCTACGGCAGTTTTGACAAACTTGCAGAAGACAACAACAAGAAAATCAATTCTATCCTCACATACCTCTCTGGCAAGAGAAATACACCAGGCTCACTCGAACAGAAAATCGGCGACCTTTACAATCTCGCTATGGACTCCGTGCGCCTCAATAAGGATGGCGTAGCTCCTCTTATACCTACTATCCAGCGTCTCGAAGGTGCAAAGAGCGTCGATGACCTTATGGCTTATGTATTCGATGAGTGTCAGTATGGCGGTTCGTTCCTCGCTAATTGCGGATTCAGCACCGACGAAAAGGATGCAAAGAACCATATACTCAATATCTATCAGGACGGTCTGTCACTGGGACAGCGTGACTATTATGTCAATAAGGATGAGCCTACTCTCGAAATTATGAAGGCTTACAGAGAGCATATCGTGAAGATGTTCCGCTTATTCGGATTCTCTGAGCAGGCTGCAAGGGACCGCATGGAGCGTATTCTCTCGCTCGAAAACCGTATTGCAGAGACCTCTCTCTCGGCTACAGAACTGCGTGATGTAGAGGCAAACTACAATAAGATGTCTATCGCAGACTTCCGCAAGACCTATCCTGCATTTCCTCTCGATGGATTGATGAAGGCTAAAGGCATCAATGAGAAATACTATCAGCACCTCGTGCTCGGTCAACCTAAGTTTATGGCTGGCCTTAACGCTATTCTCAAGGATATCAATGTGGACGACCTTCGTGCCAAGTTGGAGTGGGATGCCATCAATGAGGCATCTGACGTGCTCGGTGATGCAGTCGCTGCAGAGGCATTTGATTTCGGCGGAAGAGTGATGAGCGGTCGTCAGGTAGATTATCCACGTTGGCGTAAGGCTACCAGTCTCGTGCAGGTTATCCTTGGCGAGCCTCTCGGAAAGATATACTGTGAGCGCTTCTTCCCAGCTTCAAGTAAGTCACGTATGGTGCAACTCGTGAAGAATCTCCAGAAAGCTCTCGGTGAGAGAATTGAAGAGCAGGCTTGGATGACACCTGCTACCAAGAAGGTGGCACGCGAGAAGCTCGATGCTTTCTATATCAAGGTGGGCTATCCTGACAAGTGGCGCGACTACTCAGGTCTTGCTATCGATCCTGCTAAGTCTCTCTATGAGAACCTCCGTATCGCAAGCAAATTTATCTCTAAGCAGCGTCAGGACGAGAAAGTTGGTAAGCCTGTTGACCGTGATGAGTGGCACATGACCCCTCAGACAGTAAATGCTTACTACAACCCTACAACCAATGAAATCTGCTTCCCTGCAGGTATTCTCCAGTATCCTTTCTTCGATCCAGAGGCTGATGACGCATTCAACTATGGCGCTATCGGCGTGGTAATCGGACATGAGATGACTCATGGATTTGACGATCAGGGCTGTCACTTCGACAAGAATGGTAATATGACAGAATGGTGGACTAAGGAAGACACTGAAAACTTTGCAAAACTCGGTGAATACTACGCTGATTTCTTCTCTAAGATTGAGGTTCTTCCTGGTTTGAATGCTAACGGAAAAATGACTCTCGGTGAGAATATTGCCGACCACGGTGGCCTTATGGTTGCTTATCAGGCATTCAAGAATGCTGAAGCAGAGGCAATGAAGGTCAACAAGAAGGTGGCTATGGCAAATGCAGGAAAGAAGCTTGGACTCACTGCTGATCAGCGTTTCTTCTGCGCTTACTCTGGCGTATGGGGACAGAATATCACTGAGAAGGAGATTCGCAACCGTGTGCTCAATGACGTTCACTCACTCGGTGAATGGCGAGTAAAGGGTGCTCTCCCACATATTGATGCGTGGTATAAGGCATTCAATATCAAGCCTTCTGACCCACTCTATATCGCTCCAGACAAGAGACTCAGGCTTTGGTAAGATAACTCTTTACCATAAGTAGGTAATCAAAATTATTTTGAAAATGAATAGATAATTATAATCGTTTTTCATTATTATAAAAATAATTCCGATTACCTACTTAGTAAATAATAAATGGCGGGTTACAAGAGTATTTCTTTGAATCAGCCATTCTCAAAAGATAAAGTAATCAGAATAAAACACAAAGACAAATGCCATTAAGACTTCCAGATAAACTACCAGCTATTGATATCCTTAAAGGCGAAAACATCTTTGTCATCGACGAGACAAGAGGACTTTCGCAGGATATTCGCCCACTGAAGATTGTCATTCTCAATCTGATGCCCATCAAGATAACGACGGAAACAGACCTCATACGTCTGCTTTCCAATACTCCTTTGCAGATAGATATCACATTCATGAAGTTGAAAAGTCACACTTCAAAGAATACTCCTATCGAGCACATGATGATGTTCTACAAGAACTTTGACGACCTGAGGAACGAGAAATTCGACGGAATGATTATCACAGGAGCGCCAGTTGAGAATATGGAATTTGAGGAAGTGAACTATTGGCAGGAGATTACGGAAGTGTTCTCATGGGCTCGCACCCACGTCACATCCACCATGTATATCTGCTGGGCCGCACAGGCTGGACTCTATTATCACTATGGCATACAGAAACATCAGTTGCCTAAGAAGATGTTCGGCATATTCCCACAGCATTGTGTGCGTAAGGAGCGCTATCCGATATTCCGTGGTTTCGACGATACTTTCCAGATGCCTCACTCCCGTCATACTGAGGTAAGGCGCGAAGAAATTATGAAATGCCACGATGTCACTATCATTGCAGAGTCATCTGAGAGTGGAGTGAGCATGGTGATGGCTCGCCGCGGTCGTGAATTTTTTATCACAGGACACATGGAATATAATCCTGAGACTCTCCATAATGAGTATATGCGCGACAAAGACAAGCGTGATGACGTGGAGATGCCTAAGAATTATTATCGTGACAACAATCCTAAGAAGGGACCAATGGTGACATGGCGCGCTCATGGTAACCTGCTCTTCCAAAACTGGATAAACTATTACGTATATCAAAAGACACCATTTGATATCAGGAAAATCAAATAATTTTGATTATCTACTTTTATTCAGAATGCGAGATAGCATATATCGCTTGAGCGTTTCTTCTATTTTAAGACCTCCAAACATCATGCAATATGTTGGTTAGTCCTTATTTAGTCAAACGCTTTAATGCGATTATTTACTTCTCATTATTCATCTTTTACTATTCAATAAAACAATAATAACCGAATGACCCACCTCGAACTTCTTGCCCCAGCCAAGAATCTTGAATGCGGAAAAGCCGCAATAGACCATGGTGCTGACGCTGTATATATTGGCGCAAAGCGGTTTGGAGCACGTGCTTCCGCCGGTAATAGCACGGAAGACATTGACCAGCTGTGCCGTTACGCGCATCAGTTTGGGGCTAAAGTGTTTGTCACTGTCAATACTATCATCTATGAAGAGGAGTTGGAAGATACAGTTGACCTCGTAAAAGAACTGGATAGTATCGGCGTGGATGCAATTCTCGTTCAGGATATGGGACTGTTTAGCAGGCTGAAAGCTATGTCTTTACACTGCCATCTCCATGCTTCCACCCAGACAGACAATCGCTCAAAGGAGAAGGTAGAGTGGCTTGCAAGCCTTGGTTTTCAGCGTATTGTGCTGGCAAGAGAATTGAGTATCGACGAGATAAGCGATATTCACGAGGCTCTTCCTGACACAGAACTCGAAGTTTTCGTTCATGGAGCACTCTGTGTAAGTTACTCCGGACAGTGTTATGCTTCGCAGTATTGCTTCAATCGCTCTGCTAATCGTGGCGAATGCGCACAGTTCTGCCGCTTGCCTTTCACCCTGAAAGATGCTGACGGCCGCATTCTCGAAGAGGATAAATACCTCCTTTCCCTCAAGGATATGGCGCAGATAGACAATATAGAACGCCTCGTAAAGGCTGGAGCAGTGTCATTCAAGATTGAAGGAAGACTGAAAGACGTCGATTATGTCAAGAATGTCACAGCGGCATATAGCAACGTTCTCAATCAGATAGTGGCAAAGTATCCGCATCAATACGCTCGTGCTTCTTTCGGAAAATGCAATTATACCTTTACTCCTGACATCAGAAAGTCATTCAATAGAGGCTTTACCACTTACTTTGCTGACGGTAGAAGCAATCAGTCTATGATTACTTTCTTCACTCCTAAGGCTAAAGGTGAGTATGTAGGTAAGGTGAAAGAGATACGCGGACATTCGTTTAATGTGGCTGGAACCGCCGCTTTTGCCAATGGAGATGGTCTCTGTTTTATTGATTCTGAAGGACAATTAGTTGGCTTTAGGGTAAATAAAGTGGAGGGAAACCGCATCTTTCCTTTGCGAATGCCACAGACATTACGTCCTGGTACCCAACTGTTTCGTAACCTCGACCAAAACTTTACCACCGCTTTAGCGAAGCCTACAAGCGAGAGAAAGATTGATATTGTTTTCCATCTTACTGCTGATGGCAATACTCTTATCCTTTCTGCGTCTGATGAAATGGGACGTCATGCTGAGGTAAAGACTGAATGTGAACTGCAAAAAGCGCAGAAACCACAGTATGATAACATTGTTCGTCAACTGACAAAGCTCGGTGGAACAATCTATTCTGCTACCGAAGTAGAGGTTGATACCGATGCTTTCATCCCCAGCAGTGTACTTGCTAATATGCGACGTGATGTCATTGAAGCCATTACTTCTGCCCCTATATATATAAATAAGGTGGAAAAAATTGGTAAGAAGCATGCTGATAGTTGCAATAATGAGTCGGTTTCAGAGCATCAAACCTCTGCTATTGGAACCAAAAAGCCATGCTCTTACTCTATTCCTTACTTCTATAATGCTTCTAATAACGAAGCTAAAGCATTCTATAAGCAGCAAGGAGTGGACGAAGCAACATCCTTTGAGATGGATGCTCATCATGGTAATATCCTGATGCAGTGCCGTTATTGCCTCCGTAATGAGATGGGTTACTGCACCAGAACGGGAAAGAAAGCACCATGGAAGGAACCTCTTTCCATCAGTATGACAGATGGACGAGAGTTTCAACTGCAATTCGACTGCCGTCATTGTCAGATGAATGTCCTCCGTAACGCATAAGAATCGCATCCCGATTTCAACAATATTCCTCGCCAATCTGCCACTGTGCCAACGGCATTTTCAATAGGATTCCTCGTCAATCCGCCACTGTGCCAACGGCATTTTCAATAGGATTCCTCGTCAATCCGCCACTGTGCCAACGGCATTTTCAATAGGATTCCTCACCAATCCGCCACTGTGCCAACGGCTTTTACCGTTGGAATAACCAATAAAACCGCCCCAATGCGCCACATAGTAAAAGTCATAATATCAGTCATCATAATGACATTAGCCTCCTGTTACAGCGATACCGCCAAGAATGAGGAGGCGGTTCAGCATGATGCTTTGGTGCAACAGTATAGTGAGGCGCAGATGGATTCCATCTCTTTCTATTCATCTCACCACTATACAGAGGGCTATAATTTCCAGGTACGTGCCGATTCCATCTCCTTACTTGTTCAACAACCCGAGGAAATGGTCAACAAAATGCACATAGATACCTTCTCTGTGATGAAGGACCATCAGGTGGTAGTGGGCGACATACGTATCATACCACAGGACACTATAGACTCTGTATGGGTGCAACTTGCCACAGATGAGGGCAAATGGGGATGGATACATGAGACAGAACTCTTGCCAAGCGTAGTGCCGGTAGATCCCATTTCGCAGTCTATCATGTTCTTTTCTGACACGCATATCATAATTACGCTAATCATACTTACCATCATTGGCATCTCATACGTGTCGCGCACCATCTATCGAAGCAATGCTCCGATGGTACATGTGAGGGATATTCCATCGTTTTATCCTACACTTCTCTGCCTGATAGTGGCGTCATCAGCCAGTCTTTACGCCTCTGTTCAGATGTTTGCGCCAGAGACTTGGCGACATTTCTATTATCATCCATCGCTTAATCCGTTTAAGTTGCCATTCATCTTGAGTATCTTTATCTCCTCCGTTTGGGCAATGGTGGTAATCGCTTTGGCTGCAATAGACGATGTGCGTCACAGTCTTCCTTTCAGTGATGCAGTGCTTTATCTCTCAGGAGTGGTAGGAATGTGTGCTGTAAACTACATGGTATTCAGCATCACGACATTATATTATGTAGGTTATCCTTTGCTGATTATCTATTGGTTGTTTGCCCTTCGTTCCTATTTCCGCCATTCCAGACGCCATTATATCTGCGGAAATTGCGGATGCAGAATGAAGAAAAAAGGCAAATGTCCTGAATGTGGAGCTATAAATGAATAAATATTATCGAATATGAAAAGACTAAAGACCATCCTATTAACTGTATTTACGCTGTGTATCACCACCGCATGTCATCATGATGTCAACGATGAAGAAAAGACATTGGCAAAACGTACCGTACTCATATATATATGTGCAGAGAATAATCTCGACCAATATTCTTTCTTTGAAGACAACTACCAGGATATGATTACCGGTGCACAATACCTTGCTGACGACCAAAATCTCATCATCTTTGCCGACAGAATGAGCAAGGAAGAGAAGCCATATATTGCTAAATGCGACAAGAATGGCATCAAAAAGGTAAAAGTCTATTCCGAGGATTTCTATTGTACAGACAAAGGAAAGATGAAGGAAGTGATGCAATGGGTGGCAAAAAACTATCCAGCCGAGTCGTATGCTCTGTCTCTTTGGGGCCATGCCAACGGATGGATACAGATGTCTGACGCCTTCACAAGGAGCACATCTAAGCTCAAACAGATAGCAAAAGCCTACGGAGGAGACTCTGGTCAAGACCATCCGAATGGCTCAGATGGATATAAATTTATAAACATACAGGATTTGGATGAAGCTATCGCAGCATCATTCCCAAAGCTTGACTTCATATTTTTCGACTGTTGTCAGGCAATATGTGCGGAAGTGGCTTATGAAATGCGTAATACGGCACGCTATCTTATAGGTTCTCCAGCAGAGATACCAGGCAAAGGAGCGCCTTATGCTAAGGTGGTGACAGATTTCTTCCTTGCAAAAGACAAGGTAGGACCTGCCATTGTAGATGATTATATCGGTAGTCTGACAGTCAAAGGTCTGCCTCTTTCAGTCATAGATACTGACAGAATGAATGATTTTGCAGAGGCTACAGCGACGGCTTTGAGCACATTCATGCCAAGTTATGCATACCCTAACGAGCTCAATCTTTCGGGAATGATATACTATGGCAAGAATGATTACGTGGGAAACTGCCCATGTTTCTATGATGCACGAAACATAATGCGTGGGCATCTCAGCAGTGAAGACTTCAAGAAATGGGATGAAGTGCTTCAGAAAACTGTGGTATATTCCTCATATCCTGGAGATAATAAGCAGTCAAAGCTTACTAATTGGGCGACAGCAGAGCAGATTGCATTCTCCACATTCCAGATGAATGAAGCCAATTACGGCGGTATCTCCCTCTTTGTGCCACAAAATTATTACCAATGGGTGTCAGGAACAATCCTCAATCCCAACAAGAGCATCTTCCGAATGAGCTGGACTAACGTAGTGGATTGGAGCAAATGGGGATGGAGTAGGGAGTGATAGGATTGTCAGAGATGAAAGAATGAGGAACGAAGAAGAGCTGACGCCGTTGCGATATCTAACTAATGTCAGCCGGTAACGCGGCTGACACGGTGGCGGCGACTTGCTTTTCTAAAAAGAGAAGATTAAGGAGTGTAGATTAAAAAGAGAGTAGAGTCAACGGTATTGGGAATAAATAGGTATCCGTAATTTGGATATATTCCTCATTGAGATAAAAAAAACTATAAACAACCACATATAAACAACAAATGAAAAAGAACTTAGAAACGATCTGCATACATGGCGGATGGAATGCAAAGAAAGGTGAACCACAACAACTACCTATCTATCAGAGCACTACTTTCAAATACGAGACAAGTGAACAGATGGCTCGTCTCTTTGACTTAAAGGACGAAGGTTACTTCTATACCCGTCTTGCAAACCCTACAAATGATGCTGTAGCCAAGAAGATAGCTGCCCTCGAAGGCGGCGTTGGCGCTGTGCTTACGTCATCAGGACAGGCTGCCAACTTCTACGCAGTATTCAATATATGTGAAGCAGGTGACCATTTCATCACGTCAAACACTATCTATGGCGGTACTTTCAATCTCTTTGGAGTGACAATGAAGAAGCTTGGCATAGAGTGTACTTTCGTAGATCCAGACTGGACAGACGAGCAAATCGAGGCTTGTTTCCGTCCAAACACCAAGTGCTTCTTTGGTGAAACAATCTCCAATCCTGGCGGAAATGTCTTTGATATAGAGCGCTTTGCGAATATTGCGCACAAGCATGGTGTGCCTCTCATCGTGGATAATACCTTTGCTACACCAATCAACTGCCGTCCATTCGAGTGGGGCTGCGACATCGTGACACACTCCACTACAAAGTATATGGATGGTCATGCTACGCAAGTAGGCGGCTGCGTGGTAGATTCCGGCAACTTTGACTGGGAGAAATACGCAGAAAAATTCCCAGGTCTTACCACTCCGGACGAGTCATACCACGGACTTACCTACACGAAGTCATTCGGAAAGATGGCTTATTGCACAAAACTCGTGTCACAATTGATGCGAGATCTCGGCAGTATTCCTGCGCCTCAGAACTCATTCCTCCTCAATCTTGGACTTGAGACGCTCGCTCTTCGTATGCGTCAGCATTGCTCTAACGCTCAGAAAGTGGCAGAATGGCTGGAGAAGAATGAGAAAGTGGGATGGGTAAACTATTGCGGACTGCCGTCCAACAAATATCATAGTCTTGCAAAGAAATACATGCCAAACGGTTCTTGCGGCGTAATAGCCTTCGGACTGAAAGGCACTCGCGAGGATGCAATCCGCTTTATGGACAATCTCGACTTCATATCCATCGTCACCCACGTGGCAGATGCCCGCACTTGTGTGCTTCATCCTGCCAGTCATACCCATCGTCAGATGTCGGATGAGCAACTGCGTGAGGCTGGTGTAGCGCCAGATCTCGTGCGTCTCAGCGTAGGAATAGAGAATGTGGAGGACATCATAGCAGACCTCCAGCAGGCAATGGACAAGATGTAAACAGAGATATTGCTGACAAAATTACCACCTAAGGTGTGACAAGAATGGCACTCTTGTCACACCTTTTTTGGTTATATACCCCATGAAAGCAGGTTGGCACAGAGTTGGTAATACACGATATCGGGTGCAGTAGCCCAGATAAAAAGTAAAGAACATAACAAAACAATAAACCAAAAAGACTATGAACATTCAACCATTAGCAGACCGCGTGCTGATTACTCCAGCGCCTGCAGAAGAAAAAATCGGTGGTATCATCATTCCTGACACAGCAAAGGCCTCTCCAGGGCACTGTCGTTGCAGTAGGTGAAGGAAAGAAGGATGAAGAGATGGTTCTCAAAGCTGGCGATAATGTCCTTTATGGCAAGTATGCCGGTCAGGAGATTGAGTATATGGGTGAGAAATATCTCATCATGCGTCAGAGCGATGTCATCGCTATCCTGAAATAAAGAATATTAATGTTGTTGGCTTGAAATAAAATATCAACATATAAATATATAGAATGATATAAAAAAAACTGTTAGGAATATCATTTCAATATCAGAAACAGTCGTATTGATTCCTTATATTATCATTTATTGATATTCTAATTCAATGATTCAAAACCAGCAACCCACAATCTTAAAAAAAATAAAACAATCATGGCAAAAGATATTAAATTCGATATGGATGCACGCGATCTCCTCAAAAAGGGTGTAGATCAGCTTGCTAACGCAGTAAAAGTAACTCTCGGTCCTAAAGGACGCAACGTAGTAATCGAGAAGAAGTTTGGTGCTCCTCAGATAACAAAGGACGGTGTGACCGTAGCAAAGGAGATAGAGCTCGAAGATAAGTTTGAGAATACAGGCGCACAGCTCGTCAAGAGCGTAGCTTCGAAGACCGGTGATGACGCAGGTGACGGTACAACAACCGCTACAATCCTCACTCAGGCTATCGTAACAGAGGGCTTGAAGAACGTTACTGCTGGTGCAAACCCAATGGATTTGAAGCGTGGTATCGACAAGGCAGTCAAGGCAGTAGTGGAGTATATCCAGAACAATGCAGAGAAGGTGGACGACAACTACGACAAGATCGAGCAGGTAGCTACAGTCAGTGCCAACAATGATCCAGAGATAGGTAAGCTCCTTGCAGATGCTTTCCGTAAGGTAAGTAAGGATGGAGTCATCACTATCGAGGAGTCAAAGAGCCGTGACACCCACATCGGAGTAGTAGAAGGTATGCAGTTTGACCGCGGTTATCTCTCTGGCTACTTTGTGACTGACACAGAAAGACTTGAGTGCGTAATGGAACATCCATACATCCTCATCTACGATAAGAAGATTTCAAGCCTCAAGGAATTCCTCCCTATCCTGCAGTCAGTAGCAGAAACAGGACGTGGTCTCCTCGTTATCGCAGAGGATGTGGACTCAGAAGCATTGACCACACTCGTAGTAAACCGTCTCCGTGCCGGTCTTAAGGTATGTGCTGTCAAGGCTCCAGGCTTCGGTGATCGTCGTAAAGCAATGCTTGAGGATATCGCAGTGCTCACAGGCGGTTGCGTTATTTCAGAGGAAAAGGGTTTGCGTCTCGACCAGGCTACACTCGATACATTCGGTACAGCCGAGAAGGTAAACATCAGCAAGGACAATACTACCATCGTAAATGGTGCTGGCGACAAGGAGTGTATCGCTGAGCGTGTCGCTTCTATCCGCAAGGAAATCGAGAACACCACATCTTCTTACGACAAGGAAAAGCTTCAGGAGCGCCTTGCAAAGCTTGCTGGTGGCGTAGCAGTGCTCTATGTAGGAGCTAACTCTGAGGTAGAGATGAAGGAGAAGAAGGACCGCGTGGATGATGCACTTTGCGCTACTCGTGCAGCTATCGAGGAAGGCGTAGTAGCAGGTGGCGGTACTACTTACATCCGTGCTATCAAGGCTCTTGAGTCTCTTAAGGGCGAAAATCAGGATGAGCAGACTGGTATCTCTATCGTAAAGCGTGCCATTGAGGAGCCACTTCGCCAGATTTGCTTCAATGCAGGTACCGAAGGTGCAGTGGTAGTCAATAAGGTGGCAGAGGGCGAAGGTGACTTCGGTTACAATGCTCGTAGAGATACATTCGAGGATCTCCGTGCCGCTGGTATCATTGACCCAGCAAAGGTTAGCCGTGTAGCTTTGGAGAATGCCGCTTCTATCGCTGGTATCTTCCTCACCACTGAGGCTTGCATCTGCGATAAGCCAGCTCCAGAACCTGCAATGCCTATGGGTGGCGCACCAGGAATGGGTGGCATGATGTAATCAATAGCCGCATAGAATATAGAAAATAGTATATCAGGCAACAGCCAACTTGAGTGTAAAAAGCTCGGGTTGGCTGTTTTTTTTGGTGTTGTGATTTAGTTTCTACATAGCGAATCGATAAGTTTAGGCTGGAAGCCTATACCGAGCAAAGCGAGAGTAACCCGGGACGCAGTCTCGGGACTATAAACTTGAATGGAAAAGCTGTCTGGAAGACAGTACCTCATAGCGGGTTGGAATAAAGAAATACTTCCCAAATTCATCCTTACTTTGGTACTGTCTTCCAGACAGTTGTAAAAGTTTTTATTGTATGTCCCGAGACTTTGTCCCGGGTTACTCTCGCTTTGCTCGGTATTGTCTTCCAGACAAAACGACTTATAAAAAAGGAAAAAGCAGACATAGAATACAATGATTCCTGATACTCTTTTTGTATTTTTATATTTTTATTTATTGATATTTTATATCCAACAGACACCCAATAAAAAGTAAACTCTAAGTAACAGAATTCTTTTTTTTACCTTCATATAAAGATAAAATAGTAGATAATTGCGTGAATGTGATTTATTTTTTGTAATTTTGCAGAGTTAAAGGGTGACAAATTTTATTCATTCTAAATATATATCAGAATTATGAAGATCAATGATTACAACTTTGCCGGTAAGAAGGCAATCGTTCGTGTAGATTTCAATGTACCTCTCAAAGAGGGTAAGATCACTGACGACACACGTATCCGTGGTGCTCTTCCAACTCTCAAGCTCATTCTTGAGAAGGGTGGTTCCCTCATCATCATGTCTCACATGGGTAAGCCAAAGGGTAAGGTAAAGCCAGAACTTTCTCTCAGCCAGATTAAGGACGCTGTTGCTGCCGCTCTCGGTGTGCCAGAGGTGAAGTTTGCTCCTGATTGCGCTAAGGCTCAGGACGCTGCTGCCGCTCTCAAGCCAGGCGAAGTGCTCCTTCTCGAAA
>SAMEA104315439__coassemble_398_pt1 | contig 18128 bp, 12 predicted proteins | sample SAMEA104315439__metabat2_high_PE_001 | metagenome-assembled genome bin SAMEA104315439 (sample SAMEA104315439) | gut metagenome | biome: Monkey gut; feature: monkey-associated habitat; material: faeces | place: China | collected 2013 | reverse complement strand
GGATGTGCGCCCTAACTTCTCCATACTCTTCTACCCCGTCATCTCTATGGATGAACGCCTCACCCACAAAGGCTCATGCGTGGGATTCCTCGGCGAAAAGCGCAAGGACGAGAAGCTCGTAAAGGAATGGAGCAGCGACAAAGCTGTGAGACGCCATCTCGTGCCACCTACCATACTCATCCTCGCAAATGATGACCGCGCAGTGCCACCTGCCACAAACGCTGCCGCTTACTATACCGCTATGCGCAAAGCCGGCGCTTCCTGCTCCATGTTCACCTACCCTACTGGCGGTCATGGCTTCGGATTCCGCAGCACATGGAAATACCACGAACTGATGAAAATGGAACTTAAGCAATGGCTCAGCGACCTTACTATGCCTGCCGACACAGCTCTACGCGTGGCTTGCGTGGGCAACAGCATCACTGATGGCCACGGCATTGATATGTCTGACGCATTAGGTTATCCTGCTCGCCTTGGCATGATGCTGGGCAATGGCTATGCTGTCAAGAACTTCGGCGTCAGTTCACGCACTATGTCAAACTCTGGCGACTTCCCTTACCAGAACGAAATGGCATGGAAAGCCTGCAAGGAATGGCAGCCTAACGTCGTCATTGTGAAACTCGGCACCAACGACACGAAGCCTTACAACTGGAAAACTGCTAAAGATGACTTCAAGGCAAGCATGCAGTTGCTCGTCGATTCGCTCCGCGCTTTGCCTTCAAAGCCACGCATAGTGCTCTGTGCGCCTATACCTGCCTACAAAGATTCATGGGGAATCAACGACTCCATAATCGTCAATGGCATAATGCCTTGCGTGCAACAATTCGCAAAAGCAGAAGGATTGGAATACCTCGACCTTCACACTCCGATGACAAACCACAAGGAACTCTTACTGTCCGACGGAATACACCCTAACGAAAAAGGAGCGCAGCGCATTGCCGAACTCGTGGCTGAGCAAGTGAAAAAAGCGCCTGTCATGGTGAAAAAGGCAAAGAGAAGAAAGAAAAAACAATAGAAAGAAAAGCAAAGAGAAGCATTATTTTGTAATATAGTTATTGCAAAGTTGGAAAAAATGTAACCTTCTATCGTCTTTTTGTGATAAAAATCTTGCAAAAAAAAGAATAAAGCACTAACTTTGTGGTCGCAAAAGAATAGGTATATATAGGTTTTGATGAACAGTCATCAATTTCTTGCATAAAACAATTAGGATAATAGTAAGTATTACATTTTAAATACAATTTAGAATTATGGTAAATTACAAAGACCTCGGTCTCGTAAACACCCGCGAGATGTTCAAACGCGCAGTTGCTGGCGGTTACGCTATTCCAGCATTCAACTTCAACACAATGGAGCAGATGCAGGCTATCGTTATGGCTGCAGTAGAAACTAAGTCTCCTGTTATCATGCAGGTTTCAAAGGGTGCTCGTAACTATGCTAACGGCACTATCCTCCGTAACCTTGCTAAGGGTGCTGTAGAATACGCTAAGGAGCTCGGATGCGAGCATCCTGAAATCGTACTCCACCTCGACCACGGAGATACATTCGAACTCTGTAAGGACTGTATCGACAATGGCTTCTCTTCTGTCATGATCGACGGTTCTTCACTCCCATACGAGGAAAATATTGCCCTCGCTAAGAAGGTAGTAGATTACGCTCACCAGCTTGACGTAACTGTAGAGGCTGAGCTCGGCGTACTCGCTGGCGTAGAAGACGATGTAGTAGCTGCTGAGTCTCACTACACTAAGCCAGAGGAAGTTATCGACTTCTCTACACGCACTGGCTGCGACTCACTCGCTATCTCTATCGGTACTTCTCATGGTGCTCACAAGTTCACACCAGAGCAGTGCACACTCGTAAACGGTGTACTCGTTCCACCACCACTCGCATTCGACGTTCTCGCTGAGATCGAGAAGAAGCTTCCTGGATTCCCAATCGTTCTCCACGGTTCTTCTTCTGTTCCAATGGAAGAGGTTGAGACTATCAACAAGTACGGCGGTCACCTCGAAGCAGCTATCGGTATTCCTGAGGAGCAGCTCCGCAAGGCAGCTAAGTCTGCTGTTTGCAAGATCAACATCGACTCTGACTCACGTCTTGCCATGACTGCTGCTATCCGCAAGCACCTCGCTGAGCACCCTGGAGACTTCGACCCACGTCAGTATCTCAAGCCAGCTCGTGAGAACATGAAGAAGATGTACATCCACAAGATTGTGAACGTACTCGGTTCTGACGGCAAGCTCGCTCAGCAGTAAGCCTCATCGCGCTGCGCCATAGCAATGGCTTAAAGCGATAAAACCATGACTTTCACGTCCTTCGGACGATGATAATAACCTACGGCTTCCATAGCATCCGTGCTTTGGAAGCCGTTTTTTTATATAGTCAAATACAAACTGAATCAGTTAAAATCAGAAAGCACAGCTTTTACTCCCTAATAGCATAGATATTACATTGCAAAAGCATAGCTTTTACTTCCTAATAGCATAGATATTACACTGCAAAAGCATAGCTTTTACCTCCTAATATCTATGCTTTTACAAAAGCCAAACATCAGCACTCCTTCTAAATCCACTTTTTTAACATTTATTCATAACTTTTCGGCTATAATTCTCCGAAAAAAAATTTATGCGAAAGAAGTTCCACTCTTCCACCTCGTAGGTGTTATACATCTAATAATCAGCACGTTAAACATGGTGGAATTAGGGTGGAATTATGGGTGGAATTACATGAAGTTCCACCCATAATTCCACCCTAATTCCACCTCTGATAAATCACTGACTATCAGAGCAGTAAGAACACCAAGGTGGAATGGTGGAACTTCAAACGACAAAAAATATTTTTCAGAAAAAAGCATCGAAAAAGCATTAACAACCGTTAAAAACCGCATATTAAAGGATTAGTATTTATTCAGGTTGTCGGTTATTGGTTGTTGGTTGCACTAAAAACCGATAACGCCACCCAACGACCCTCATCTTTTATTGACAATCAAACTATTTGAAGTATGCTGAAATGGAGTGTTATTATCCATAGAGCATGGGCAGCAGAAGGAAGGAATTACCTGTTTCCCTTTGCACGATTATGCGTTTTGCAGAGCATCTGGCAATTACTTTCGTCTGTAGCTCCGCCTTTGCTCCATGCTTGTACGTGATCAGCATCCATGTCTTTAAATGCCCAGATTTTATCATTATTGGCATCGTGCCCGATAGCACAAAGAGGACAGTTGCTGGCATGTTTCTCCTTGGCTTCGGTCGTTTGACGATTATATACCCTTCGTTTGATGTTGTCATCGAAGATACGGACATTCAGAAGCTTGGTATCCTTGCAACCACCAAGTACATACTCAAATACATTCTTTTTATCTTGAACGCATGGGTCATTATAAAGTTCTTCCACCTTTTCTGAAACCTTGATATGATCGTATGGAGTAGTGTGGTACTTTTCGTAGAGTTCTCCCCAATTCAATCCTTTCATTTTAGGATAGGCATCATCAAAGGTCTGCTCTATCCATGAAATGACATCGTTGAAATATAGTTTGAGTTCATTGATATCGGTATCACGACGATGCTCCTGCATATAATCCTTGATATTGCCATGGCTAACCCATCTCAAGGCTTCTTGCAGAAATTCCTGTCTGTTGGCTGAGCCAAAGATATAGTTTCCCCATTTCTGAATACGGGCATCTTCTTTATTACTAAACTCCTTTCGGGCTGCACTAACGAAAGTTCCTGAATAAATAGCGTTCAACTTCTCCTGCTCATTAAGCTTGATACCGCCAATATTTATGATTTTAAACCACTCCTTGATCTCTGTCTCCGTTCCTTCGCAAATGTAGGCAAGAATTGGTGTATTCTCTATAAGTTTCCTATCTTCGTCATCTAAACTTTTGAATTTATATGGAATATCTTCTTTCATATAAGAGAATTTACCTATCAGATATCTACCAAGACTTGTAATACGCTGCTGCCCATCAAGTACCTCCAAACGTCCATCTAGAAGTTTGTTGAAATAAAGAAGCCCCAATGGATATTTTTTCAACACAGAATCAATGACGGCAATTTCTTTTTCGCTTTTATTCTCACTATAGAGATAGTTGCGCTGGTATTCAGGTTGAATGGTAAGCTTGCCAGCCAAACCATACAATCCCTTTCCATCAAGTTCACTATATGTGAATCCTTCACATAGCTCCTTTACTGTATATGTATGTAATGTTGCTTTCATGATTTATTGCTTTTTACGAATTAAAATTCGGGCATATTGTCTCTTATTATTTACGACACCACATCCTCCTCTATCTTCAGGATGAACGGAGTATCCGATTTCTTTTAATATGTCCTTAGGTGCAGATGCTCTTGTATTTCCACAAGCTTGCCAGATAATATCAAATTGCTCTGGGCAATATTTGTCTAAGAAAGTGATAGATACACCCATGATACCATCATAATCCGAAGGTATCGCATCAAAGTAATTGACTTCGATAGCATTATAGTTATCGTAAGGCATGTAGCCGATTCCATTGATTTCTTTGTGTTTACTATACTTTATATTATCCTCTTTTGTCAGTAAATTCAACGGATGATGACGCCTACCGTGCTCTATATTAGTATACCAACAAATCCCAGAAACTCTATTAACTTTTATACCATTAATTTCTTTATCAAACTTATAGGTCGGAGCATATTCAAAATCGTCAGGAACCCTAAAAAACATACCCCTATTAAAATTCGTTACACCAAGCCACATTTTATTGTATTTGAATAGAGGAAAAACTTCCTTATATGTAATACAATTTATATTGCCAAGAATGATAAACTGCTTATCAGCTTCCATAATCCACGCAAGAAACTCTCTAAAAAGTGAGAATGGTGGATTAGTTACGATAATATCCGCTTCGTTTCTTAGCTTTTTAACCTCATCACTTCTGAAATCACCATCTCCTTCAAGATAGTCCCACTCTAAATCATTAAGATTGATTTTTCCATCACCTGTGGTATCTTTTTCCAAAACGAAGATTTTACCATGGGTGTTGGTCTTCGACTTATCAAACTTTGGAGATGTTGTTTCCAGAAAAGAAGTTTGAATTCCTGCTTTGATAATCTTGCTATTGATTGCAAAGCTCGTAGATATGAGTTTCTTCAACCCCAGTTCTTCAAAGTTTTGAGCAAAGTATTTGGTGAAGTTACTCCATTCGGGGTCATCGCAAGGCAGCAGAACTGTCTTGCCACGAAATACGTCGGGATTGTAATCGAGATAGGCTTCCATCTCTATTTCTATATCATAGAACATGGTATAGAACTCGTCTTTTTTGGCAGCCTTAGCATTTGATAATGTACTATTTGCCATAATTTATTGATAGTTGTTACGCACCCAACTATCAATCCGCAAACGCAATAGGGTATAAAAAAAGCGTGATGCCTCTTATCGCGTTTAGCACGGGGCAGCCTCGGAATGGAACCCCGGAAAATTCTAAGAATGCATCACGCCTATAGCGTGAGCATCGCTTATCGAATTTTCCAGAGGCTACAATACGAGCCACCTGTCACATATTATTTTCGTGCTTTTTATTCCAATTAGAGTTTCCGAGGCTCTTGGCTAAACGCGAAATAATAGCGAATGCTTAAATGTTTTTACCCACAATGTCTTGGAAGAACCGCCCTGTAAGGCAGTAATCCGATGCAAAGATACACAAAAATATAGAGATAATGCAATCTTTTGCTCTTTTTATTTGAAAAACGAGTAATATGATTCAACTTCCGCAAACGAGATAATGTCCCTCAATCTCCACGTACGTGGAGAAATGGAACAATATCAATAGAGAAAAACAACAATATATATTTTTATCGGTAGTGTAAACAGAGCCGTGACACAGTTCAGTTTACACTACCTAAAATATATTTGTCCTTCTCTGCTTATTCCACAGGCAGATGCTTTTATGCGGCATCCATGACTTTTACCATAAAAACATTCGAGACAATTCCCATCTGTATCAAATTTGGCATTGGGATTCCAATACAAAGTACGACGATAGTCTGTAGGCTCATCTGGTATGGAAGATGAATAATCTGGACTATAGAACTCTTCCGGATATGCCAGTCCATCATATATATATCGACGGTCACGACACGTAGGACGTTTCCCGTTTTCCGGAAGATACACATAGTCAATGTGAACATCAGGGGAAGAGGTGTTTTCCTCCTTTCCCACACCATTGCGCATATCATAGTCTGTATATATTCTTACATCCTTGATTCTGCGGAAATCCATTAGTTCTGCAAATTCTCCTACGGAAATGCTGCGTCCGAAGTTTCTCGTTGGGTTCACATAGTTTATGAAACAATAATGCCCGGCAGCTTCCGCCCTTACTCGTATCTGCATATTACTATTCATATTGCCAAACAGAGTATGGGCTATCTGAACTGGCAGGTAGTTCATATCCGGCACATTAAATACGACACCATAGTCTGCACACCTATTGTAGAGGTCATACATATCCATTACAATCGCAGGTTTTTCCTTGTCGAATGCATGCAAGCTTTTCCTGTAACGGCCTCTCACTGTGACATTTGAAAGATAATGTTCTCCTTCCAGTTTGTTATTTGCCTCTACAGGTTCGTCCTCCATAAATGTCCAGATATCTGATGTTTCCGGACTATGTGTCTGATACCATGAATACGGACTTGTAAACACTGGGTAAAACATATCACGATGCACATAATAGTCAGACCCGGCATAAACATTTCCTTTGTGTTTGTCCTTACGACTTGATAGGTTTTTCTTTATAGAGTCTGTCTTGTTGTATGCCGTTACGAAGAGAATTGCCTTGCCATAATATGGCGGTATCTGAAAGGCAAATCTACCATGGTGATCCACTCTGACTGTACATCCAGCAATGTCGTGGTCCTTTACTATTTCAGCCTCTACGATTATCTCCTTCTTCTTTTTTCTTCTTTTTCTTCTTACTTCATTTCCTATCTCCTTACCTGTGAAGATGTCTGTAACGGTATAATCTTCCCTATATCTTGTAATGTCAACATTCGGATAATACGGGAGACCGTCTTTTTCAATAAAGCCACCTGTGTAACATGGTTCGTAGTCTGTATTTCCTGGTGCATAGTTCACCACCATTGATTTCCGACCTACATATCCAAGCGTATCTACCGACTCGCTGACATGACCTTCATACAAGAGCGTCTTCTCCGGCTTATATCTGAAATACTCAGGATGCTTGTATTTTCTCCACCCTTGTATCATCATCAGCCTGTCAAGAGCATACGTATGGTCAGCATCTTCGCTTTCAAAATAATAATGAGGATGAGCCACAAAGCCCCTCAAATCTCCTATAAGGAGTAATTCCGTCAGTATATTTCCATTATCATATGTCGGCTCATCTGTCTGGGTATCCCTTACAGAAATACATGCAGACTTCAGTTGTCTGTCACCATTATTTATTTCTACCGACACCTTTTCATAAGGCTGGACGATATGATGCGACCTCTGGTCATTGCCATCTTTAGAGGATATAGTGATGTCCAGTTGCTTGCCAACATCATTATTATTGACGAAAAACTGACGGGAGCACAAGACATCTGCATTGTCATCGAATATCAGTATTTCATTAACTCCTGTGGTAAGACAGCTATCTTTTATTGAAATCGACTCGACAGGAGTACCTTTCAGCCGTTCAAATACTTGCAGTTTGCCTCTACACAGTATGGCATAAGCTCTTGCTTTCACATTATTGCTTTCCAGCCTTACATTCTTGCTTATAGCATCATAATGAATGGACACGCCACCAGACAACGGTTCAGGCAGTCTGTACTCATATCGTTTACCTTGATATACAAGGCACATCCTGCCATTTTCATGCCCAGGAAGAATTGTAGCCACTGCCCTGCCAAACATGTCTGTCCTGACAGTCTCCGCTCCAATCATCACTTCCGTCTCGATTCCTTTTCCATTCTGGTCAACAATCTCGAATGCAATGCGATTGGTTACCCCCTTTACGACATGACCTCCTTCGGGATAGAATGTCGCTTTTACGTTGGATTTCATTGATGTGATACGCCTTTTGGGGCGTGTCACGATATATTTTGTCTGATAATCCCTATCCACAGGTTTCTCATAGACAGGAAAAACCCGTGAATACAGTCCCTCGAAATCACGGTAATAATCCCTTGCAAGTTGCTTGTTATAAAACCATTCTCGGTCCGACCTGGAATATTTCCTTTGCACAACATTAAAGTTGAGATTCCATTTCGTATAGGCACGGAGCTCATAATAACCGGAATAAATACTATCGAAAAGTATAAACATACCATTGCTTGCCCCATCATAATCAATCACCAACTGCTGACGCTCTACAAGATAACCGTCAGGAGTAAGCAATTCCACATACAGAATCCTGCTCATATCCGTAGGCTTAAGGTTATCTGCACGAAGGGTATAAGCCTTATACCATATCGTATCTCCCTTGAAATAGCAGGTATTGTCAAGTTGAAGATATATTTTCTCCTGCACTTGACTCCTGGTTTTCAATGCCATATACAAGGAATCTACTACATCGGCATATATGCAATTACTGAACAAATACAAGTTCAGCAAAACAATAATCCTTATTATGTCGTGATGGAATCTCATTATATTTAGTTTTCTCTGAAAGACCATGTTATATAACCACCTTTCTTTTTACACAATCCAGTAACAGAAAGCTTAAACACCATCTTCAAATAGGCATTGAAATAATGTGGATTAAAATAGCAATAGTCTTCACTATTTGTATAATATACATTGTCGTTTTGTGCATCATTCAAATTATGATAATAATCATAGAATGGGCTACAATCTGTGGCATTACAGAAGAGGAAATCAAAGAGTATTTTCTTCGTTTTTTTGTTTTGTTACATTATCGCTTCTGCGCAATCTACCCGGTGCTTACACCTCCTGAATGCTCTCCACATACTCATAAAGGCGCTGATAGAACGGATGGCGAGTGAGCGTTGCCACATTGCCAAGGATGATGAGTTTCATTCTGGCACGGGTGATTGCCACGTTCATTCTACGGAGATCACGGAGAAAACCTATCTGCCCATCATCGTTGCTGCGCACAAGAGAGATGATTATCACATCGCGCTCCTGCCCCTGAAATCCATCCACCGTATTGACAGAGATGAGATGACGGAAGGGCTTGAAATACTCACGCTTGCGGATAAGCCGACGAAGCAACTGCACCTGTGCTCGATAAGGCGAAATTATTCCCACGTCGATACGCTCATCGAGGATACGCTGCTTGCCTATCCTGCTGAAATATAGTTCGAGATGCTGAAGAGTAAGCTCCGCTTCTGCCTTGTTGACACGACCGAATGACTCACCCACAAATTCCTCTTTTCCCCACTTTTCAGGGTCAACATTTATGGTTTCATCGCCTGCCACCTTACCTTCTTCATCGGCAAGGGGCACCTCATACCAACTGATTGGGATGTCATAATCCAGTATTCCGCGGTGCTTTATCTCCGGTGCTGTCTGCAATTTGCCTCCGTAGAACTCTCTGCTGGAGAATTGCATTATGCTATCGTTCATGCGATACTGCACCTGCAGCAAGGTGACCACTTCGGGCTTGTTTTCCACTATACGCTCCATCAGCGTCTTGCCGAGCCCAGCCTTCAGCGCCGCCACACTCTTTACGGTAGGCGGAAGCTGCTGATGATCGCCGGCAAAGATTACTCTCGACACCTTACGGATAGGAATCCAGCATGCCGCTTCGAGTGCTTGCGCTGCCTCATCTATAAATAAGGTGGAGAATTTCATACCGTCAAGCACACGGTTTGCCGCACCTGTCAGCGTGCAAGCGATGACACGAGCTTCGCCAAACAGCTCCGCATTGATACGCAGTTCCAATTCGATAGCACGGCTTTTCAGTCTGTCCAACTGCTGAAGATACGACTCCGAGCCACGCTTTCGCTTGCTTCTCATCTCGCGTATTGCCTTGCGCAGCGACCATAACTGCGGATAATCCGGATGCGCCTCAAACTTTCTCTCGTAGGTGAAGCTCAGCATCTTGTCATTGACACGTGTAGGATTGCCCACACGCAATACTGGGATGCCACGATCCACGAGTTGCTCGCTAATCCAATCGACAGCCATATTCGACTGCGCACAGACCAGCACCTGGCTCTCACGACGCAGAGTCTCGCTGATGGCTTCCACTAAAGTGGTGGTCTTGCCTGTTCCCGGAGGACCATGTACCACCATGACGTCCTTGGTCCAGAGCACCTCATTGACCGCCTTCTCCTGAGTGGCATTGAGCCACGGGAAGTGCATCGGTGAGAAAGAATAGTGCTGTGCCGGCTGATGAGAATAAAAAAGGTCACGCAGATAGGCAAGACGATTGCCACGGGCACGCGTCACACGCTCCAAAGCATCAAACATGAGACGGTAGGAAGTCTCGTCGAAAGACAGTTGCAGACCCAGTCCGCCAGCGACATCGCCATTTGAAGCATTCGCTATCTCTGCCACATAGTCATCCTTAGGCAGCGCCACCACCATGCGATCGCCATCCACATAGCTCACCGTGCCTTTGGCATTGAGGAATTTCAGCGCTTTGCCATCCTTGCCCTCGCCCTCAGATAACATCGCAAAGAATGCCACTGGGCGTCCAAACTCAAAGTTGTGCTCTATCTCTTTATCCTCAGTACGGAATATCTCGATGCACATCTGATTGAGGGAATTATAGAAAGACTTTCCCGTCCTCACATTCTTCCACGCATCGCCACGCTTCACTTTGCGCAGGATTCCTATGCTCTCAGTCTGTTTCTCGTAAGCCTCCTTCTCCGTATTGTATTCCAATCTGAGTAGAAGGTGCTGCTGCATCAGTTGTTGTGTAATTGTGCTCATCAGTTTTTATATCCAGATAAAAGGAACAATTCCCGTCCGACATACTTATTTCCTCACATCCCGCGCACCGCGCACAGTAATACCGAGTGTCTCAGGGTCGAAGGTGACACCAGGCCTTTCCACGAAAAGACCTATTGTGCCCTGCTGAGCCAACTCGTGCGGAGTGCCGATATTGAGCCCATTAGCCTTGTCCATCAGCCATACGCGGTCGGACATCTGCAGTGCAATCTCCACGTCATGAGTGGAGAAAAAGGCTATTTTCCCCATGTCATGACATAGGGCGAGGAGCAGTTGCATCGTCTCCACCTTTGACGGGAAGTCGAGGAAAGCCGTAGGCTCATCGAGGAAGATGACAGGAGTCTGCTGTGCCAGCGCCTTGGCTATCATCACCTTCTGGCGCTCTCCATCGCTAAGAGCATGGACAAAGCGGTCTGCCAGCGCTGTGATGCCCACCTTTTCCATCGCGCCAGTGACGATATCTTCGTCCTCCTGACATAGCTTTCCCCAGAAACCAGTGTAAGGAGCGCGTCCGATACCCACCAGTTCACGCACCTTCATGTATTGCACCTGAGGTCTTTGCGTCAGCACCACGCCAATCATCTTCGCCCTTTCCTTTGGGGAGAAATCAGATAGAAGTGTGCCGTCATATCTCGTCTCGCCTTCCAGAGCAGGCTGGAAAGCAGAGAGAGTACGGAGCAGTGTGGATTTTCCTGCACCATTAGCACCGAGAAGGCAAGTCAACTGCCCGCTTTCGAGCGAAGCATTGATGCCACTTGCCACTATTGTCTTGTCGTATCCTATGGATAAATTGTCGAGTGTTATCTTCATTTCGTATGGTAAAGTTTCCAAGAGGTAAGTGTCGAAATATCTTGTTTTTACCCCCGGAACAATGATTTTATCGGGTGCAAAAATATAAAAAAAATGTAATACCTCCAAATAATCAATTTTCAATTATTGCATTTCAATAATTTTTACTAACTTTGCACCGCAAAATGGAAATGTGGTTTAGTCGTTTGGTGGTTTAGTTGTTTAGTTGATGGCTTAGAAGCATACGACGAAACGACAAAATGGCGAAACGACCAAATAACCAAATTACGAACCAATCAATTAGTACCCCAAAAAGAATTTTATAAATACTATGAGAAAACAAATTCAAGACTACTTTCTTATTACCTTAGGAAGTGTACTCGCCAGTGTAGGCTTCGTATTCTTTATCAATCCTTACAAGTTTGTGCCTGGAGGAGTGACCGGTATCGCTATCGTGCTCCACCATCTTATGCCAGAGTATCAGATTGGTACATTCATGTATATAATAGCGATTCCTCTGCTGCTCCTCTCCTATTTCCTTTTGGGAAAAGGCATTGGCATCAAGACGCTTTATGCTACGCTGACAGTGCCATTTATCATGAACTTCATTTCCTCCCTCGTCTATCCTTCAGAGGAAGCACTCCAGCGTCTTTCGTCTGCAGAGATATGCGGAGGAAACCTTGACCTCAGCTCTGACCTCATCCTTGCCGCCATCGTCGGTCCGCTGATTATCGGATTGGGCGAAGGACTGATCGTAAAAGGAAAGGCAACATCAGGAGGTACCGACATCATAGCAATGATATTACATAAATATCTGCGCTTCCGCTTCTCTAACGCACTCTTCGGAGTCGATGCTACAGTAGTGTTCGCCGGACTTCTCGTCATCGGTATGGGCGTGGGAGGTAATAGTTCTCCACACGCTTGGATGCTCTCCCTCTACTCCCTCATCTGTATCTTCATCATGTCACGCACCGTCGCTTATGTGGCATCAGGTTCCAAGAACAATAAACTCCTCTTCATCGTAGCAGACAAGGAACACACCGAACTGCGCGAATTCATTCTCCATAAGCTCGACCGCACTGCCACAGTGATGGATAGCACAGGTCTCTATAGCCAGGAAGGCAAGACCACCCTCATGATGGTAATCCACATGCGTGAAGTTGACGCTGTCACCACAGCTATCAAGGGCATTGACCCATCAGCCTTTGTCATCGTCACCGACGCATACGATGCTTACGGCGAGCGCTGGAAAGCATTCCCAGACAGACGCTCCATCGAGTTGAGGTAATGGTGGGTTGTCGGTTGTTGGTTGTCGGTTGTTGGTTATCGGTTAGAATGATGCTTCGACTGTTATCTTCCGAGCCACTATGCCAAAGGTTCTTATCTTTAGATACCAAACCCATAACCAAAAACCCCCAAACCCATAACCACATATAAAATCCATATCCCAAACAAGTCAATAAGGCTTGTTTGGGATATTTTTATATAAGAATCATTGGAAAAGTGTAGTTTTTATTTGCCCATTTTGTAGGAAAAGTGTATATTTGCACGAGTAAAATCATAGGAAAAGTGTATTTTTCTGAAGATAAAGGAATACAATATCCATCAAGCCTTTGTATTTTCCAATGCCCGACAGGTGGAGGTAAAAGACTGCATCACTTACCTTCCTGAAATGCAAACCGTTATTAAACAAGCCATTTGCGTGAGCGTGCTGAAAATGTGCTGCAAATATGGAAATAAGCAACAATAAGCAAACACGCACCCAACTGCTGCAAAGGTAGTGCAAACCGAGAGAAATACAAAAATAAATCACATTTATTTTTAAGCACCCGATGGATTGCCACAAAAACGCATGATGAAACACCACAAAAATTACAAATAAAACGCATCAAAAATTATAAATAGATTACAACAAAAACTTAAAATAAAACGCACCAAAAATTTAAAATACGTTTGGTTAATCAAATTAAAATGAGTACCTTTGCAGCATAAAACAAAATCGAATATGGCATATCTAAATAGAGTCTTTGACTTGCGACTTAAAGCGCATCTTAAAGCAATGGGAGCAGTGCTCATTGAAGGACCCAAATGGTGTGGCAAGACCACCACTGCCAAGCAGTTGGCCAATAGTGTTATTAGTTTACAAGATACTGACCATCGTGAAGAATATTTGGCTACAGCCATTACCAAGCCCTCATTCTTATTAGAAGGGGAAGTGCCTCGCTTGATAGATGAATGGCAAGATGCCCCAATGCTATGGGATGCAGTGCGCACAAAGGTTGATGAGCGTGGCTTGCCTGGTCAATTCATATTGACAGGGTCTAACGCTATTGACGACAGTAAAATCCATCATAGTGGAACAGGGCGTATTTCCCGGATGGAGATGCTGCCCATGAGCCTGTGGGAATATGGTGAATCTAACGGCAGCGTATCATTGATGGAGATGTTCGACAATCCTCAAGAAGAAATCTTCGCTACCTCGGAACTAAAAATGGAAGAAATCATATTTGCTGCATGCAGAGGAGGTTGGCCAGCAACATTGAATTTAGGTGACGACAAGTCAAAATTACTTGTTGCCAAAGAGTATGTAAAGTCTGTATATAAGAATGACATATCACGCATAGATGGAGTAAAGAGAAATCAGAAATTGGCGCACCTGATAATGAAATCATACGCACGCAACATCTCAACATTGGCAAAAACCACATCCATATTGGCAGACGTTACTGCGTCTGATGATGTAGAATGTACCAGGCCTACGCTTGAAAGCTACATCGAGGCATTGGAAAAACTGTTTGTCATTCAAGACATAGAGGCTTGGTGCCCTTCCATAAGGAGCAAGACAACAATCCAAAGCAGACCTAAACGAGCGTTCTGTGATCCATCGGTTACAGTCGCATCACTCAACCTGTCACCAGAATCCTTGAAAACTCAATTAAAGACATTTGGCTTTATATTTGAGCAAATGTGCGCACGAGATCTTAGGGTGTATTCAGCTTCTCACGATAGCCGCCTGTCATATTATCGTGACCGCTACGGACTGGAAGCCGACTTGGTGCTTCATCTTGACGATGGACGCTACGCTCTGATAGAGTGCAAACTTGGCAGCCGTGAAATAGAAGAAGGAGCCAAACATCTTTTGGAAATAAAACGACTCGTTCAGGAGCATAATGAGACAGAAAAGCAGGTGCCGCTGCGCGAACCCGACTTGATGATTGTCATGACAGGTGGCAGCATGGCTTACACACGCCCAGACGGAGTCAAAGTCATACCGCTTGCTTGTTTGAAAGATTAAAAAAGACATGTCATGAATGATATCAGCAAGGACAAGAATTATCAGGAATTCTTTGCAGGAATAAAAGAATTGGCAAAGGGACTTATGCAGTTTCGTGAGAGAGCAACCATAGAGTATGCTCCCATTGTGGAGGAGTTCTGTGCGAGGAAACACGCAACTGCAAATGAAGTAGGCCGGATGCTTGACTATCTGTTTGAGTTTGCCGACGACGAACGCATATTGCTTATGTACGAGAAAGTTTGCCGAAGATTCGTCTATGATTATCCCGAAACCATAAGTTATTACATCATGGAGTACAGAAAAGAATATGACCGTGAAAGTCTTATCGGTACCGAATATGAATATCTGCTTCATGAGGATGATGAATTGTTTGACAAAGAACATAAAACAAAACAATAAAAACAGATAGGATATGGGAACAGCATTACTGGCGCTCTGCTTCTGCGCATTGTCGCTCGTCCTTGCCTTGTTTGTGGGCATATCGCCCATAAGCGACAAGGCAAAGATTAGGTTTATGTATGTTGGTTGTGGGTTGTTGGTTATTGGTCGTTGGTTGAAATGCAAATCCCACCATCAGTTTATCCCACAAATATACCAACGACCATCAACCAACAACCAACGACCCATAACCCACAACCCATAACCCACTTTTTTAAAGCAAAAACAAAAAAAGTATCAAAAAAATTTGGCTATATAAAAAAAAAACACTACCTTTGCACCCGCAATTGAGAAACATTGCACATATATGTTGGCGGGATAGCTCAGTTGGTTAGAGCGTCGGATTCATAATCCGGAGGTCCCGGGATCGTAGCCCGGTCCCGCTACATAAAAAAGGAGTTACGAATTTCGTAACTCCTTTTTTGTTTTCTCCATGCCCAGGCCATACACAAGGACGCAAGCGGGATTATCCCAAATCGGTCATTAGACCACAATGTTCAAAAATTCTTGCTATTGTGTTGTTTCCTAACATCTTTTATTTTCTTGTCGGCATCTTGCCTGTCTTTGTAACTTGACGTAGCCCGCTACGCCTGCGTTACAAATACAGCCAATCTGCTCGACAATAAAACAAAATCTGTTTAGTCTCTAATGACCGATTTGGGATTATGGCTGGAAGCCCACAGAATTCCAGCCATAATCCATCACAGGTCAACACCCGAAATCATACTGATGACTCCTTGGAGGCAAGATATTCGTTTATCTTCTTCTGGGCCTTCTTGAAGTCAGGCTTCTTGAGCTTGTTCTGACGGAAACGTTTCTCATAGTCGCTGTACGTATGACACGAAGCAGGAGGATAAGCACCATAGCCACTGGTCAGTTTCACGTCAAGGTGACTGTCGTCTCTGCGCTTTCCGCAGGAAGACTCAAGCAACACTGATATTTTCCATTCAGTATTATCATCACCCACAATTACAAGGAGGGCACTGGAATTCTTCCTTTTCAATACATCCCCGATGATAATATGCTCAGTGATTTCCGTCGTGTCATAATCTTCCAGACAAGTGCCTATCGAGCTGTATTTCACTCCGTACTTGTCCTGAAAGTAGTAATAATCCTCCGGCAGTCCATCATGCCCCAATGCTATCATGATGATATTGGCAAGATGATTGAGATACATCGTGGAAGAAACGGTGATGGTGCGCTCCACGGGCTCCAGGGCATCAAGCATAGCTATCCGCAAGGTGAATATCTTCGGACACTCATAAGGATCATAAAGTCTGCTCAGACCCGGATACATGGATTCTTCATCGTCATCAAACACGTTGAACTCATCGTCAAACTCATCATCCAAAACATCGTCCAGAACATCCTTGATGGAAGTGTATTCATATACAAACTCCAGATCATCCGAGTTCATCATTTCCTCCACATCATCATATCCATCCGTCTCAATATACGGAATTTCAATATCCATATAAATCTTCTTCAAAATCGGCAAAGCCTCCCGTACATGGGCTGCAGCCAGCGAACAAGCATAAGCATCGATATTCTGTGCATCTGCGCCCTGCTTGCATATATCGTAGCAATAATTGAGATAATTTACTATTGCAGCCGAAGCCTTCAGCCTCTTCTTCGGGCAATGAAGGTAAATCATCACAAGCGTATCAAAGACGACAGGCTTGACAGGTGGAATCAGTCCGCCCTCTTTCAGAAAGTCAAGCAGTATGTCAACCTTTTCGCTGCACATCCTGAACAAGGTACAAACTATGAAATCTTCGTTGCCTACCGAATAATAGTCCCTGAAGCAAGCATCCTGTCGAAGGCTTTCCAGCACCACGTCTTCACAGTCACGGAAGTCGAGCTGTTCCATAATATACATGGCGGCAACAAGCGACATTTCTCCACAGCAGCCATCCCAGTCATCATCTTTCTTTTCTTTGGCAAGTCTGAACGTCTTGAAGGATATGAAGAACATATTCCTTATATCCTTACGTTTCTGTTCAAGTGGCAGGTCCTCGCCTGCTTTCAGAGCTTTCTGACATAGATTTTCGATTTCATATATATCATCGGCAAGCATTATAGGTTCAAGCCACTCTGCTACAGGTTCAGCATCATAGTCCGGTGCCTCATACCTATAGTACATCTCATTGAGCATTTCGCTTGGATCGCGTTCAAGCAACATATCCATCAACATATCGAGATCTTTCTCGTCCGCCTGCGAAAAGATATTTTTCAATTTTTCAATATAGTTCCCCGTATTGTTGTCATTGCCTTTATTCTTCTTTGCCATTGCGATTATATTATTATGGTTTACCAAAAATACATTTACACGTCACGAATTACATCATGATGATGCAAAGGTAAAAATAAAAACGGAAGTAACAAACTATTCTGCAAAATGTTTTCATCCCCAACCCTATTTGGCAGTCACATTCGCGTTCTTACCTTTTACCTATCTCTGATTACCTATCCGATCACCTATAAATCTATAAATCAGAAAGCATAGCTTTTACTCCCTAAAAGCATAGATATTACACTGCAAAAGCATAGCTTTTACCTCCCAATATCTATGCTTTTACAACAGCCCTAAATCAGTACTCTTTTCAGGAGCCACTTATTTAACATTTATTCAGAACTTTTCGGCTATAATTCTCCAAAAAAAAAATGGCTCTTCGCAATTTTTGGTGCATAATGCCCAACTGCAGAA
>SAMEA104315439__coassemble_396_pt1 | contig 18168 bp, 15 predicted proteins | sample SAMEA104315439__metabat2_high_PE_001 | metagenome-assembled genome bin SAMEA104315439 (sample SAMEA104315439) | gut metagenome | biome: Monkey gut; feature: monkey-associated habitat; material: faeces | place: China | collected 2013 | reverse complement strand
TGCCGATGAATATGAAGCAGAAAGCCATCCTTTTCATCTCCGAAAACATTGTCATCATCGTTCATCGTGACAACATAGTGAGCAATATGCACCAAGCATACGAATGGCTAAAGACACGCGGTTCAGGCATACCTGGTCAGCAAGACACCTCCCTCTACGGCTTCGGATGCTTCATTTCAGGACCATCCAAGACGGCAGACATCGAGCAAGCCCTCGTCTATGGCGCACAAGCCGCAAAGGGACTCACCGTTGTGCTTGTGTAAAAAACAGACCCCCTCTCGTCCCCCTGTGAGGGGGAAGCCAGATACAGAGGCCTCCCTTGAGGAAGAGACGCAAGGCCGAAGAACGCATATAGCCTCCCCCTCACAGGGGAATAAGAGGGGGGGCGTCACTGTGTCAGCCGCGTTACCGGCTGATATAATTATGAATTATGAATTAAGAACTATGCATTACGAGTATCTTCTCCTCCTGATAGCCCTAATGGCATCATGCGTAACCAAGACATCCAATGACGCAGAACAGCAAGAAGCCACTGAGATACAGTGGGAACACTACGCTTTCGCCGACTCCAGTTACTATGGACAAGTGGAAATGAAGGCCACAGTGCCTGTTGCTACCGACAGCGTCACGCAGACGATACGCGACTCTCTCATCGCTATCATCCAGCGAAATGCCACACGTTTCCTACCTACCGAAGGCAATACGCCAGTCATCAAGCCATACCAAGGCAACGACTCCACGCTAAAAGCCATACTGACATATTACGGAAAAGAAGTGTTGGCATATATGAATAAGGAGAACAAAGCCATCATCGATGACTATATAGAACGCATCAGTCAGGACACCACCATGACACAGCAGCAGATAGAGGATGCAAAAGATGTCAGACCACAGTGGGTTTACTCCATGGATATCGCGCTGCAAGACACCGACTCCCTCTTCATCTCATTCAATGATGAGGAATACGGCTTCTGGGGAGGAGCACATGGAGGAGTGTTAGGCGATGGAGTAGTAACATTCCGAGCAGACAACGGTGAGCGACTGCGCTCCATCATCCGCTCTGACGCAGCCATAAAGATGCAGCCACTCATCAAGAAAGGACTAAAAGAATACTTCCAAGAGCAGGGCGAACAGCTCCCTAATGACTATCAACTCATGCAGATGCTCATGCTCCCAGACCAGTCAGGCATCATACCATTGCCAAAACAATATGAGCCTTACCCGTCAGCAGACGGCATAGTATTCACTTACGCACAATATGAGATAGCCTGTTACGCAGCAGGAATGCCAACTTTCACCATCCCTTACAGCGATGTTCAGTCTTTCCTCAGTGAGGATTTCCTGAAGATAATCAAGGCAGATAATAGGGAATAGGAAATAGGGAATAGGAGATTACCATTGCCGCTTGCGGGTTTTCGCTAATGCGATTATCTCAAGCAAACAAAGGTAATCTCCTATTCCCTATTTCCTATTATCTATTACCTGATTTACAGCGAACAGAAAGCGCTATAAATCTTCTCAGCAGCAGCACGGAACTCATCCTCGCTGAGCTTCAACTTAGGATTGGTAAACACGGCATCCTTCTCGCTCTGCATAGGAATAAGATGGATATGGGCATGAGGAACCTCAAGACCGAGAACCACTTCAGCCACCTTCAAGCAAGGGAAAGCCATCTTCACAGCCTTTGCCACCTTCTTGGCAAACACCTGATAGCGAGCTATCTCGTCGTCCTCCATATCAAAGATATAGTCCACCTCACGGCGAGGTATCACCAATGTGTGACCCACTACCAAAGGATTGATGTCGAGAAAAGCATAAAACTCTTCATTTTCTGCACACTTGTAGCTGGGAATCTCACCAGCAGCAATCTTTGAAAATATATCCATAGCCGTTCTTTTTTTATTTAATGAAGAATGTTCTAAATGAAGAATGTAGAATGAAGAAAGGGAGTTAGTCTTGTTGTCTTGAGTATGGTTCTATGAGAAACCGCAAGCCGAAGAACGTAATCTTCATTCTACATTCTTCATTCTTCATTCTTCATTCTTCATTTTATTCTATAGTAATATTATCAATGCGAAGCTTGATAGTGCCACGAGGAATCTTAATATCCACCTCTTCGCCCACCTTATGATTGAGAAGACCCTGAGCAATAGGAGTCTTCACGGAAATCTTGCCGTGAGCAAGGTCTGCCTCATTCTCGCTCACTATGGTATAGACCATCTTTGCCTTAGTGGCAAGATTTGTCATCTCCACCTTAGAGAGAAGCTGAACGCAGTCGGATGACAAGCGAGTCTTGTCGATAATCTTTGCATCAGCAAGAGTCATCTTAAGCTGACTGATCTTGTCCATCAACTTTGACTGTGCCTCCTTTGCTGCATCATACTCGGCGTTCTCTGAGAGATCACCCTTATCACGAGCCTCTGCGATTGCTGCAGATGCCTTTGGACTTTCCACCGCCTCAAGACGATGAAGCTCTGCCACGAGTGCCTCGTAGCCTTCTTTTGACATGTAAGACATATTCTGTTTCTTTTTATTATTATTCTAATGGTTAGTAGGTCATTTGGCATTGCAAGGTTAACACCATGAGATAGTTATTACCTCATTGAGCAATGACATCATAACCTTATTATTATAGGAAATCAACAAAAAAAAGAGAACCCCGACATCACTCTGCTTTTAGCGACACCGGAATCCTTATCCTTATCAATAATGTGTTTTCTTTTCGACGGAACTTATTGAGATACACTCATCTCCTTATATGTTCCGTGTGCAAAGATACGCACATTTTCTGATACCACCAAACTTTTTCACGAAAAAAAACACTTCTTCTTTCCTTTTTGTTCCAATTTTGACTTTTTACATATATTATCGAATAGATTGATGGACATAATTGACTTTGAACAACATAACTAATACAAAATTTGGAGATTTCGGGAATTTATCGTACTTTTGTACCAAATTTTAATAGATTCATATATATCATAATGGCTAAATACGAAAGTAAAATCAAACTCATCCCTGCTGCTGTAGAAGCGGTATATGCTAAGCTTAGCAACCTCGAAAACCTACGTCCAATTCTCGAAAATGCTGCCAGCAACCCGATGGTGGCGGAAAAAATGAAGGAAGCCGGACAAGACCCTGCGCAGCTGGAGAAGCTAAAAGATATCCAATTGACCCCTGATAGCGTCGCTATTCCAGCACCAATGGTGGGCACCATCGCGCTGTCTATCATCGAAAGAGAAGAAAATAAATGTATCAAATTCCAGACTGACCAGTCACCTGTAGAGGCTAACCTCTGGATACAAGTACTCCCTACATCCGAAATATCAACGCCATACGCCACTCCGGGCACAAAAATAAGAGTCACACTAAAGGCGGAACTCAACATGATGATGAAGATGATGATAGGAAAAAAGCTCGAAGGAGGCATCGACAAATTCGCTGATATGTTAGCTATGCTGCCGTATTAGGAATGTTGTTTAGTTGTTTAGTTGTTTGGTTGTTTAGTTGTATGCAAATACAGATAAACAACAAGACCACCAAACAACCAAACAACTAAACAACCAAACCACAAGACAACAAGACCACAAAACAACCAACACAATGAACAATACAGACCAACAAAAGCAAGTATCGTCAAGCAAAGACGTGAAAGAGACCCAAAATAAGGAAGCCATTCTAAAGAAAACCTCCACAAGAGGAGGCTTGGCGGGGGCTAAACTCTGGGAGAAAAACTACTCCATCAATAAGGAGATAGAGCGCTTCACAGTAGGAAGAGACAGAGAAATGGACCTCTACCTCGCCAAGTATGACGTCCTCGGATCAATGGCACACATCACCATGCTCGAGTCTATAGGGCTCATAGGCAAGGAGGAACTGCCGCTATTGCTCGACGAACTCAGGAATATCTATGAGATATGCGACCGTGGCGACTTCGTCATTGAGGACGGAGTGGAGGATGTCCACTCGCAGGTGGAGCTCATGCTGACGCGCAAGCTCGGCGATATGGGAAAGAAAATCCACTCCGGACGCTCCAGAAATGACCAGGTGCTCGTCGATCTGAAGCTCTTCACCAGAGCGGCTTTGCGCGACATAGTCCAGCAGACCAAGACGCTCTTTGACGAACTTATCTCCAAGAGCGAGGAATATAAGGACGTCCTTATGCCTGGCTATACACACCTCCAGGTGGCTATGCCGTCCTCTTTCGGACTGTGGTTTGGTGCTTATGCCGAGTCACTTACCGACGATATGCTATATCTTCAGGCGGCTTACAAGATGACAAACCGCAACCCTCTCGGCTCCGCGGCAGGCTATGGCTCTTCTTTCCCGCTCAACAGGCAGATGACTACCGACCTCTTGGGCTTCGATTCCATGGACTATAACGTGGTCTATGCGCAGATGGGACGTGGAAAAATGGAGCGTAACGTGGCATTCTCTATAGCAGGTCTTGCCGGTACAATGGCGAAACTCGCCTTTGATGCCTGCCTTTTCAATTCGCAAAACTTCCAGTTTGTCCTCCTTCCAAAGGAGTGTACCACAGGTTCAAGCATCATGCCGCACAAGAAAAATCCGGATGTCTTCGAGCTTATACGTGCCAAATGCAATAAGATTCAGGCGCTCCCTACACAGGTGACACTAATACAAAACAATCTGCCATGCGGATATTTCCGCGACCTTCAGATAATAAAAGAGGTGTTCCTGCCTGCCTTTGACGAACTGAAAGACTGCCTCGCCATGTGTGCATACATCATCAATAAGATAAAAGTGCGCCGTGACATCCTCGACAATCCGATGTACGACCCTATCTTCTCCGTGGAAGAGGTCAACCGTCTGGCACAGAATGGTATGCCTTTCCGCGATGCTTACAAGAAAGTAGGTCTCGACATAGAGGCTGGCAACTTCACTCCCGACAAGAATATCCACCACACCCACGAAGGTTCCATCGGCAATCTTTGCAATGACCGCATCCAGGCTCTCATGCAATCACTCCTCGATGGCTTCCATTTCGAGAAGGTGGATGAGGCTGAAAGCGCTCTGCTGGCAAAGCGTTAAGAGATAAAAAGCCCACGAGACCCCCTCTCATCCCCCTGTAGGGGGAGGTAGGTTACGTTATTCGCTTGCGTCTCTTTCTCAGAGAGGTCTCAGTATCTATCTTCCCCCTACAGGGGGATAAGAGGGGGTCTCCTAATATATCTAACCCTAAACATCAAGGAATATGAAAAGATTATTACAACTCTTGGCAATGGCAATGTTAGCCATACCAGTCTTGGCGCAGCAACTTACGCCAGAGGAAGCAATGATGCGTGTAAAGAGAATGAGCGGCACAGCGCAGGCTAAAGCCACTAAAAGCCAGGCACGCAAGTTGGTTTACACCATGAAAGCGGCAGTAAATGGTATGCCTTCTGCCCCTGAAAGCAATGATAATCTCTTCTATATCTTCAGTGATGACAGAAGTTTTGTCATAGCAGGAGCCGACGAAAAGCTGCCGGCACTCATCGCTTACGGCAATTCCTCTGCCTTTTCAGCAGACAGCATACCTGACAATCTCCGCTATTGGCTCGATGATTACAAGGTGAAGATGTCGGCTGCACTGGCTAAAGGCGTCACTCTCACATCGCCTACAGCAATGGGAACCCCTGTGGTGAAGCCGCTCATCACTGCCAAATGGGCACAAAACAAGCCTTTCAATAATGACTGCAACGATATAGGACAGTCATCAGTGACCGGATGTGTGGCAACTGCAATGGCGCAGATAATGTATTATCACAAGTGGCCGATGCAGGGAACGGGCAGCCATTCCTATTCTTACAAACTCAATTTCGGTGGCGATATAGGCGTGAAAACCATCACTCCATCCGTAGATTTCTCCTCTCATACATATAATTGGAGCAATATGCAGGACGCTTACGGACTCTATGTAGATGAAGAAAGCGGCTATACCCAGAATGCTTCATATACTGATGACAAAGCAGCCCACGTGGCATGTCTGCTCCATGATTGTGGAGTGTCGGTGGATATGCTTTATGCAGGCGGTAGTAGTTCTGCCAGTTCTGCTAAAGTCCCTTACGCTTTGACGACCTATTTCGATTATGATTGCGGTATGTCATATTTGCAAAAAAACATTTTCTCAGATGAAGAATGGGCGCAGATGATACGCACCGAACTTGATGCCAAGCGCCCTGTGCTCTATAGTGGTCAGACATTGAATAATGAAGGTCATGCCTTTATCTGCGATGGTTACGACAATGCTGGCTATTATCACATGAACTGGGGATGGCAAGGCATGGCAAATGGCTATTATCTTATCGTGGGAACCGATGCTCTCAATCCTGATCAATCTGGCACTGGCGGCGGTACAGTGGGCTTAGGTTATACCGAAGGCAATGATATGATTATAGGAATACAGAAGGCGCAGGCTGGAAGTTCGTACAATTATATCATGTTCTGCAACCAACCTTTCACAGTAGATAATAGCAATCTCACGGCTTCTTCTCCGATTTATTTGAATGGTGGCTTCTATAATGGCAGCATAGTAGAGGCTGATCTCGAAGTGGGAATGCGCTTCAAGCACACCACTGCCGACTATTCTCTGGATGTAAGATGCACTGCAGGCACGTTTAAGGTCAATCAGGGCTTCTCATCTTACGGCTGCTATCCGAGAAATCTGCGCTATAATGGTAAGTATGAGGTATATCCTATCTATCGTGTCAAGGGTACAACGGAATGGAAAGTGATGCTCTACAATAAGTCTTGGGCTGTCCCTACCACCACTTTCTCTGGCGGAGAAGAGCCTCCTGTGGTCAATCCTCCAGTGCCTGAGAAGAAGTATTACAACGTTTCAGTCACCTCTTCATCCGCTGATAAGGGCACTGTCACCGTGGAAGGTGTCGCTGATGGCAAGGCGGAGGAAGGCTCTGACATCACTATCACCGCGGTGCCACGCGAAGGTTACGAGTTTGTGAAGTGGTCTGATGGCAGCGATGTCAATCCGCGCACCATCAATGTGAAGAATAACATCACCCTTACTGCCCAGTTCTCTGCCAAGAAATATAATATTATATATAAGGTGGACGGCAGTGAATACAAGACCATCACGGTGGAATATGGCTCTGCAGTGACTCCAATAGCCGCTCCAAAGAAGGAAGGTTACACCTTCTCCGGCTGGAAAGGCTTGCCTGAGAGCACTATGCCAGCATCCGATGTGACGGTAAACGGCACGTTCTCAGTGAATTCCTACACACTGACCTATATATATAATAATGAGACAGTGAAGGAGATAATGCTGGAATATGGCAGTGAAATCCCTGCTTTCGATTATGTTCCCGACAATCCTAACCATACTTTCGTGGGATGGCGCACCGAAGGTTACACCACTATGCCTGCCCATGATCTCATCTTTATCGCTGACTTTGTCGATGGTATAGGCGCTATCACCGCCCTTCCGCAGGACGTAAAGATATTTGATGCTTCCGGAAAGCGCATCATGAAGCTCCAGAAAGGCTTGAATATCCTTGTCTATCCTGACGGAAAAACCATCAAAGTTAGGAGATGATGTGATAAAATATCAATATAAAAATACTGGTGTGAAATAAAATATCAATAAATAAAAATATATAAACATATATAAGGATATGCACTCATGTCGTAGCTTTTTTATATCATTATATATTTTTAATTTATTGATATTTTATAAACAAGGTGTTGATATTTTATAAATGAGATATTGATATTTTATAAATGAGATATTGATATTTGATTCTTTCCAAGTATTACAAGCCGATTATACCTATGAGATTAAAGCGAATAGCGACAATATTATCCTGCATCATCCTGTCATCCTGCTCGGCAGACGAGTATGAATACACCACGGACTGGCAGTGTTATTTCCTCTTTGACACGTCTATCCATAATGTCTGCATACTCAATAACGCCCTGAACCCTATGTCATCAGGCGTCTTCTGCATGGTAAGGCAGGAGCCGAAGAATGATGTCCTTCATCTGAAGATGCAGCTGCAGGACGGCAAGACGACGGACGACGTTGCGATAACGACGGCTGCCGAACTGCGTCGCTCCTGCATCCTTGGCGCAAGCAACGGCATCGTGATAGGCTATTCCACGCTCGACCAGCAGCTTTACGCATTTGATTTGCAGTGTCCCAACTGCCTGAAAGCTAATTATCCCTACACCAAATACGCTATGCAATGGACTAATAACGGGCTTTGGCTCAAGTGTAATCACTGCCATCGGTCGTATGATCTCAATAATCGCGGCGTGGTGGCAAGCGGTGATGACGGTCTGAAGTTGCTCAGATACCGTGCCAGTTATGGCGGACGAATGCTTAGCGTGCATAATTAAAGGTAATAGGTAATAGATAATAGGGAATAGGAGATTACTGTTGTGTGCTTGAGATAATTGCGTGAGCGAAATCCGCATGTAGCAAAAGTAATCTCCTATTCCCTATTATCTATTCCCTCCTCCTCCATGTATTTTCTCCTGTTTTTCCCCGAAATATGCTTTTTTTTGATAGGAAATGAAAAAAAGTATCATGTTTTGTAATGTGGAGTTGATATTTTTTTGTATATTTGCACCCGAATACTAATAGATAATTAACTAAACTGCTGCAAATAATCAGATTAACTGCTGCAAACTACAACAAAGTAAGAGTAAGATTTTATGGCAATAAAAAGCTTGTGAATATGGCATAACTATGCCTGTTAGCCTAAAAAACAACTACTAATTATAAATTTATTCATTTAATCACAAAACAACTATGTTTGGTAATTTAAAGAAAATTCGCATTGCGCTGGCGCTGATGCTTACAATGATTGTGGGCACTATTCAGGCGCAGACCGTGAAAGGTAATGTGAAGGACTCCTTTGGTGACCCTGTTATCGGAGCCACTGTAATGGAGAAGGGTACCCAGAACGGTACCGTTACCGATATTGACGGTAACTTCACTATCAATCTTCAGAAGGCAGGACAGCTCGCCATTTCCTATGTTGGAATGAAGAGTCAGACTGTCGATGTGAAAGGTAAGTCAACTGTTGAAATCACAATGGAGGACGACAACACTACTCTCAACGACGTAGTAGTCGTAGGTTACGGCGTGATGAAGAAGAAAGACCTCACAGGTGCTGTTGCGTCAGTAAAGACTGAAGAGCTCGCTAAGGTGGCAAGTGCCAATGCTCTCCAGGCTATGCAGGCTAAGGTGCCAGGCGTTGACCTCCAGCAGAGCGACGGTCAGGCAGGTGCAGGCGTAAGCATGAAGCTCCGTGGCAACCGTTCCATCCTCGCAAGCAACAACCCTCTTATCCTCGTTGACGGTGTGGAATACGGTTCTACTCTTGATATTCCAGCTTCTGAAATCGAGTCTATGGACGTCCTCAAGGATGCCGCTTCTACAGCTATCTACGGTACCAAGGGTGCTAATGGTGTAATCATCATCACCACAAAGCGTGGTAAGTCCGGCAAGACCAACGTGGGATTCAATGCTTATCTCTCATTCAATTCTGCCGCTAACGTGCTCAAGCCAATGTATGGTGACGCAGAAGTGCAGCGTATTGTTGATGCAAAGAACTATCAGATAGCTTCTAAGAACGGTTGGGACTTCTCTAAGGGCGATGCTACTGCAGAGAGCATTCTCGGTGGTGCAGTGCATTCTTACTCTGGTCTGAACCTCTACAACGACATCGTGAAAAACGGTTCTTACACCGATTGGATGGATATGATTCTCCAGAACGGTCTCACTCAGAACTATGAGGTGAACGTAAACGGTGGTTCTGACAAGACAAACTTCAACGTGGCATTGTCTATGATGGACGACAAGGGTATGCTTAAAAATGATGAGTTCAAGCGTTACACCGGTCGTGTGAACATTGACCACAAAATCAACAGCATCGTAAAGATTGGTACTTCCCTCTCTTATGCTTATAAGAACAATGACAAGCGTAACAGCGGCGTATATAATCTTGCTCTCAAGATGACCACTATCGCTCATCCTTATGATTCTGATGGCAATATCATCCAGAAGCCAAGCTACTTCTATGACGCTCACGGTAACCCTCTCCTCGACGAGGTGGACGGTGCTTTCCAGAATAACATCGAGACTACCCGCTTCTTCGGCAGCGCATATCTCCAGCTCACTCCTGTCAAGGGCATGACTCTCAAGAGCAACTTCACCCTCGACCGCAGCAATGCTCGCGACGGTATGTACCAGGATATGTACAGTGTCGGACGTTTCCAGACTCCTACCACTTCATACATCACTCTCGCCAACTCTGCAAGCACTAAGTATGTATGGCAGAATACAGCCAACTACAACTTCGGCATCGGCAGCGACCACGACTTCACTGCTCTCCTTGGTCACGAAATGACACAGACCGTGAAGGAGGCAAGCACCATCGAAGGCGACGCAGGTAAAGAGCATTATTTCCAGAGCTCATTCTATGATGTCAGCAAGATTGCTACTCCTAAGACATCTTCTTCATACGTGAAGAGTGCTATGCTCTCTTTCTTCGCACGTCTCAACTATTCTTACCTCGACCGTTACCTCTTCCAGGCTTCCCTCCGTGCTGACGGTTCTTCCGTTCTCGCCGACGGTCATAAGTGGGGTTACTTCCCATCTGCAAGTGCTGGTTGGCGTATCTCTGAGGAAAAATTCATGGCTGGCACCAAGTCTTGGCTCGACAACTTGAAGCTCCGCGTATCATGGGGTCTCTCCGGTAACGCCGCTATCGACCCTTACATGACTCTCATTACCATCTCTTCCATTGTGCCTAACTCTACAAACAAGGCTCCAATGACAAAGGTTAACCCTGAGCTCACATGGGAAAAGACAGCAGCATTCGACCTCGGTCTTGACTTCTCTTTCCTCAATGGTCGCATCAATGGTGGTATCGACTATTACATCAGCAAGACTTACGACCTCCTCTACTACATGACTACTCCTGCATCATCTGTATATACCTCTACTCTCGGCAACGTGGGTGAGACAAAGGGCCGCGGTCTTGAGGTGTCACTCAATGGTGTTCCTGTACAGACAGAGGACTTCAAGTGGGACGTAAACGCTTCTCTCACTATGTCTAAGGACGAGGTTACCAAGCTCCGCGACGGCGTTGATCAGGTAGTTGATGGTAATGACATCCTCAAGGTAGGCGAGTCTATCTCTGCTTTCTCTCAGTATGAGATTCAGAACTGCTGGGGTATTGGCGAGTTCGACCAGTATGTTGCTGACTTCAAGGCAAAGACAGGTCTCGACTTCAAGAAGCCTTATGCTGAATATGGTAACCCTGGTACCCTCCGTGTAGTCGATCAGGATCAGAACGGTATCATCAATGATGATGACAAGATTGTCTTCAACCGCACTCCAAAGGCTATCCTCGGTATGACTAATACATTCACCTACAAGAACCTCTCACTCTCTGTGCAGATGATGGCTCGTCTCGGTGGATACATGAACTACGGTGGTTACAACCTCTATACTTACGACAATGCCAACTGGGGTGAGCTCAGCTACTGGACTCCAGAGAACACCAACACTATCATCCCATCACCAGGTACATCATCAGCAGGTGGTGCAACATATAAGAATGCGGTATGTATGGTAAAGGCTGACTACTTCAAGATCAAGGATATCACCCTCTCTTACCTCTTGCCTAAGAGCGTATTGAAGAACGCAATGATCCAGAATGCCAAGTTCTACTGCTCATTGAAGAACTTCATCACCACTGGCGAAATCAGCGGTTATGACTCAGAGCGTGATGGTTCTGTAACATTCCCACTCGCCAAGCAGGTAGTTGTAGGTGTCAACGTAACATTCTAATTCAGAAACAATACAATGAAAAAGTATATCAATATATTCCTCGTAGCTGCCACTTTAGGATTTGGCGCTACATCCTGCTCTGACTTCCTCGATGAGGACAACAAGACAGGTGAGACTCCAGACATCGCTTATCAGACCGAAACTGGTATCGACGGACTCGTCTCTTCAGCATACGCATACACCCGTGGATGGTGGGGCAAGGAGCCTTCACTCGGTCTTGCCGAGATGGGTTCTGACCTCTTCTACTATGGTTACGACAACAAGCAGAAGTCTCTCTGCTCATACGACCTCTCTGCTGAGTGCTATGGTTACTCTTCTACCGGCGGTACCAACGCTGTAAACGACAACCATTGCCTCGACCAGTACTGGGAACTCTTCTATGCCGGCATCGACGTTTGTAACAATACTATGAAGTATGTGCCTGGCTGCAACGCTATCGAGCAGGACAAGAAGGACGCTTACCTTGGTGATGCTTACTTCCTTCGCGCGCTCTATTACTCTCAGATGGTAGCTATCTGGGGTCCAGTGCCTTACAATGATAAGCCTATTGCCGAAATCAATACCTCGCCAGTACGTCAGCCTGAGGCTGTCATCTACAAGCATATCCTCGATGACCTCAAGACTTCTATGGACTACTTCCAGAAGGGTGGCGTGACTGTACAGAACAAGGCTACCGGCATTGGCCGTGCTACATACTACAGTGCTGAGGCTCTCTACGCTCGCGTAGCTCTCTATGCCGCTTCATGGCTCGGTGCTAACTCTGTAGAGGGTTACGGTAATCTCTATACTGAGGCTCTCAATGCTTCCAAGGACGTTATCGCTAACTCTGGCGCTAAATTCTATGACCGCTATACAGATACATGGAACCTCAACAATGAGGAGGCTACTAAGAACGCTGAAAACCTCTTCGCAGTGCACTACAGCAACAGCCTCTCAAGCGGTAATGACAACTGCGTGCCTTATCGTTTCGCTGACAATGGCAAGGGTGAGTTCAACTCTCTCCTTACTCGTAAGGGCTACAAGAACAATGGTGGTTCGGCTATGAACCTCATGTTCGTAAGCCTTTGGAACAACGGATGTACCGACCTTGGCGGTTCCGGCAACAAGAATACCTGCGTATTCCAGCGTGTTACAGACTCTAAGAAGGCTCTTATCCCTTCTAAGAAGACTGGTGCCAACGTGGATTGTACAAACTACTACTCTCCTTACGGACGTGGATTCACACGTTACCTCCCTTCTCTCTACCTCTGGACTGAGCTTGCTAAGATCAAGGATACCGACCAGCGTTACAATGGTACCTTGCTCGACCACTACAACTGTCCTAAGGAGCTCGCTCAGAACCCTAAGAACTATCCTGATATGGACCTTCAGGAAGGCAAGTCTTACGAAGAGGCTTACCAGGAGGATGGCAACTACTTCAATGGTGGTGTGAACGCTATCGTTTATTCTATCCTCGACGGTGACTCTGAGGAAGGCAAGGCTCTCCAGGCTGAGGCTAAGAACAAGTATCGTCTCCAGTTTGCTTTTGGCGGTGACATCCCTGTATATACCTCTGGCGATATGGCTACAGCACTCCCTACAGAGGGTGGTAAGGCAGTATCTGACGTATATGGTGATAGCCGTTAAAACCAGGAGAAGATTGAAGGACGTCGCTCTTTCCCAGGTATCAAGAAGTTCCTCGACGACCAGGTAAACGACAATTATCCTTACCTCACATACGATATCTCTGCTCGCGACTTCATCGTGCTCCGTCTTGCTGAGATGTATCTCATCCAGGCAGAGTGTGAACTCCAGACCGGCAACGCCGCTCAGGCTGCCAAGACCATCGACGCTCTCCGCGCTAAGCGTGCTATCAGCGGCAAGGACAACTCCCTCTCTGCTGTATATGGTGAGAACACCTGCACCATCGAGACTATCCTTCGTGAGCGTGCTATCGAGCTTTGTGGTGAATTCCAGCGCTGGTTCGACCTCAAGCGTACTCATACTCTCATCGACCACGTGAAGAAGTATAACGCTCAGGCTTCCAAGAACATCGCTGTGAAGCACTACTATCGCCCAATCCCTAACACTGAGTTCCTCTCTGTCAAGAATGGTGGCAACATTACTGTAGCACAGGATGCCAACGGCGTAATGCAGTATTCAGAGACTTCTGACCTCTTCTGGCAGAACCCTGGTTACTAATCATCCATAACCCCCCAAAGACCCCCTCTTGTCCCCATAGGGAGAGGCTATATACCGACTGTCGGTTTGAGTCACAAACCGAAGAACGTATCCAGCCTCTATCCTGCAAGGAGATAGGAGGGGGTCTTGTTTTTTTTTATAAGTTTTTTTTCTTTTATTTTATCTATATCCTTGCTAAAGTCATATCTTATTAGTACCTTTGCCGAACACAAATAAATAAAATAACGTGATATGTCGAAACCACGCTGGGAGCAGAAACTGGACAGTTACGGCAAAGCGCTTGGTAGGCTTGCCGCTATAGTGAATGAGAGCAAACGACGCCAGCTCAATGAGTTTGAGAAAGATAGTGTCGTGCAGCGCTTCGAGTTTACTCATGAGATGGCTTGGAAAGTGATGATGAGCTACTGCAAATTCGTCAGTCCGGAAGAGCAAACACTCGGTTCAAAGGACTCTACGCGCTGGGCTTTCCATGCCGGACTACTTGCTGACGGCGAGGTGTGGATGGACATGATAACGTCACGCAACTATACTTCCCACAATTATGATGGCGACATCGCCGACATGATGGTCAGCAAGGTTGCTGACGTCTATTATCCTGAGATGCTGAAGTTTCATGATGTGATGAAGGCGAAAGCCCCATGTTTTTTAATAAAAATTCCGCTAATTTATACAGAATAGCTTAAAATGAGCGAATTATGAGTTTCTCACCTCAATAAAGGTAATGATTTGGCAATAGTTTTAAATTCTGCATTGTGTATAAGTATGCTTGTCAAACAACTCTTTATTTCTCGATGCAAAGATACAATTTAATTTTTATTTTCCTCCGACTGATATGCTAAATAATAATAAAAGTGCAACAAAAATAACCTGATTTCAAAAATATTCCATTATCTTTGAGCTGAACGCAATAATAAAGATAAACGATGAAAGATATAAATCGCATAAAAGTCGTGTTGGTAGAGAAGAAGCGGACAAGCAAATGGTTGTCCGAGCAATTAAGGAAAGATCCTGCAACAATCTCAAAATGGAGTACCAATACCTCACAACCAGATTTAGTAACATAGACCAAGGTAGCTGCTCTATTGGACGTTGATGTTCGTCAGCTTATCAATAAAACAAAAGGTACTAACTGTGATGATTGACAATCATTAGTTCAAAAAAGGATTAATAATGAATACAAAAGCAAAACCATTCATCAAATGGGTTGGCGGTAAAGGACAACTCATTGAACAACTGGAAGCAAAGCTCCCAGCTGACTTTGATAATTGGGATGATGCGACATACATAGAGCCATTTGTTGGTGGTGGGGCTATGTTGTTCTACATGCTGCAACAGCATCCTAATATCAAACGTGCAGTAATCAACGACTCATATAGAGATAATGTAATGAGAAGTATAAAATCATGGCAAAAATAATAGTAAAGAATCAAACAATAAAGACTCTATCCAAAAATGGAGTTGATTATATTTGTATCACAGATATTGCAAGACAAAAGAATCCAATAGAGCCAAAAGATGTGGTAAAGAATTGGTTACGTTCTAAAAATACATTGGAATATCTTGGACTTTGGGAGCAGCTGAACAACCCTAATTTCAAAGGGGTCGAATTCGACCCCCTTTTAAAGGAAGCAGGCTCAAATGCCTTTACAATGAGTCCAACTCGTTGGGTGGAACTCACTAATGCTGTTGGTATTATTTGCAAAAGTGGAGCAAACGGCGGAACTTATGCCCAAAGGGATATAGCCTTTAAGTTTGCAAGTTGGGTTTCTGTTGAATTTGAGTTATACTTGATAAAGGAATTTCAACGACTGAAAGAGAAGGAACAAAAACAGATAGGGTGGTCTGCCAAACGTGAACTGTCAAAGATAAACTATCGCATTCATACGGATGCTATCAAAGCAAATCTCATTCCTGCGGAAGTAACTCGTGAGCAAGCAGCCATGAAATATGCCGATGAAGCGGATGTACTCAACATCGCCATGTTTGGTATGACTGCGAAACAATGGCGTGAGCAGAATCCCGACAAGAAAGGCAACATTCGTGACTATGCCAGTATCAATGAACTAATCTGTCTCTCAAATATGGAGAATCTCAATGCTGTGTTTATCAATGACGGCATTGCGCAGTCGGAACGACTTATCAAGCTCAATCAGATAGCCATCCAGCAGATGAAGATTCTTGAAGATACAGGTGGCAGAAACTTATTAAAATAATAGGGACAATGGCACAGAAGAAATATACTCAGACGCAACAAGTGATAGACACTCTTCGTAAAACAGGAGGATATGCTACTCTTGGCGATTTATACCATCTTGTTGATACGAAATCTTGGGCAACAAAGACTCCCAATGAATCTATCAGAAGAATTGTGCAGCAATCTGCCGAGATATTTAAAATTCAGCCTGGTCTTTGGGCGTTGGAGGAATGCCGTGAGGAAGTGATGCGCAGATTTGACATCCAGCCGAAAGAAGAAAAAAGTGTTGAGCAATTTACACATGGCTACTATCAAGGACTTATTATCGAGATTGGTAACATGAAACATTACACAACTTATGTTCCTGCCCAAGACCAAAATCGTAAATTTCTTGAAAAGCCATTGAAGGGTCTTTGCTCTACAATTCACATACCTAACTTCTCGTATGATTGCTTGACAGATAGGGCAAGAACTGTGGATGTTATTTGGTTTAACGAACGTAAAATGCCAGATAGTTTTTTTGAGGTAGAGCACTCAACGGACATCCAGAACTCCGTGACGAAGTTTTGTGATTTGCAAGATTTCCACAGTCGCTTCTTGATAGTCGCCCCACAGAATCGCAGGGAACAGTTTGACAAAGTGATGAGCCGAACAGCTTTCAAGGAGATAAAGGAACGTGTTGCTTTTCATAGTTATGAGGGTATATACAAACAGTACGAGCTAATGTGTATGGCAAAATCAAGCGATGAATTTATATAGTTTTAAGATCATTTGTTAACAATATAGCTATTTGTTAAAATGGTCTAATGTCTAACTCTTATGTATTTGTGACTTTTTGTAAATGATCTTTTTTGATCACAAAAGTCAAACTATGATCTTTTCGGGTTTTCTTAAGATATTTGATATACTTTTGTGCCCGAATTATGGAATATCAGATACAAATAACAGAAAGTTTACGACGACTTACAACCGTTTCGGCAGCCTCAGAAAAAGAGGCTGTTGAATTGGTGCGTCAATATTATAAAAAGGAACAAATTATACTTGGCTCAGAAGATTTTGCTAATGTAGATTTCGCAATCAAGAGTCAAAAGCTAAAAGTATATTATAAGTCAAAGAAAAATGATTTCATCCTTTCTCATGGTGATTGCTTCAAGCTCCTCAAAGAGTTTGATTTTAAATTCGACATGATATTTGCCGACCCTCCTTATTTCCTCTCCAACGGTGGAATATCGTTGCAGAGTGGTAAGGTTGTGTGTGTAGATAAAGGCGAATGGGACAAAGAAAAGTCTCAAGATGATATGATGGTATTCAACATGGAATGGCTACGCTTATGCCGTGACAAGTTGAAAGACAATGGTACGATTTGGATAAGTGGAACTTATCACAATATCTTTTCCGTAGCAAATTGTCTTACGGAACTTGGATATAAGATTCTGAATGTAATAACGTGGCAGAAGACCAATCCTCCTGCTAATATCTCCTGTCGTTTCTTTACCTATTCTACAGAGTTTGTAATCTGGGCAAGAAAAATGCAGAAAGTTCCACACAAATTCAACTATGATTTGATGAAAGAACTGAATGATGGTAAGCAAATGACTGATGTTTGGCGAATGCCGGCAATCGGTCGATGGGAAAAGACTTGTGGCAAACATCCAACACAAAAGCCATTGCGTTTACTCGTCCGAATGATTCTTGCATCTACCAATCAAGGCGATTGGATTCTTGACCCATTTAGCGGAAGCTCTACAACTGGCATTGCCGCTAATCTATGTGGACGACGATTTGCAGGACTTGAACAAGAAGAAGAGTTTTGTAAGTTGAGCAAAGCAAGGCGTGAAGAAATGGAGAATCTTGAAAACTATAATAATCTGATAAGTCATATTGAAGATTTGCATAAATTACAAGATTGCTCTATGGTAAGTAATGTGTAAATAATAACTTCCGTAGTTTTCTGCGGTTAAGAGCAACATTT
>SAMEA104315439__coassemble_368_pt1 | contig 19120 bp, 17 predicted proteins | sample SAMEA104315439__metabat2_high_PE_001 | metagenome-assembled genome bin SAMEA104315439 (sample SAMEA104315439) | gut metagenome | biome: Monkey gut; feature: monkey-associated habitat; material: faeces | place: China | collected 2013 | reverse complement strand
GCGCATTCCTGCCACTACCCAGTCGTAGGCTCTGCGGTCAGCCCTCGTGTAATGGCGTACGGTGAAGGCTGAATCGAGCGGTTCGCCCTTCACTCTCTTTACCACGTGCGGCGTGATATAATATCCGCGATTGGCTATAGTGGCTCCGAGGTTGGCTATTTGCAATGGAGTCAGGTTGACTTCACCTTGTCCGATACTGATGGAAATGACGGTAAGACCATTCCATGAGCCTTTGTAAGCGTTGTTATAATAATCTCCATTAGGTATCAGTCCACGCTTTTCTCCTGGCAGGTCGATACCAAGTTTGTAGCCGAATCCCATGGATACCATGTAGTCACGCCATACATTCATCGCGTCGTGGGGTGAATGATATTTCTTTCTGTTTCCTATCATGTAATATAGTCCCCAGCAGAAGTAGGCATTACATGAAGTGGAGAGAGCTTCCACGATAGCCGTCGGCGAACTATGTCCGTGACATCCCACGTGCAATCCTCTGTAAGAGAAGCCATGATGGCAAGGGAATGCGGTGTGGGAATTGATTATTCCCTCGGTCATATAGGTCAAAGCCTGTGAGGTCTTGAAGGTAGAACCTGGCGGATACTGTCCCATTATGCTTCGATTGAGCAGTGGTTTCCAGATGTTCTCCGATAGTTTGCGGTGATTTTTTCCTCTTTGGCGTCCTACCATCATTCTTGGGTCGTAGGTAGGTGATGACACCATGCAGAGCACTTCGCCTGTGCTTGGCTCTATTGCCACGATACTGCCTATCTTTCCTTCAAGCAATCGCTCGCCTAAAGCCTGGAGATTGACGTCAATACTCAGTGTGAGGTCTTTGCCTGCTACAGGTTTTCGGTCGTAGAGTCCATTGCGATACTTGCCTTTTATTCTGCCGTGGGCATCTCGAAGCAGTATCTCGACGCCCTTTTCGCCACGCAGTTGCTTCTCATAATATCGCTCCACTCCGAGTTTTCCGATGAAATCGCCGAGCTGATAGTAGTCGTCATTCTCGATATCACTTGCCGAAACCTCTGCTACGTCTCCCAATACATGGGCTGCATACGGATATTGATACTGCCTGATGGAGCGTCTCTGCATGTAGAAGCCCGGGAATCGGAACATCTTCTCACGGAAGACGGAGAATTCTTCTTCTGACAACTGCGCCATAAAGAGTTGCTGTGTGAATCTGGAGTAGCCGGGATTCTTCGAGCGGTCCTTGATGTCGTCCATTCTCTTGATGAAGTATTCCTTGCTGATGCCGAGGGAATTACAGAATTCCGTGGTGTCGAGACGATTCTTTGCCTCGTTCATCACCACCATGATGTCGTAAGAAGGCTGGTTATAGACTAAGAGTTTGCCGTTTCTATCGGTAATTACTCCGCGTGAAGGGTACTCCACTTTCTTTAGGAAAGCATTGGAATCGGCAGACTTGCGATAGTCATCGCTCATAATCTGGAGCACGAAAAGCCTGACGATATACACAACAACGATTACTATTGCGATACCGCCAATGACGAAACGTCTATATTCCAGATTGTTATTGGTCATGGGTCTTTGGGATGGGGGGATGATTATTGGGAGGTGAAATCAACGGTAAAAGCCGTTGGCACAGTGGCTCCTTCTGCTTGAGAGATACCTCTTTGAGCGCTTCGGTGGCTTCCTTACTCTATTTTCTTACCATTTCGAGCACGAGGATGAGCACGATGGTAAGGATATAACTGCCCAAGATGCTTGACAACCACTGTATCCAGTTGAAGAAACTGAAGGCTTCCAGCGAGAAGAAAGCGAGGCAGAAGATAAGGGTAAGGAAGAGCGTATAGGTGGAATATTTCATCCATCCCATATTGGAGAGTGACGGCACGTAGTCGTCTTCGTCCTCTCTACCGAGGTAAAGCTCGAGCACGTAGGGCTGTACGAAGCCTACAAGGGTGAGCGAAGCCGCCGCGAGTCCTGGGGTATTGCAGAAGCAATCGACAGCGAGTCCGAGGCAGAAGCACATGATGAGCGAAGCCCAACGTGGATAATTGCGTGGGAAGAGCAATGCGAAATACACGTAGAGCAACGGTGTGGCACAGTTGAAGAGATGTATATTTCCCAGCACCAGTCCCTGTGCCAGTGCGAAGACGATGATAAAGCCTATACGGCGTAGGATGTCGGTGTTCATTTAATGCGTATTTATTTCTTTTCCAGCGAGTCTTGCGCAGCACGCAGGACGTCGAGTTGCTCCTGTATCTGGCTGTCATCTATGACGCAGACATCGCGGAGACGTGAGAAATCGGTGTAGAGCTGCACTTGCAGACGATATGAAAGTCCGTCGGATGAGTTATAGACGTGAAGTATTTTTCCCACGGCTATTCCTGCTGGGAAGACGGAAGAGTAACCACTTGTCACCACCCTGTCATAGAGGCGGAAATGTGCATGGCGCGGAATGTCATCCACATAAGCCAGTTGGCTGTTGCCTCCAGTCCAATGTAGATAGCCCACATAGCCTCTCTTTTCGATGGTACAGCTGATGCTGGACATACTGCTGAGCACAGGGATGACTACGGAATAGTGCTTTCCTGTCATATATACGATGCCCACGACGCCGTTGCCGGATACCACTCCCATGTCTTTTCTTATTCCGTCAGCCTCTCCCTTGTTGATAGTGATGAGGTTGTCTTTCTTATCTACGCTGTTTGACACCACCTTGGCAGGTATCAGTTTGAAGTGTTCCAGCACCTTCATGCCGGCATTCTTCACCAGAGTGGTATCCACATCCTTGTCCAGCAGTTGCTCGGAGAGCATCTTCACCTGCTGTTCGAGGTAGATATTGCGGTGTGTCAGTTCCTCATTCAGTTTGACGAGAGAGAAAAACTGCGTCACGTTGGCATTCGTCTCATACACCTTTCCTGCCACTGTATTGGCTGAAGAGAACCATACGGAGCCCTGATAGCTGTTGTATTGGAACAACAAGACCATGCTCATCACCTCCAGCAAGGCGAAGAGAAACCAGTGATAATGTCGGGAAAGGAAATCGAGAAGGTTGTTCATTCCTGATAAAGTGAGAATAATATGTTGGATTATAGATGCAATGCCCTGCCTTTTTCTTATAAGATAGTTAATCAGAATTATTTTGATAATGAATGGTTATGAATAATAATTCTGACCCCCTACTTAATATGTGGAAAAAGGTCAGAAGGCTTTGCATTGTCAAAGCATAAAAAGTGACTGCCCATAGGAAGCAGCCACTCTTTACTGTCTTATCTCATAAGGAATGAGAATCGGTCAATATTCTTCAATGCTACGCCTGCGCCCTTTGCCACACTGTGGAGCGGATCCTCAGCGATATGGAAAGGAATGCCTATCTTGTTTTGCAGACGAATGTCGAGACCACGGAGCAAAGCGCCGCCACCACTTAGGTAGATGCCGTTCTTCACGATGTCTGCATACAGCTCAGGCGGTGTGTTTTCGAGCGCTGAGAGCACAGCGTTCTCGATTTTTGCCACCGTCTTGTCGATACAGTGTGCTATTTCCTGATAGCATACAGGTATCTCCATAGGCAGAGCAGTGATACGATTAGGGCCATGTACCACGTAGTCTTCAGGAGCTTCGTCGCCAAGGTCGGTGAGGGCAGAGCCTACATGTATCTTGATACGCTCAGCCATACGCTCAGAAACCTTCACATTGTGCTGGCGAGCCATATACTCCTGGATGTCAGAAGTGAGCTCATCACCTGCCACGCGGATGGAGTTGTTGCTGACAATGCCACCGAGGGAGATGACAGCAATCTCAGTAGAACCACCACCGATATCGACAATCATATTGCCTTCAGGTGCTTCTACGTCGATGCCGATGCCGATAGCTGCAGCCATTGGCTCGAAGATAAGATATACATCACGTCCGTCTGCATGCTCAGCAGAGTCGCGGACGGCACGCAGTTCCACCTCAGTAGAGCCAGAAGGCACGCCGATGACCATACGCAGTGAAGGGGAGAAGAGGTGACGACCAGAGTGTACCATCTTGATAAGACCGCGCATCATCTGCTCGCAAGCGGTGAAGTCAGCGATCACACCGTCGCGAAGAGGGCGGATAGTGCGGATATTGTCGTGAGCCTTCTCATACATGCTCTTTGCTCTGTCGCCCACTGCTATCATCTCATTGGTGCGACGGTCAAGAGCTACGACCGACGGTTCGTCCACCACAATCTTGTCATTGCTGATGATAATGGTGTTGGCAGTGCCAAGGTCCATTGCTATTTCCTGTACGAAAGAGAAAAATCCCATTGTTCTGATGAAATATTATGTATTACTTACGAGGTAGAGAGGCATTACTTAGTGCTCTCAAACCATGCGTTGATAGCGGTGTCGTAATGAGAACTTACACCGAAAGCGCGTGTAGCAAACTCGCGACGCTGTGCGAGAGTAGTGTTTGCGCCCTGCTCATTGCAGATGTCGAGGAGCATCTTGTACTCTGCCTTTGAAGGGATAATCACCACGTCATTGAAGTTCTTAGCTCCAGCACGGATGAGAGAGATGCCGCCTATATCAATCTTCTCGATGATATCAGCCTGTGAAGCACCGCTTGCCACAGTCTGCTCGAATGGATAGAGATCTACGATTACGAGGTCGATTTCAGGAATCTCATACTTCTTCATCTGCTCCTGGTCACCCTCATTGTCGCGACGTCCGAGGATGCCTCCGAATACTTTTGGATGAAGGGTCTTGACACGTCCACCGAGGATAGAAGGATATGTGGTGAGCTCTTCCACTGCCTGACACTCAAAACCGAGAGATTCAATAAACTTCTGTGTACCACCTGTAGAAAGGAACTTCACGCCTTCTGCATTCAGTTTGGTAAGCAGTTCGTCGAGACCGTCCTTGTGAAAGACTGACACCAATGCAGTCTTTATCTTTTTTGTTTCTGACATAAATTTATGTGTATTATTTTTTACGTTTCCAAAATTGCGATGCAAAGTTACTCATTATTCCCGTATTTTCCCAATAATCCAGCTATTTTTTCACCTTATTTATAAAAATATTTGACTAATGTTATTTGTTGGTTGTGGGTTGGTGGTTGTTGGTTGTGGGTTATGGGTTGTGGGTTGTGGGTTATTGGTTGTCGGTTTGGAGGTCAGAAATCTATGGAAAGTTGACGGTTTTTCGCTTTTTGTCACGACAGCAAACTCCGCTTCCGCTCTGGGGAAATTGTTCTATTTTCCCGTTTCTGTACTAATACAGGAAGATAGAGAAAATCGCTCTTGCAACTATCTGATAATCATCACGTTGTAAAAGCATAGTTTTTACGCTGTAATAACATAGCTTTTACACTGTAATATCTATGTTATTAGGAGGTAAAAGCTATGTTATTACGATGCGAAAGCTGAGCTATTGCGAAATGATAGCTTAGTTTCCTCACTTTTGTTCTGTTTTTCCTTTGCTGAATATCGCACAAATAAAATATCAATAGAGGGAAATAGGGAAATATATTATTATTCGAACAATGTTGATTACCTATTTACATAATTTCAAAAAATGCAACTCATAATTATTCAGCTCTGAGCGTCTGCGCTTTGTCAGATTTATTCAAGTCATAATGTTACTCCTTAATTTAATCTGTGATTCCACATTAGTACGTCTTTACGATATGAAATCAATCCACAATTAGTACAATATGGCAATATTGGATTTTCTTTGCAATTAAAAAGGTACTGACTATCAATGACTTAATAATGCAGTGGATTTTCTTTGCAATTAAAAACCTATCCATAAAAAGGTATATATGACGTGAATTTTTTAGACGTATTTTTATCGTCAAACGACTTTATGAAACCTTGTTCTACAGCATCTGCAATGATACGTGAGGCTACACTATTCTTGTTTTTGTCCAAACCGAATCGCTTTCTAACGGCTTGATTATTCAGTGTTTTATTATCTTCATAAAGAATACAGGCATGTTGATAGCATGCTGTAACTTTCTCTTCACGAGTCATCTCATTAAGTGACTTTTGAGGATAGAGATAGACTCTGGTATAATCTTCACCACTTTGTACCTTATAAGCAGGAAGTTTCATTTCTTCTATTGCTGCAACAGCCCGATCATAACCACTACCACGACGCTCACACATATCTAGTTGCAACATCAGTTGAGCCATTTCTTCGTTACGTGAATGTGGAGGTAGGTCAATAAGACGATTTATGTCATTCATGCAGAATCCTGGGTTTGTCATAACAAGTCTGTCTGCAAAAATTTCAATAGTAATAGGCATACCTTTGATAGAGAAATCTTGATGGATACACATATTTGCAACAAGTTCTCTTATTGCTACGCGTGGATATGTCGGTACTGCTGTTCGCAATGTTTCTATCTTTTCCTTACAGGTCATCCGCATGACAATATCTATTAAGTCAGAAAAACCAACAGCGTAACCAGTAGTCATCTTGTACTCGAGTTCCATGACAAGATTGTTTGTGCTGGCATATTTACGAACAATGACTTCTTTGGTTGCGAGTCCATTAAAATCACTCAGTCTATGAGCAAATAATATTGCACCGAGGTTTGTGATGTCATAAATATCATCACGACTATTCACCAATCCAAGTTCACACAAGAAATCTATTATACGGTTTGTATGTTGGGGAAGACTTTTGTCTGTTATTTCGTACAACTTTTTATAATCAAGCAGTTCAAGTACACTATTTTTGCTCAAAGAACTTATTGCCACCTGTTTTTCGAAGGTGATTCCATGCGTTTGACCAATCATCTCATGTACCTGTTCGCGAGACATCTTAACTGTATGACCTGCTGACCTAATGTATGCCTCATAGATATCCTTACCCCTCAGATATACAGGTTTATTCTGCTGTTCTGGGATACGTACAAAAAATACAGAATGGCCTTCGTAATCGAGCACAGCATGTTCTAACTGAATAGACCATGCCAAGTTATTCTTAGCAATATTGCCAAGAGTCTTGGTTACTTGTTCGATAGTATCTTTGTCTAAATCAACGAATGTAGCATCGTCTTTTATACCAATGGCAAGGACACCACCTCCCGCCAGATTAGCAAACGCACATATATGCTGTGCAAGACGATCTGTCTTCTTTGAGAGATTGCCCTTCCAATCAAGCGCATTGAGCTCTTGAGGAACGGGTGTCAAACTTTTATGCAAACTTGCTAATGCTTTCTCTTGCCAAATCATTATTTGTTATTGTTTAGAAAATCCTTAAATTAGTACTTAGGAAGTTTGATATGTATTCCAAAGTGTTCAAGTCAAGTAAACCATAATGTTACGTCATATGCTGACTGTGCAGGCAGACTTACCTGTTTATTCTGCTAATCATTGTCGTTTTCTGCAAGAACTGCGTTGAATCGATTTTGCTTTGACTTAAATGTTACTGATGTTAAACTTTGGTGCAAAGTTAATAAAAGTCCATGAGAAAGGCGACTTCCTCTGAGCAAAAGTTGCATTATATGCTTTATTTTTCTCTATTGATATTTGAAAAAATCCCCACTGCCGAGGGACAGTGGGGATTTATTTTAATTCAGACAATTCGGCTAAGCACGTGAATAGTGAAGGGCGGTAACTTCCGCTTTCGCCAGTCCCTTACGATAATCGTAATAGAAGAGCAAGCCGGCAGTGGTGAGGCCGAAAGGCATTCCCATCCATACGCCTACGGTGCCCCATTTGAGGATGAAGGCGAAGAAATAACTCATCGGGATGCTTACCATCATGTATGCGATGAAGGCATAGAGCATCATGCGCTTGACCTGTTCCATTCCTCTCAGCGCATTGGCAAAGACTATCTGCATAGTGTCGCCAAACTGATAGAGGAAGAAGCAAGGCAAGAGGGCTAATGCTGCCGTTATCACTTCGTCATTGTTGGTGAAGATGTGCATCAATGGCATACGCGTTACATAGATTACCACTATCATCACGCACACTATGCCAAGCGAAAGGAAAAATGCCGTGGTGGATGTGCGGCGCACATTGCCCCAGTCGCTGGCACCACGAAAATGACTTATCATCACGCTGGCTGCCGCTCCGATGCCATATACTATCTGAAAGCAGAGCGTAGAGATGGTACACATCACCTGATGCGCAGCGAGAGGAATGGCTCCCAGCCATCCCATAAAGATGGCGCAAGCATTGAATGACGACGTCTCAAGACCCAACTGGATGCTTATCGGAATACCGATGAAGAGGAGATGCTTCATTCCGGCAAGAGTAGGAGTGGATTTGCGGAATGACAATTTCTCGCCATCCTGAGTGAAAGCATCGCGGTAACGCTTGCCGAGAGCTATCGCTACTGCCAATGCTATGAGGCAAAACAGGCGGGCGGCAAGCGTGGCAAGTCCGGCTCCGAGCAGTCCTAAGCGTGGACAACCCATCACTCCGAAAATCAGAAGCCAGTTGAGGAAGATATTTAGCACATTGGAGGCTATCATTATCCACATCGGCATCTTCGTCTGACCGATAGAGTCGGAGAATTGCTTCAGAGCATTAAACAGCGCCATTATCGGCACCGACACCAGCAACGTAATATAATAAGGTATAGCGATAGGCAGAATTTCTTCCGGTTGACGAAGTATTTCAATGTTACACAAGAGCGCTACAAGTGCTGCCACCACAAAGAGAGAAACGCCGAGATTGACCACAAGGCTCTCGCCGAGCGACCGCACTACGCTACGATGGTCGTTGCTCCCGAAGTAAGCTCCTATCACAGGTGTGGAAGCATAGGATATTCCAAGGATGAAATAGACCACAAGATTGAATACATTGTTTACGAAACCGGCAGCAGCAAGCTCCTGAGTGCCATACTGTCCCACCATTATTGTATCAGCGAATTGCTGGGCTATGATGCCAAGTTGTCCCACGATGATAGGCACGCCGAGCATCAATAGCGACTTTACTATATTTGAATTTTTCATAATCATATTCTTGAAAAGGGAGTGCAAAGGTACAATTTTTTTTCCAATTCCTTGGTATCGTATTCCTTTTTTCAGTATCTTTGCAAATAAAAACATTGGACACATGGAGATTTTTATAGCTTTATTTGCCGTCATAGTGGCTGTGGGATTCGGATTTTATGCCCTTAAAGGTAGAGGAAATGCTTCGGCTGTGGCGGAAGAAAATATCAGAATAAAATTGGAAAATGAATACAAACCGCAAATAGTGGCTTTGCAAAAGGAACTGCAACTCTTGCGCCAACATTCAGACTCTCAATTGGATGAAGCAAAGAATGCCTTGGCGGAAGAGCGCTCCGGCAAAGAGATGCTGATGCTGGAAAACTCTAATCTCAAAGCCGCTCTGCAGACTTCACAAAGCCTTCTCGAACAAACTAAAGAGAATGCAAAGAAGGCTGAGACGGACAGGGAAGAGAAATTTCGCACCGAACTGAATCTGGCTCGGCAGGAAATGCGCGGACAATTCGAGAAAGAGATGCAGGAACGCTCGCAGATACTCAAGCAGGAAGCCACCGAACGCATGGAGGCGATGAAGAAAACCAACGCTGAGCAGATGGAGAATATCGTCGGACCGCTGCAGAAAGAACTGGAAGGGCTCCGCAATCTCGTAGATGCAAGCCATAAAGAGCAGACTAAGCATACGTCAACTCTTGAGGCAAGTATCAAGGCTGTCTTTGAGCACGACCAGAAACGCGATGAGACCACACGCGAACTTGCCAATGCTCTGAAGAATCATGGTAAGGTGCAAGGCGACTGGGGCGAGCAGGTGCTGGAGAATATTCTGCGCGACAGCGGACTCAGAGAGGGCGAAGAATACGTCAAACAGATGAATGTGAAGTCGGAAAACGGTGACAATGAGCGCCCTGACATCATTGTAAATGGCGCTGACGGCTCACGTATTATCATCGATTCCAAGGTCTCACTCACTGCTTACACTAACTATGTAGGCGCTGAAAACGAGGCTGAAAGGCAGGTGGCAATGCGCGAAAACTATGACTCCATATGGAAACACGTTACCGAACTGGCAGACAAGAACTATCCAAAGGACGTGGATAAGGCGATGCCTATCGTGCTCATGTTTGTTCCTAACGAAGGTAGTTATATCCTTGCAATGAACAAAGACCCGCAACTCGGAGCTAAGGCTTTCAAGAAAAATATCCTTATCATCAATCCTACAAACCTCATGGTGGTGCTCAAACTCATGTTCCTCACATGGCAAAACACCCGACAGGAGAAGAACAATCGCGCCATCCTCGATGCCGCTGCAAAGATATACGAGAAATATTCCACCTTCGCTGAGGGCTACGTCACTTTAGGCAATCAGCTGAACACTGCCCGTAACACATACGAAAAAGGTCTCGGACAACTGCGAGACGGAAAGGCAAACCTCTCCAAGCAGCTCCAAGACCTTCTCAGATATGGCGTGACTGCCTCCAAACAGATACCTGAGGCGGTGAAATCTTTGGAGGAATAGTAGAAATGAAGAATGAAGAATGAAGAATGCGGATTACGTTGTCTGTCTTGCGTATTCTCATAGAGTCATTCCCTTGGGGCAAGACTAACTCATATTCTTCATTATTCATTTTTTACTAAATGAGTAGTGCTCAATAATCATATACCCATCCTCAAGGATAAGGCAAGCATCAGAAGGGTCATGAGGGTCAAGACCGTGGGCTATTTCCCATTCATCAGGTATTCCGTCACCGTCACTGTCCTTGTAAGGCTCGCCCTTATATTTCGGCAGACCGCCCACCTGCAGAGGATCTGTGATGATTCCCATGCGGTAACTGTCCTCTGGGAGACGGCGCTTCACATAAGGCGACTCATGCACTTTCGCATCTTTAGCATACTCTGCCTTGCCTTTTCTCACTGTACGAATAATGCGCTCATCCACAGCATCACGCTTAGGAAGAGTAGCACCAGCATTTGAAAGGACATATTCATAAGCCTCCTGGGCCGACATCATCGACGCAAAATGAGGGATAGGAAAAGCCTCTTCCACTCTGATACGCGCTTTGGCTGTCTCCACATCCTTCGACTTCGGTTGCACACCGCCAGCCCAGTTGTCTGCACTCACATCCTTATAGCCATCCACTATGTTGCCGTTTACGTAGGCAAGACCGAAATCTTCCGGACGAGTCTTGTCCCTGCTTGCCTCCGGTTTCAATATCCTGTAGCAGATAGACTTATTCATATTATATCCAGTCACAGGTCCCGGTTTGAGATAATTATTGATGATATTGTATTTGGAATTATCATCTCCACCGTCGATGGAACGGTTCCACCAGTTGTAGAGCACATTATTCACAAAATTGAAGTCGCCATCCATAGCGATGGAAGGATTGCGCGAGATATTCGAAGCAAAGAGATTGCGGGCGAAAAGCGTGTTGTGACCACCTATTGACGCTCCAAAAGCATGATTGTAGAGGTCAAGTCCCTCAGAGAATATGCAGTCCTGAATGGTGATATTCACAGTAGGAAACTTCTGATAATGACCATCTTCCGTGCGATTATACACATGACGGTACATAGACATCACCTCATCCAGTCCCCATGAGGAAGAGCAATGGTCATAGATGATGTTTCCGATGCCCTGTCCTCCGCACGCATCATCGCGGAAAGCCACGTCCATCGCGCCACGGCGAAAGCGCATATAGCGTATCACGACATCGTGAGTGTCCACCTCTACGGTCTGTCCCGTCACCACAACGCCATCGCCAGGCGCTGTCTGACCGAAGATGCTGACGTAAGGAGCCACCACATGAATAGGCCTTTCCAGATGTATCTCGCCTGCCACATTGAATACTATGATGCGAGGACCGCCGGATTCGCACGCTTCACGCAGCGTTCCAGGACCAGAATCTGCCAAACTTGTAACTACGAAAATCTTGCCTCCACGGCCTCCAAAGCTGTATTTTCCACCGCCTTCAGCACCTGGGAAAGCAGGAATATCAGCCTGGAGAAGCTCCTCTGGCGTTGAGCACCACGGCACAAAGCGCTTGCCGTGCAGCATTCCGTCCATCACTTCAGGCAATGCCTTCTGCCATGCAGCATTGTCGAGGCTGTCCCATACTGCCTCCATCGCTTTGCCACGAAGCTTCACGCTGTCCGGAATAGTAGGGTATTGTGCCAATGATTCGAGCGGACAAGCGCCCATAAGCATTGCGCATAAGATAGTCTTTATTCTCTTTTTCATAAGATGGTTAGTTAGTTTTGGACTGCAAAGTTACACTTTTTCGATGATAAAATCAGCTGTTTCGTACACTTTTTCGATGATAAAATCAGTGATTTTATACACTTTTTCGATGATAAGACGCATCATGAAGTCGTTTTTTTGGATGACTTATTGTTAATTTGTACACAAAAGAACCAATAACCAAGCAACGAAACTATATAATAACCACATAACTAACCAAATGAGAGAGCTGCCCTATCATCCATCTGAATCTACCAACCATACCTCATAGCGGGGAAAGAATGGACATCATTCTCCACGCAATGCATCATAAAGTCGGGTGATAGCGAGCTGTGCATCGCCGCCAGCAGCATCGAGAAGTTGCACAAATTTGCTGCCAATTATCGCGCCATTAGCATTTGCTTGCGCTGACTTTAGCGTCTGATTATTGCTTATTCCGAAGCCTATCATCGTAGGATGAACGAGATTCATGGCGCGAACCTTATTGAAATAAGCCTGCTTCTGGGCGTCAAATTCCTTCTGAGCACCAGTAGTTGCCGCACTCGAAACCATATAAATGAAGCCATCTGTGTTTTCATCTATAAAGCGGATGCGCTCATCTGACGTCTCAGGAGTGATGAGCATGATGATGCGGAGATCGTATTTGTCGGCTATTGGTTTGTATTCCTCCATGTAATCACGGAATGGAAGGTCGGGCAAAATCATGCCATCAATGCCCACTTCAACGCATTTCTGACAGAAATTCTCAAAACCGTAGCGCACAATAGGATTGAGATAACCCATCAATATCAGCGGTATCTCCACGTCCTTACGTATGTCTTTCAGTTGTTCGAAGAGCAATCGGATGCTCATTCCATTGTGCAGAGCCTTTGTGGCAGCGTCCTGAATGACAGGTCCGTCAGCCATTGGATCAGAGAATGGTATTCCTATCTCTATCATATTTATGCCATTAGAGGCAAGAGTACGGATTACATTGGCGGTGCCATCAAGGGTTGGGGCACCTGCACAGAAGTATATGCTGAGCAAATCCTGTGGTTTGTCTGCAAAAAGTTTATTTATTCGGTTCATGTTTGATAAGATAAAGAATGTTCTGAATGAAGAATGTTCTGATAAAGAATGTAGTATATTCTGTTACTTTACAGTTTGGAGATAAACTGGCGCAATGCTTTTCCAGGCTTCTCTTCCTTCATAAAGCATTCACCAATGAGGAAACCACGGAAGCCGGAACGGCGTAATTGGCGCACGATGTCGGGGTCGCTAATCCCTGATTCGCTGATAAGGAGCGGGCGCTCAGCCTCTGGCAAATGCGCTACAGCAGCCTGCATCTGCTCTGCTATGTCGAAACTATGCTGCACATCTGTATGAAATGTGCCGAGCGAACGATTGTTTACGCCGAGCATATCCGGTATTCCAGCATCGAGATATGCTAACTCTTCGGGAGCATGAACTTCGAGAAGCACCTCAAGACCAAGGCTATGAGCCGTGCAAAGCAAGGATGAATAGTGGTCGGGAGTAAGTGATGTGGCAATGAGAAGTATGGCATCAGCGCCTATTATCTTTGCTTCATACACCTGATATTCATCGATGATAAACTCTTTACGCAAGATAGGAAGGTCTGGCACCAAGGCTCTCACCGCCTGAATGAATGCCGTTGACCCACCGAAATATTTCTCATTGGTCAGAATACTCACTGCGCTTGCACCGCCTTCAGCATACTGTGGCACCACTTCTTCTGCCTTTGCATCAGCATGAATCCATCCTTTGCTCGGGCTTTTACGCTTGAATTCGGCTATGATACCACTCTTGCTTTCAGCCAAATGGCGCTTCATGCTGCGTGATTCCTGTGTTATTGCCGTCAGTTCTGCACGTTTATCGGCTATTATTTCTTCTAATATGTCTGGCATTGGTATTGGGTTTTGGGGATTGTAGGATTACTAATATCAGCCGGTAACGCGGCTGACACTGTGGCGGTGCTGGTGGAAGAGGATAAGCGACTAATGATATGTGGCAATCAATTACCGATAACTGGCAACCAATTACCGACAACCAATTACCAACAACCGACCACCGACCACCTACAACCGAAACTATTACTATGAATTTAGTTCTATATAACGCTTGAAAGTCTCAAGAGCCTTGCCGCTTTCGAGGGCTTCTCGCGCCATGAGAACGCTGTCTTCGATGCTCATATTGCGGTCCATCACTGATATACCGCAGGCTGCATTGGCTATGATAACATCCTTCTGAGCCTTTGTAGAGGTGCCTTCAAGCACGCTGTCGAATATCTTCCAAGCCTCTTCAGGAGTGCTTCCACCGTATATATCCTTCGGATCAAGATAGTTGAGCCCTAAGTCTTTCGGAGTAAATACTTTCTCAAAGTAATTGGTTACCAGTTTGAAACCAGAAGTAAGAGATATTTCATCATAGCCATCATGAGAGGTAATGACGCCGAAATTGTCGCCTATCGCCTGGTGAGTATTGACGTAAAGGCGCAGAATATCATAGTTTGCAGCACCGTGAAGCGAGTTTTTCGGACTGCAAGGATTGACCAACGGACCAAGCAGATTGAAGCAAGTAGGGATTCCCATCGCCTTTCGAGTAGGACCGACAAACTTCATTCCGTAGGCAAACAGAGGCGCATGGAGATAACAGATGTTGGTCTCGTCAAGGCTTTTGCGAAGTAATGACTCGTCGGTAGTAAACTTGACTCCGTGCGCTTGCAGCACATTTGACGCTCCGCTGACTGATGTGGCACTGCCATTACCATGCTTTGTGACCTTATATCCGCAGGCAGCAATGACAAAAGCCGAGCAAGTGGAGATGTTAAAGGTATTCTTTCCATCGCCTCCTGTGCCCACAATGTCCAGCGTATTGTAGTCATCGAGATTGACGCGCTTACCAGTTTCGAGCAGTCCATCACGGAAACCGAGCAACTCATCCACCGTAACGCCACGTGTTTGCATACCCATTAGGAGAGTGGCTATCTGGCAATCATTGTATTTTTCCTCAGTGATACCTATCATTATATCGTGTGTCTCCTGGCGCGTCAGTGTCTGACCTTCTACCAGTTTCATCAAATATTCTTTCATAACTCTTAAGTTTAAGTGGATTATTTCATAGGAAGATGTAAGAAAATAGTTAGTGCTTAACTTCTTAACACCATCCAATTTTTGATAATACGCTTTCCATCCGGAGTGAGAATGCTCTCAGGATGAAATTGTATTCCGCGGACATCATACTCCTTATGCCTCAAAGCCATCACCTGTCCTTCATTAGATGTGCAAGTAATCTCAAGGCAATCAGGCAGCGAACCCGCATCTACCACCCACGAATGGTATCTTCCTACAAGGATATCATGATTTAATCCCTTGAATATAGGGTCGCAAACGCGCTTCTCAGGATTGCTTTCATCAGGAAACATCACCACATGAGCTGGCGTCTGAACGCCATGAAAGACTTCACTCAGATTGACAAGTCTGCCTCCAAAGACCTCCCCGATGGCCTGTTCGCCAAGACATATACCGAGAATAGGCTTGACACCGGCGTAGGTACGAATGACATCAAGCAGTTTTCCTGCTTCGGAAGGGATGCCAGGACCAGGACTTAGCATTATCTTATCATAGGAATCAAGGGCTGACAGCTCGAATTGGTCATTGCGAAACACCGTCACTTCGGCTCCAAGTTCACGGACAAGGTGCACAAGATTGTAGGTGAAGCTGTCATAATTGTCTATCATTGCTATTCTCATAACTCTTCTGCTTTTTCTATAGCACGGCGCAAAGCACCGAGTTTGTTGTTTACTTCTTGCAATTCATATTCCTCATCGCTCTTTGCCACGATGCCTCCTCCGGCTTGGAACCATAGTTCGTTGTTGCGACTTACGAAGGTTCGGATGGTGATAGCCTGGTTAAGACTGCCGTCAAACGAGATATTTCCCACGCATCCACCGTATGCTCCACGGTTGTGAGGCTCGTATTCACTAATCAATTGCATAGCTCTCACCTTCGGAGCACCGCTCAGTGTGCCTGCCGGGAATGTGTCAATGAATGCCTTTACCGGGTCTGTACCCTTGTCGAGTGTGCCACTTACGCGGCTGACAAGATGGATAACGTGGCTGTAATACTGCAATTCCTTATAAAAATCCACCTTCACATTGTGGCAATTACGGCTCAAGTCATTGCGTGCAAGATCGACGAGCATCACGTGTTCGGCATTCTCTTTCGGGTCATTACGCAGGTAATCAGCATTCTTTCTGTCCGTTTCCGCATCGCCAGTGCGGCGTGTAGTGCCAGCAATAGGGTCGATATAAGCCTTAAATCCCTCAGCTGTCTTCTCTATTCTGCAATGCGTTTCCGGTGAACTGCCAAATATTCTGAATCCTCCGAAGTCCATATAGAAGAGGTAAGGCGAAGGATTTATGCTGCGAAGAGTGCGGTAAAGTTTGAAATCATCACCTTCATAGCGCTGAATGAAGCGACGTGAGAGGACAATCTGAAAGACATCACCACGCTTACAGTGTGCTATTCCCTTGCGAATGTTTGCCTTATGTTCCTCATCAGTAAGAGTTGACGCCACCTCCCCTACGGCATGGAAACCATAAATCGGAACGTTCAGTCGGCAAAGTCGGTGCTCCAAGTCGGTGAGAGTAGGCTTTTCGCCCTCTGCAACGAGTTCGTGGAGGTAGAGAAGATTATTGAAATGATCAAACTCCAGTACGTATTTGAACAGTATATAGAGCATATCAGGAGCATCATTGCGTTCCTGCGTCTCATCTTTTACAGCGATATTTTCAAAATATCTCACAGCATTGAATGACGTAAAGCCCCAAAGAGCGCAGTTGCGCAGTTGCCTTTCATCGCCTTCGAATGAGAATTTGCTCATAAATTCATGGATTATCTCGTCGCTTTTGTAGGTCGATGTAATCTCATGTTCGAAGGTCTGTCGATCAGGAAAACTGCATTTTCCCATGCCATGACCTATTGAAACCTCAGCAATAGGATTGACACCGATGTATGAATGCGCATTTTTTCCGGAGTGATAATCGCTTGATTCCATCAGAATACTCTTCTCCGAACTATCCCTAAGTCTGAGATAAGCGCTCACTGGAGTCATCAAGTCGGCAAGCATCTGCTTGGTATGTACCTTATATTTGTATTTCATAATTGGATGGATAGAATGTAAAGGTTTACTGATTAGCGTATTTCATATATGTCTCCAGGTCCTTATCTCCACGTCCTGATACGGTAAGAACGACCACATCATCAGGCTTGAAATGCTGTTTCATCTTTGGAAGCATAGCAAGAGCGTGGCTGGATTCGAGTGCAGGGATAATACCTTCCATGCGAGTGAGCTCGAAAGCGGCACGCAGAGCTTCGTCATCATTGATAGAAAGGACCTTAGCTCTGCCTTGCTCATGCAGGTTACAGTGTATCGGACCCGTGCCAGGATAGTCTAATCCGGCAGAGATGGAGTAAGGTTCCACTATTTGTCCGTCTTCGGTTTGCATGAGTTTGATGCGTCCGCCGTGCAGTATTCCTACCGTTCCGATGGTCATTGACGCAGCAGTCTTTGCCGTTTCGTAGCCAAGGCCTCCAGCTTCACCGAGAATAATCTTCACTCTCTCATCGTCAATATAATGATATATGGTGCCAGCAGCGTTGGAACCACCTCCTACACACGCCATGAGATAGTCAGGATAGTCACGTCCTATCTTCTCTTTGAGCTGAAATTTGATTTCTTCACTGATGACAGCCTGGAGTCTTGCCACCATATCAGGGTAGGGATGCGGTCCTACGGTGGAGCCAATGATATAGAATGTGTCTGACGGATGGCAGCACCAGTCGCGTATAGCCTCGTTAGTGGCATCCTTTAAGGTTTTGTTTCCGCTTTCCACAGGATATACTTCAGCTCCCAGCATCTTCATTCTCTCCACGTTAGGACGCTGTCTTTCGACATCGAGCGCGCCCATATATACTCTGCAAGGCATATCCATCAGAGCGCAAACAGTGGCTGTTGCTACGCCATGCTGCCCGGCTCCGGTCTCGGCAACGATGCGTTTCTTTCCCATTTTCTTTGCTATAAGAATCTGTCCGATGGCATTATTTATCTTGTGTGCACCTGTATGATTGAGGTCTTCACGCTTGAGATATAACTGGCAACCGTATTTTTCACTCATTCTCTTAGCGTAATAGAGCGGTGAAGGTCGTCCTACATAGTCGCGTAAAAGTGTGCGAAACTCAGTCTGAAACTCGTCACTCTCAATGATAGGGAGGTACGCTTTCTTCAAGTCTTCTACTGTCTTATACAGTATTTCCGGGATATATGCTCCGCCAAAGCGTCCATAGTATCCATTCTCATCCACGTGATAACTCTTCATAGTCGTATATGTTTGAAATTCTTATATTTACGTTTGTTGAATAAAAAATATCCTGTTTCTCCGAGAAGGGAGAAAAAACAAATCGGGCTTACAAGACAGTTGCGTCTTGCAAGCCCGAATATGTGCCAAGCGATACTGCGCATAAGGGTGCGTCCCACAACTGTTTAGTTATGAGTTACGCCACCACCAGTTATTTGCGCAGAATTGTATCATTGTCTTATGTTGTTGTCTATTGTTGCTAATTATTATCTTGTTACCTTGTCAAAACAACGTCATAAAATCAGTTTATTGGCGTTATCTTTGAAATGACGGTGCAAAAGTACATATATTTTTTGAAACTGCAAACAAAATATTAGAAAATTTTTCAAATATCTTTCATTTTCTATTTTGACACATTATTATAATGACGATATGTCAACCCCAAAGTGCTTTTAGGCTACTTCCCATGGCAATTTGTCTTAATAAACCCGAAAAGTCGCGTTATTCTTTAGCAATCGTATCGTTAATCATAATGCTTCTTACATGGAAAATGTATGTTATTATTATGAACTGAAGTTTTGCAAGTGGCTAACATGCTACTAATCAGTAATAAAATATCAATAAAT
>SAMEA104315439__coassemble_315_pt1 | contig 21597 bp, 7 predicted proteins | sample SAMEA104315439__metabat2_high_PE_001 | metagenome-assembled genome bin SAMEA104315439 (sample SAMEA104315439) | gut metagenome | biome: Monkey gut; feature: monkey-associated habitat; material: faeces | place: China | collected 2013 | reverse complement strand
AATGCGTATGGATTCAGAGATGATCGGTATTTTACTCTCAGACTCTATGCACTACCCGATTGTCGTATCACTCGAAATGTCGGATGAACCAAATATTTTTAGAGAATAATCGTCGAAAAGTTGTGAATAGATGTTAATTTTGTGCTATTTTACTCCAATACACACCAGTAAGTACCCCCTAACCACAGAAAAATCCATCCAGTGAGGCGTGGGGAAAGGCTCTATGTAAAAGCTATGATATTAGGATGTAAAAGCTATGTTATTAGGAGGTAATAACTATGCTTTTACATTGCTATAACTATGCGTTTGATAATTCATAATTCATAGTTCATAATTAGATCCAACAAAGCGCAGACAAAAGCGTGGTACTGTCTTCCAGACAGACGGGGAGGTATAGCTTATAGTCCCGGGACAAAGTCTCGGGTATTAAGAAAGTAGGGGAGAGCTGTCTGGAAGACAGTACCCCATTGATGTGCTTTCTCGCCTTTGGCTCGCTCGCCCTGTTCAAAATCCATCACGGATGCGGATGTGACGGATTTGTTCTTTCACGGATTTTCTCTCCCAAGATAACAAAAACAGCCGGCAGGGAATTTCACCCTGCCGGCTGTTTTTGTTATCTTATTTATGCAGCGTAGCCTTAAGGAAGTATGGCCGACGCTGTTGCGGATTCTATTTGCGGATTCTATTACTGGATAGGGAGATACCAGTTGTGGGTATCTATGAGGTGGGAGTAGGTGGCTTCGTCCTTTGCTCCAGCACGGCGTGAGATAGGCTCTGCGAGGAATGCTGGATCGTTACGACGGAGGGCGATGCGCATGAGGTCGAAGAAACGCTTGCCTTCGAATGCACTTTCGAGAGCCATCTCAGTGACGATGAGGTCCTCCACATACTTTATTTCCTCTTCACCGGAGAGATTGGCAGGGATGCAGTAAGTGGTGTCGCAATCCACATCGCCACAACCGCGGGCATGTATGCCGAGGGTGTTGTTCTCCGTGAATATGTCATCATTGAATCCAAGGTAAGCGGAAGCCTTGCTGCGCTCTTCCTCAGAGATGTATTTCTCGATGTTCTTGTTGGTCAGTCCATACTTGAGGATGCAGAAAGCAGACTCAGGGTAGCCGGCACGGTTGAGTGCTTCGGCAAACATGAGATATACCTGTTGTCGGCGATAGAGAGGTATGAAATTGCTATTGCTCATCTTTTCTATCTGTTGGTAGTCGGAAGAATAGAGCGCAGTCTCGTCTTGGTTGATGGTCATCTTATTATAGCATGAAGCCAGACGCAGGTCACCAGCTTGATAGCTGTGCACAAATCCGGTCTTAGGAGCATAGACTGTGTCTTTCTGAGTCTCGCTGACTTTATCCACGTAACAGTAGTTCTGGGCTTTGGAAAGGTCGAACAGTGCCTTTGAAGGACCAGCCTGATAGTGGTAATAGTTGTTCTCTGTGGAAGCGAAAAGGTCATGGATATATGACCTTACACCGTAGAACTCATTCTGCTCCATAGGGATAAAAGACATGAGGTCATCGCTTTGGGCCGAATTCCATGTGAAACTGTAGAACATTGATGCTGTCGTGAAGTCAAGGTTGGTGACATACCATGTTCCTCTTTCTACTCCAGTCTGCAGATAATTGTTCTTTTGGGTCATGAGATCATAGAAGTATCCACATGCTTCTTCGTAGCGTCCGGTCCAGAGACACATCTCTCCGAGGAGCACACGAACAGGGATAAAGAACTTCGGTGACGCGAATTTGTCTGTGCCCATCTGTCCGTATTGAGGGTATTCAGTATCTACGTAAGGCTTGAGGTCATCGATGAAATAAGAGCATATCTCATTGATGTCAGCGTATTTCTGCTGAGTAGCGGCGAGCGCATCCTTCTCAGTGAGCAATGGCTTGAGGATGAGCGGCACCTTGCCGTATATCTTAGCGAGCTGGAGATAAGTCCATGCGCGGTAGGTCTTCATGACAGCATACTCCTTTTCGAATATCTTCTTGCCGAGGCGGTCGAGGGTGGTGTCGGCATTCTCTATGAAGTAGTTGCAGTTATTGATTACGGCATAGTAGTCGCTGATGTTGTTATACTGGTTTGGTGCACTGAAATCATTGGCAGCCATCTGCTGTATGGCGGTGGTGGCATCCACTGATGGAGTCATGAGGTCGGCACGGAGTTCGCCGAGCAGCAAAGTGCGGTCAGCTATTACCTGCATGCAGCGTATGGCTCCGGTGACGTAGTTGAGCGAGTCTTCCGGTGTGTTGATCTTGCTGTCCTCTACTCGTCCTACCATGTCGGACTTGGTGTCGAGCATATCAGCACATGAGGTCAGGACGCTTCCTGTGATTCCCATTAGCGGGAATGTCAGGAAGGCTATGACTGACTTCTTGAAATATGATGTCTTTTTTGTTTTCATTGTTGTATTTTTTTTAGAGATTGAGCTTGACGCCTACAGCGAAGGTGCGTCCAGCGCCTAAGAGACCGCGGTCGATTCCCTGAAGGAGGGTGTTGCCGGAAAGGGTGCAGTCAGGGTTGGAACCGAGATAGTGGGTGAGTGTGAAGAGATTGTATGCAGCTCCCCATACGGTGATACCCTGGAGGTATGTGGTGTTCATAGGGAGAGAATAGCTGAGAGTCACATTGCTCAGACGGAGATATGAGCCGTCCTCTATCCAGCGGTCGCTGAAGCGGGCATTGCCATGAGGGTCCTGATAACTGATGCGTGGCATTGAGGTAACCTGACCTTCTGTGGTCCAGCGGCTGTTCATGGCAGTGGTCTGATTGTAGAAATACTTGCCGCTCTCCAGGATGCTGCGCTCATAGTTGAAGATGTCATTGCCAAGAGAGTATGTGAATGTGGCATCGAGGGTCCATCGCTTCCTGTTGAAGTGGGTGAAGATATTGCCATAGATGTCCGGATTAGGGTCGCCAATGATGACACGGTCAGCGTCATCAATGCAGTGATTGCCGTCACGATCCACGAATTTCATGTCGCCAGCCTGGAAGAATACTTTGTTGCCGGACTTGTCAAGCTGATAGAGAGCGGCATCATTGGCCTCCTTTGTGGTGGAGAACACGCCGTCAGTGGTATAACCGTAGAACACGCCTACAGGATTGCCTACTGATGTAAGGATGGTAGCGCCATAGGCAGAGGTCTCATAGCTTGCATTGTTGTTGCTCAATGCAGTGACCTTATTCTTGTAATGTCCGGCGCTTGTACCGAGTTCCCAATGGAAATTCTTGGAGTTTACCACCTTGTAAGCGAGACTTGCGTCGAATCCGGTATTCTCCAGTTTGCCGTTGTTGCCCCAGTTCTGGTCGATACCGCTGGTCCATGACATCTTGTTGAGGCTGATAAGGTCAGATGTCCATGACTTGAACACATTGAAAGCGGCGTGGAGACGATTGCCGAAGAAGTTGCCTTCTATGCCGGCAGTGAGGCGGTTTGTGGTCTCCCATTTGAGTGAACTGTTGCCCACATTGCCGAGATACTTGCCAGTGATGTCGTTTCCGAGCATATTCTTTGCGATGAAATATGAGCGTGAAGCGGTGTAGTCGATGTTGTCATTGCCGGAAATGTCGAAGCCGAGATTGAGGCGGAGGTAGTTGATAGCCTTGATATCAGCGAGCCATTTCTCATTACTGATGACGTATGCACCCTGTATGCTTGGGAATATGCCCCATACAGTGCCGAAGGCTTTGAGTCCGTCAGCGTCCTTGCCGAAGCGTGAAGAAGCCTGAGCGGAGAGTCCGGCAGTGAGGTAATACTTCTCAGCGTAGTTGTAGTCTGCACTTGCATACCATGTAATATCCGTGGATTTGTCGTCAGCACCGTCGGTGGAAGAATATGAGAGCGATGAAGACATGTCAGGGTTTTTGTCGTTAGGAGTGTTGTAACCCTTCTGCACGTTGAGGCGGTAGCTGTTGTTGAGGTATCTTACGCCACCGATCACCTTGATGGAATTGGCATTGTAGCGGTTGGTCCATGTGACACGGGTGTCGCTCTGGATGAAGTTCTGACGACCGGCAAGTGACTGGCGTATGTTGTTCATATAGATACGGTCGGTCACACCCGGCAGAAGGAACTGTGGAACGCCAGTTCTCGGGAGGTAATATTCCTCATTGGTGTTGATGAGAGAGAAATTGAAAGCCTCGGAAAGAGTCAGATGCTTGTTGATATGGTAAGTAGGAGTGATGGAGAACATCACGAGACGGTTGCCGAAAGTGTTTCGGTTACGTCCCTCACCATTCTGCAGGATGCTCAGAGGATTGGCTATGCTGCGGTCGTTAGTAGGCACGACGCCCTGGAGATAACCGTCAGCTTCGGCAAGATATGAGCTTACATTGCCATTGATATCAAAGGCATAAGGCGAGAGGAAAGGCGACTTGATGAGCGCGATGAAGTTAGGAGCAGTAGGAGTAATGCTCTCAATGTCGGAAGCAATGCCGATATCGCGGAGGTTTCGACTTACATCGCTGAATGAAGCATCAAAGCGGCAGTCGAGGTTTCTCGTGATATTGATGTCGGTATTGAGGCGCATATCAAAGCGTGAGAAGTCATGCTTCTTCAGAGTGCTGTTGGCAAGGGTGTAGCCCACGCTGAGATTATAGTTTGCCACATCGTCACCCCCCTGCACGTTGATGCCGTAATTCTGTGAGAAAGCGTTCTCATAGACCTCCTTTTTCCAGTCAGTATGGTTGTGATACTGGTTGTAATAGTAATAAGAAGGGTCGGAGATGAGGTATTTCATGGAAGAGAAGTCAGTGACTCTTGCAGTCAGGAGTTCCGTGGTGTATGTGCGGAAATCCTCGGCTCCGAGCATAGAAGCGGTGCGAGGCATGAGCTGAAACTTGCCACCGATGGTGACATCAATCTTGGTAGCCATGCTTCTATTGCGCTTAGTGGTGATGATGATGACGCCGTTGGCACCCTTTGCACCGTAGATAGCAGTGCCATTTCTGAGCACCTCCACCTTGTCGATGTCATTGACATTGATGTTAGCGAGGATATTGTTGTAATATCCATCGTGGAGCATGGTGCGTTCATACTGCATATCCAGTATTACGCCATCCACTACGACGAGAGGTTGCGCGGTGGATTTCAGCGAGTTGAGACCATTGATGAACATTACATTGCCCAGTCCCTCATTGCCTCCACGGCTGACAGAACGGATCTCAGCGCCGAGACGCTGCTGGATGAATGGGTCGATGCTCTGCTCGGCATTGTTGTCAAAGTCGGATGCCACGGAGAGATGGTTGCCAGCAGTGGCTTTCTGGTAACTATTGGAGAAAGTGTCGCTGAAGAGTCGGGCATTGACATTATTGAGATCAGAGCCTATAGCCACCTGAATGGACGCAGTTCCTTCGAGAGAGATGAAGAGGCTGTTGACATAATCAGGCACGCTGATGGAGTAATTGCCCTCGGTATCGGTCATGGCAGAGTAGCGTTCGTTGCCGTATGCCTTGACCTGCACGCCGGTAAGAGGCTTGCCAGTGGCAGCATCTGTCACCTTACCCTTGATGTCCTTTGCCTGAGCATCGGTGAGAGGAAGAAGCATAAGCAAGCCCATGAGCGAGCATTTCTTCATCTTTTGTATGTTATAAATGAGATTTTTCATATATGATTTCATTTTAGGATTCACTATTCTTCATTGCTCTCACGCACAGGACTGAGGTAAATGCAGTCGAGGAACATCTCACGGTTGTACTTTCTGTTTTCTTTAGAAGAGATGCTGCACTCTATCGTGATGCTGACAGAAGAGTTGTTCTGATTGTAATTGCAGGCAGGAAGTTCGAATGCTTTTGCCACGCAGATGGTGTCAACATGCTCTGGATCGCTGATGAACACCTTGCCTCCACAGTTGTATTTCTGCTCTTTGCCCTCGGCATCAAGGTAATTGATGGTGGCTTTGAATTTGCAAGGACGCATATTTCCGTCAGGATCCTCAATGGTCTTAGGGAGGATTATGACATTGAAATCATACTTTCCGGAGAGCGTATTCGCGAGTTTGTAGGTCAGTTTCCAGTTGGATGTGCCCTTGGAAGGCTTGATGTCGAGGTATCCTCCCTTGGAAATGCTGTCGGCATTGAGAGAGTATGCGTTATAGATACAAACATTATAGGAGATGATATTCCAGTGGTATTCTGCTTCATACTCCTGCTTGATGAAGTAAGTCTGCTCAGGGGTGAATGGCCATTCGTCATAATAGTAGATGAAACCATTGCTGCAGGTTTCCTTTCCCTTTGCCGCACCGAAGATACCGTTGCTCTCGAATGGTTTGTAATAGACGTGGTACTCAGGTTTAGCCTTGTTATAATACATTGATATCACGCTGTCCTTCATGCTTGCCTGGATGGAAGGGCTGAAGAAAGCATCCTCAAGGAGCGAACGGGTAGCCCAATACTTCTGGAGAGAGTCGCCTTTCTCCATGCTTGAAGGGTACTTGAAGTGGCTTGCAGCCTCGTCCCATGCTTTCTTCCAGCCATTGTTGGTAGGCATGATGGAGTAGTATGTGGAGTCTTCAGAGTTGATAAGACCCACGGCTTCGATAATCTTGTTGCGCTCATACACCACGGAGTCGATATATACAGGGATGCCATCGACCAGTCCGCTGCTGACGCTTGCGTTCTCATCGAATACGTCCTCATTGTAGGAAGCGATGAAATTGCCGACTTCAGAGAAATGCGGAATGGCGCTGAGAGCCTCATATACCGTATATTTATAAGGTATCTGCTGGTCCAGAACGTGGAGGACACCGTTCTTGCATCGGATGTTCTTCTCCTTGAAGCTGACACCGAGGATGTCATTGTCGGTCATGGCAACGCGCTTGGAGTTGAGCATACGGAGGGTATCTGTGCCTGTAGAGCGTGGGGAACGGCAGAGATGATTCTTCACGAAATTCTTCTCTACGGCGGAATCGCCATTAGCTGTCTGCACGAGAGCAAGGAGTGAATCCTTGTTGAACGTGCCGTTGACAGGCGCCATGACGGTGAGTGACTGACCTCCGTTGAGGATTTCAGCATAGCTCATGCTTGACTTCTTGTGCTGGCGGAACACCTTGGTCTGGGTCAGCACTTCGGCAAAGTCGCTGAGTTCCGGATTGCTGGAGATCTGCTGCCAGAGAGAAATGTTGCTGGTCTCAGAGTCCGCACCGTCGTAATGGTCGTCCCAGTCAGAGCAGGAAGCCACACTTCCAGCACCGGCAATGCCCAGAGGGAGGGCAAGGAGCATGAAGCGGAGACCGGACTTCTTGATGTATTTTGAAATGGAATTATTCATATATAGTTGATGTTTGTAAGGTAACTTGTTCTTGTTGGTATCAATCCATTGGCTTTAACCTCAGAGACGTGGAAACGGGAAGCATCATGTTGCCGCCCGGTTCCACGGCTATCGGGGCATTAGTGGGTGTCTTCGCCTGCCGGACTTGCATATACACTCTTAGGACAAAGCTCGATATAGTCGAATGACCACTCAGCATTTCCTTCCAATACCTGACGGAAGCGGAGCTTGAGTTCCTGACCTTCCTTCACCTGAGTGGTGGTCAGGATGCGGCGCATGTGCTCTGCCCAAGCGTCAACACGGAAGTTTGTAGCGCCAGGTTTGCGGTAAGAGTCCATGCCTCTCATGTATCCACGGTTGTGAAGAGCCTTGTCATTGGCGAGGTCTTCCTCCTCATCGGCAGCGTCGATGATGACACCAATGGTAGGATCGCCTGCATAGACACGGAGGTCGATAGGAATGCCGCAAGGGTCATTGTTCAGATATACCTGCACTACGCCACGCTCTGCGCCGGCTACATAGCCGAGACGGATCTCGTAAGTGCCAGGAGGTGGGGTAGGGAGAGTGATGGTAACATCATACTGTCCCTTCACGCAGATGGCGTTGGCAAGGTAGGAACTCATCCAGAGGAACTCGCTTCGCACGCCGATGAATGTCTCAGGAGAAGTCTTCCAGCCGGAGATATATCCATTCTTGAATGCAGTGAGGATGTCGGCAGTATGGCCCACAGCGCCTGCATTCCAGAAGTCAGGGCTCAATGTGGTGCCGTCGATACGCATACGGCAGTTGAGCACGTTGTCGCGAGTGTTGACATCATAGACCAGTATGTCGTCAAGATAATGGAAAACGCCATTCAATGCGCCCTGCTCATGTGTGCCACTCTCGGATGCGGAGAGCACTTTCACGCCCTGACAGCCAGCTTGATACTTTCTGCCGAGGCCCTTACGATTGGCGAAAAGTCCTTCGCTTGGGCGACAGAAACGAATCATTGCGCCTGGACACATGGTCTGCCAGAATGCTTCAGGGTCGGCAACGTCAGTGACAAGACACTGCTTCATCACCTCTCCGGAAGGAGCAAGATCGTCATAACCTATGCGACCGTCGATGAGATGGTAACTGATAAAGCGGTTGAGAGGGTTCTTGCGGTTGGTGAAATCATTGTCATAGAGACCTGCATCCTTAGGGAATGTCTTGTCATAGACTTTCTTTGCGTATGCGATAAGGTCGTTGATATTGTTGATGTTGTGCTTCTTGAACACTGCATCAGGCTCCACAAGGGCAGTAAACTTATGGAATCTCTTCTCAGGATACTTGGCTTTCCAGTCCTGATTACCGTAACGAATAGGTACACCTATCGTGGCAGAGTCGTCACTTACGGAATAGCTGAGGTCCATATACTTGGTCAGGGAGTCGCTCATGTTGGTGAGCTTCAATGCCTGGCCGAAGATGGTAGTGGTGGAATCCTCTGCTATGAGGTCAGGAAGGAAACTGTTGCTCGGAGTGATGAGGCGGTCGATGGTGTGCACTACGCCGTTGGTCACGGAGTCATCCTTCTGGACAAGCTTTGAACGCTTGTTGACATAGAGCAGGAGAGCGTTGTTATTGTTCACGTCACTGTCGCTTGAGAGCACGAGATAGCGGTCGTCCATATTCATAGGAAGCTCGCCTTCATAGTAGTCTGTGGTAAAGCAAGCCTGCTTATTGATGATATGTGTGCGGGCAATGGTATCGCATTTGATTTCAGGTATCTCATTGACATCCTTGTAACCATTCTCCGAGAGATATGTCTCTACCGCCTCATTGGTAGGCGCAAAGACGGTGAAAGTGCCGTAAGTGCTGAGCATATTGTAGTAGTTGGCGCGCTCCAGAATCTGCTGGAACTTGCTGTAGCGTTCAGGAGAGTCGCTGATGAGCTGCGCTGCAGTGCGCTTGGTGGCAGTGTAATAGTTCTTGTCGCTGAAATCATTGTCCACACAAGCGGTGAGAACACTCGCTGTCATGCTTGCTACGGCAATGCCAAGCATGAAGGAACGGAGCGTTAGCTTCTTTGTATATTTTGAAATGAAGTGAATCATAGTGTTTTGGTTTTGGGTTTTTGGTTTTCGGTTGTGGGTTGTTTGTGATTTAGTTGTTTTGTGATTTAGTTGTTTAGTTGTTTGTAGAGTTCGCTTGTAATAAGACTATCAACAAAACCACCAGACAACAAAACCACCAGACAACCAGACAACAACCACGTCAACTAATGCTCAAATTCCTCAGTATTGCCATAAGCAGAGTTCTGCTTCAGGAATGGATTAACCTTGAGTTCATCCTTATTATAAGGGAAGAAGATGATGTTAGGGTCAGCCAATTTGATTTTCAGAGCATTGACTTTATCCTGATATTTCTTGGTGGCTTCACTGACAAGGCGCTGATTATTTCCGTCGCGAACGGCAATTCTGACGAGGTCGTACCAGCGTTTACCCTCAAACATGAGCTCTCTGTTGCGCTCATCCAGCAATAATTGCTCCATCTTCTCTTGGCTTGTCTTGTAGTCATCGAATACGAGAGTGTCCTTGGCAGCTGATGTAGTGTAGTTGTGGGCACGCTTATTGACTGCATTGATGAGTGTGAATGCAGTCTCATATTCAGCCTCTCCCTTGAGAATACATGCTTCTGCCTTCATCAGCATCACGTCGGTGAGACGATATATAATCCAGTTGGCATACTCAGCATTGCCACGGCTTGTGCTGAGCTTGAGGCTCTTCTCGTCTGTCACGTTTTTGATGTCCATGGAGACGCTGCTGTTTACGTACTTTGTGATGGCGTATCTGCTGTTTGAATTCTCAGATGTGGCATATACGCGGCAGTCATTCTTGGTGAAGAGATCGCTATTGCCAGTTGCTGCATCCTTGCAGTAACGGCTGAGACCAGAGATGGATCCGAGGCGATCTTTGCCGAAAAATTCATTCACATACTTATTCTTCACCTGCTGATTGTTGCGGAAATAGAGCTCGAAAATGCTCTCGAAAGAGTTTCCTGTGCCGAATATCTCATTGTAGGCATTGCCACAAGTGACAGAACCTGCAGGGGCTTCGAGGATAAGAGGTATGCCAGCAAACTCCTGCATATCAGTGAGGTCGCCGATTTGAGCTATCTTCTCCTTGTATTGATTCTTCTTGAAGTCGATGATGAGGTCGCAGTACTTGATGGTCTCATCATAGTTTCCACGCCAGAGATTGAGGTCGGCGAGGAGAGCGTAGATAGCTACTCGTGTCACTCGGCTGCTGTTTTCGTAAGCTTGGCTTGCGGCTTGCGCGTTTGACATCTTGCTGTCATCGACGTAACGTCTTACTGCATAGTCCTTGACACTTTCGAGGTCCTTGATCAGGGAGTCGAGAGCTGCGTTCATAGGTGTGGCAGGAATCTGGAATTCCTTGGTGTCATCGATGGTAGGTTCGAATGACATTGGCACGTCGCGGAATGTGCGGATGAGGTAGAAATAGCAGAGGTCACGAATGAATGAAGCCTCGGCGATGTTGGCATTAAGCTCGTTGACGGTGTAGTTAGGGTCCTTTTTCTGCACCATAGGGGCGTAATGGCAAACTGTATTACAGCGATTGATGGTCTGATACATCACGTTCCACTTTGTGAGCGAGTTGGTAGGAAGGATGTTTTCATTCAGTATCTCGTTGTATTCATTGCCTATACTTGCGCCTTGCAGAATGTTTTCGGAGCGCATTTCGCCCCATACTCCCATTCGGATGATGCTCTCTTCTGACTCTAAGGACTCATAGCATCCCATGAGTACGGCGTTTACTTCGCTCTTCTGCGTCCAGAAATTCTCGAGAACCACCTTGTTTAGAGGCGTGATGTCAAGGAAATCAGAGCATGAAGAGAGCAGTCCTGCGCTTGCTCCGCCTAATGCAATGACGGAGAGAACGCCGTGAAGGACTGGCTTCTTGATATGTTTTGATATTGAAATGTTCATATTTGATTTTTTATAAGGTTGTTGGTTGTTGGTTGTCGGTTGTTGGTTGGTGGATTGCTATCCGCCGGTGACGCTGTGGACACGTGGCTTTGGTTTGTTGTTATATTGGTTGGGATAGTGCTATCTAACCAATAACCTACAACCAAAAACCAGTAACCATACTAATGCAATTAGAACTGGACGGTGATACCACCAGTGAATGACTTAGAACGTGGCGTCTGTGCCTGGTCCAATGAGAGACCTGTAGAGCCGTAACCTACCTCCGGGTCTGCACCGGAATACTTGGTGAGGCAGAAGAGGTTGTTGGCTGATACGTAGAAACTCAACTGTGTCAAGCCCAGTTTCTTCAGGGTCTTCTGTGGGAAAGAGTAGCTGATCTGGGAATAGTTGAGACGGATGAAAGAGCCATCTTCCACGAATCTGTCGCTTGCAAGATAGTTATAGCCTGCCTGATGCAAAGCTCTTGGGATGGAAGCGATGTCACCTTCCACGCGCCAGCGGTAGTTGACAGCGCGGCTCTGGTTGCCGTTGCCATACATATTCTCAAGGTTCATGCGGTTGGCATTGATGATTTTGTTGCCATAACGGAAGTTGAACTGGTTGTTGAGTGACCAACGTCCGAGGTGGAACTTGATTCCGAAGCCACCGGTTATCTTAGGAAGGGCAGAGCCGAGATATACGATGTCGAGCTCATTGATGTTACCATCATGGTTCACATCCTCATACATGGCGTCACCGCCCTGGAACTCATACTCAGCTCCAGTGCCGTAGCAGAACATCATAGGCTTGGTATGTCCCTTCTGGTCCTTGATTACTCTGCCGGTCTCATCGCGTACTACCGGTGCGTTAGGACCGCTTACGCCCTTGATTTCATCGTCAGTGTATTCAGTATATTGGTAAACGCCGAGGTACTTGAAGCCATATATGCTGCCGAAAGGCTTGTTGAGCTCCACACGTGTCTGGTAATCACCGTTGCGGCGGGAGAAGTCCTTGTTCATGAGCTTGAGACAGCTCTCGTCCATTTCCGTGATAACGTTCTTGTTGTTTGCGAATGTCACGTTGATGTCAAGACCGAGCTTGCCGAACTTGATGAGTCCATTGCTGTTGATGTTGAACTCCCATCCGGTGTTCTCCATCTTGCCTACGTTGTCTCTTGACAGGTTCGGGAAACCGGAAGATGTAGGAATCGCTACGTTATACATCAGCAGGTCAGAGGTATATTGCTTGTATATCTCAAGGTTACCGTTGATCTTTTCGTCGAAGAAACCGAAGTCGAAACCGAGGTTGTAGGTCTTCTTCTGCTCCCATTTGAGTTTCTTCAGCTGGATGTTGTCAAGGTTTGTGGAACCATAATTGAGGTATCCCTTGCCGTTGCTGTATGAAGAGAAGTAGAGGTATTCAGCGCCCGGCTGCTTACCTACGATACCCCAACCTGGACGGATGGAGAGCATTGACATCCACTTCACGTTATCCTGGAACCAAGGTTCCTTGCTTACGTTCCAGCGGAGAGAAACCGCAGGGAAGTTACCCCAGCGTTTGTCTTTACCAAACTGAGTGGTTCCGTCACGACGAATAGAGAAGTCGAACATATAGCGGCTCTTGTAAGCATAGTGCAAAGAGTAAGTCAGATAAAGGCTGCGCCATTGACCTGCACCGCTTGAGAGAGCGCTTATCACACCGGCAGTACCTGTGCTGTTGATGCCATTAGGCTGACGATACTTGGTGGTAGTCTGGTTATTGGAGCTGCCATCGTTTAATTGTCCGCGAAGCATCATCATCATAGAGTGGTCTTCATTCTTGAAATGCGGTATGAAAGTCAAGGTATGAGTGGTAGAAATGCCGAGACTCTTGTATGAATACGCAGTAGTCTTGTTGTTATTCTCATTCTGCCAGTCGTTGACATTGAGTGTGCTTGGAAGGAAAGAGTCGGAATAACTGTTTGCAATGTCGAATACTATCCTGCCTTCGTATTTCAATTGCGTCTTACCTTCAGAAGTTCCGAGAAGATTATAGACGAGTTGGAACTCAGGGGTGATCTTGTAATTTGTGTCAGTGCTCTTTGCGAGGTTTGCCACAGCTACTGGATTCATCTGTGAGACTTGGTCCTGTAGTTCAGGTGATATAGTCTTTGGGATGTTGTAATAGTAGCCTGTGGATTGGTCATTCATGTCATGTTCATACACCGGGAGGTTAGGCATACGCCTATATGCTATACCGAGCAGGTCAGCATAGTTCTTCTGATTCTTGGTGTAAGTGAAAGCGAGGTTTGTCACGATTTTTATTCTGTCGCTGACAAAGTAGTCGAGGGCTACGCGGGAGGTGAGACGGTCGAGCTGCTGCTTGATGATAGAGCCGGTCTCATGGTCATATCCCGCACCGATACGGAAGTGAGCCTTCTCACCACCGCCAGTGAGCGAGATGTAATGGTTTTGTCTCCATCCGGTCTGTTTTACCTCTTTAGCCCAGTCGGTGTTCTTGTTGTAGTTGTTCCAACCGTTAGGATTGCTCTGGTCATAGTTGAACTCGATGATGTTGCTTGCGTCATTGTTCAACTTAGGATTAAAGTAAGCCTCCTTCATGAGCATGGTGTATTCATCGCCAGTGAGGAGTTTATAGCCTTCAGGCTGCCATGTTCCAGTGAGACGATAGCTGTATGTGACGCGAGTCTTGCCGCGTGTACCGCGCTTTGTCTTGATTTCGATTACGCCGTTTGCGCCCTGTGAGCCCCAGATAGCAGTGGCAGCGGCATCCTTAAGCACGCTGATGCTCTCGATGTCTTCAGGGTTAACGTTGAGGAGTTCAGCGAATTTCTCATCGTTAGCGTTGCTTAAGTCGATGGAATTAGCGCCCTGATCATTCTGCCATACGTTGCCATCTACCACGATGAGAGGCTCACTGCTGGAATTGATTGAGCTGACACCGCGGAGTCGCATTGATGTTCCGGAGCCGAGGTTACCGGAGTTTGCCACGATATCAAGTCCGGCAATACGTCCCTGGAGGGCTTCATCGACGGATGTAATGGCAAGTCCTTCAAATTCTTTCATATCGATGGACTGGTTGGCTGTGGACATCTGGTCCTTTGGAATGGCAAGTCCAGAGCCGCCTGCACGTCGCTTGCTGACCACTGTTACTTCCTTCAGAGTGGTCTGGTCTTCGAGCATGATGTTATAGACCTCTCTCTTAATAGGGAGAATCTTAGTCTTGCAGCCTACGAAGCTAATCTTGAGCTTATTCTTAGGGTCCTTGATTTTGAATGAGAAGTTACCGTTCATGTCCGTCTGTCCGGAACTGATGATACGGTTTGCTCCGTCTATCTCGATGACGTTAGCCATCATTACTGGTCCCATAGCGTCAGAGACGGTGCCCGACACGATGAATCCTTCATTCTGAGCGCGGAGCGTCCAGCAGTCAGATTCCCATATAGGCATTGCCATAATGAGGATGACGAGGAGTCTTCTCAGATTATATTTGGAAATAATACTTTTCATATACATTATATATATTATTGGAAAAAGTGTTGGATAGGTCGCCTTTTATTTCATCAGCGAGCCGTCAATGAGATGTATGACAGCAGAAGACGTGGTATAGACGCTTGTGGCTGTATTCTTGTCAGTGCCTTCGAGCTGATACTCTCGTGCCATGATGTTGTAGAGTCCAGTCTTCTTTATCACCTTGCAAGGCTTGGTGTCGGTCTGTGTCTTCTTGATTATTATGTCGTCCTTTGTGAGGGTAGTGAATACGCGGTCAAACTTTCCTGACTCACCGATGTAAGCTGTCTCATATCCATCTTCTTCCTGTGGCTGTGCTCCGATGAAGAGAGCATTGTCCTGTATGTGGCACTTGATGAAGTTTTCGATGGCGAGTGAGTCTCTCTGACGTTGCGGAGAATCTTCTTCCCAATTATCCACCTGCTCCCATGTAGGCAGTTTTCCTTCCTCCTGAAGCTTGAGAATGGTCTCATTGGTAGGCACATAGATGGTGTAGTGGTATGTGTTGAAGCAATTGAGGTTAGTGCTTGTGCAGGCATGTTTCTCATCGTGTATGGTCTCGAGGAGCGAACTTCCCTCAATGAGTTTTCTCATTTCAGCGAATTCTTCATGCTCGCTGAGCACGTCAAATACGCTCTTTCGTGTGGTCATGATAGGCTCTTTGTCGAGAATATAGCATTTACCGTTGCCCATTGCGGTCTGGTCATAGATGTAACTGACGTGAAGTGGACCTGAGTAAGTGCCGTCCAGCTGGAGACTTCCTGCCACAGTCATGCCGTTGGCGCCCTGTGATACGTTAGCCACCTCTATCTCTGTGCCAGCCTTGGTCTTGTAGAATCTGTTGCCGTCCTCCACGTTACCGATGACGATATGATTGTCAAGGATGTCTCTCAGCTTGCTCTTGAGGGCAAATTCATCGCGCTCTTCGCGTATGCTGTCGCCGATTTCCCTTGTGTCCATGTCGTATTCATATACGCTTGCCCATACCGGTATGGTCTTGGTGGCATCGTAATGGAAACGGTAGAGCTGAGTCTTTGTCTTGCCATACGAAGCTGGGTCGATGTAATCCAGCATTGCATTGTTGAGGGGAATGAAGAAACTGAAGCGTGAATTCAGTGAGTTGAGATATACATTATACTGATTCTTCTCCACAGCCCAGCGCATCACCTTCATGGTCTCATTGACAATGGCAGGATAAAGCACGCTGACGAATGATGTAGGCGAATATACCTTGTTGGTGAGATACACTGCACCGTTGCAACCGAGCCATACGCTGTCGATGTCTGCCTTATCTACTCCCATAGGGTCGTTAGCATCATTGAGGATGCTGCCAAACTTGCTTGGCACGCTTTCCACGAAGGATGAGAGCATATTGTTGTTGATGAGTTCCACGATTACGTCATTTGGTACCTTGTCCCATGAGCCATACTGATCCTTGAGCACTCTACCAGCCTCGTTGTTCCAGTAGTTTTCCAGAGCGGCATTGCTCGGTACCATCATCACTGCCATATTCTTTTCGAGAGCGGCATTGGCAGATGGGATGGCGAGACCACTGTAGTATTGGTTCCATTCCGGGTCAAATTTGAGGTAAGACTTAGCCACGATGTTGTCATCATCTGTCTTGAGAGCTTTTCCGTCCTGAGATTTCTCGGAGAAGAAGCGCTTCTGATAGATGGAATCGACGCTCTGATTGAAGAGGTAGTTATACTGTTTTACGGCGTCATCGCCTACATAGAAAGGAGCGCAGAAGCGTTCGAGCAGTTTGTTATACAGACTTGCGTTAGGCTTGCTGGCGATAAGTTCTGCCATATTCTGCAGTGGCAGTACGACGTCCTCCACCTTATGTATAAATCCGTTGCTGCATTTGATGTTCTGCTGCACTATCTTCTTTCCGTTGACACTTGCGTCGCCGGCTTGGCGCTCGGTAGTGTAATTATAGAGGAAATTATAGTCGTCGTTGGTGATTTTGTTGTCAGCCATCTGTTCTTCGATAAAATGTATCATCGGAGTGATGGTCATGTCTCGCATCATCACGATATTATCTCTGCCGTCAAACTTAGCCCAAGTGGTGTTATGTGTTCTGGCTTCCGGTGTCATGTTAGGGAGGTCCTTCACCTTTACCACGGACACGGTGTCGTAGATGGTCTGCGAACTAAGTCTGCGCATACACTGTCCTTTCACCGGTCCCTCGATGCTTGAGAGGCTGTTGATCTGGTAACTGTTGTTGATCATAGCGCCGAGCAGGAGCATTTTCTTCTGTGCGAGGCTCAGTTGATCGTAATTTCTCACGCCCCAGCTGTTGTTGGAGTAGAATCTTTCAAAGGCATCGTCGTCTGCTACGAACATGGTCTTCGAGCCGGTCTTTGCCAGAACCTCCTTGAGATTCAGGTCTTCGATCAGTCGCACCGTGTTCTTGTAGTGACCATCTTCTGCCAGATAGCTGTAGATGCTGGCTCCCCATCCTTCAGGGGTAGTCTCATCCAAATCATACTTGTCGCATGCCGTGAAGCTGAAGAGGCAAGCCGACAACGCAATGACGGCAGATAGACTGCGCCATTTCGTCCTGAGTAAGTCTTTGCTTTTTTTCATTTGGTCAGTTTTTGGTTTTTGTATTTTATATTCTTTATTTTTCAGTTATGGTCGTTATACTGGTTTAGTCAGGTTCTGTATCTATTCATGTAGTATCGTTATTGTGCTGCATTCTGATGTACGGAATGCGGGTGCAAAATTACTAATTTTTATTAAATATTTATTTATAAATAGTTTCCCTTACTTTTTCTTTTGTAACAAAAACGCCAAAAGTGGCAGTGAAATGCCCGAAAATATACTATTTTTTTTAATCTATGTTACTTTTACGAAAGTTTTTTTAGCTTTTAATGGTACAAATGAAAAAAAAACTCTAACTTTGCAACCGTTATAAAAAAAGCAACTAACCAACGCAACTATGAATCGAAATAGTAGAAATATAAGGTTTCTCCTCATTTTGGTGCTGGCATTTCTCATGCCTGCATCGCTCTTTGCGCAGTTCGGTACTCTCTATAATGTGAGTCAGAATCTGAGCAGCAGCTATGTCAATCAGGTCTATCAGGACAAAATGGGCTTTGTGTGGGTATCGACAGAGGACGGACTCAATAGATATGACGGATATACATTCCTGCGATTTGGTCCGCAGGATGGACTGATGGGCGACAACATTACCTGCGTCATTGAGGACCGAAACAATTATCTTTACGTAGGCACAAGCAATGGCATATACGTCAAGGTGAAGGGTAAATTCCGCCAGCTCAGCGAAGTTAGTACGGGTAATATCATTCCTTTCTATGTCAATGCCTTTTGTGAAGCTCCTGACGGCACTATAGTGTTCTCCACATCGGGTCGTGGCATCTGGAAGATAACGGACGTGGATAAGGTGCAGAACATCCATCCTGGAGCTGGTGCTGGACAGTTTGTCACGCAGTTGTTGTTTGATAAGAAAGGCATTCTCTGGTGTGTCTCCGAGAAAAAGGGCATTGTTTCATTTTCCCCGATGAAATCGAAGAATTTTGATGGTTTGAAGTTATTGAAGGAATATCATATTGCAGACAATTTCAGCTTCGCGTCCATGTGTCGTGACAAGGCTGACAATATATATGTCGGAGCGAGCAATGGCGGCATCTATCGCATGGATTCGCATCGCAAAGGCTTCACTCTCTGCCCGGCTTCTTCATCTTTCCGCATCATTTCCATGCTCGTTAGTCCTGACAATAATCTCTATCTCGGCACGAATGGATCAGGACTCTATGTCTATAATCCAGTGACTGGCTACTCACGACCTACGAAGGTGACGAGTCATGAGGTGAATATCGCCAAGACGAAGGTGTCATCCATCTTCCAGGACAAGACGCATAATCTCTGGTTGGGACTCTTCCAGAAGGGCGTTTTCCTACAGCCGCCGCATTCCTACACCTTCAATTGCCTCGGAGAACAACAGGAAAACGGCAATTCCATCGGTGAAACCTGCGTCCTCGCTGTCCATCGCCAAACAGACGGCACACTGTGGGTGGCTTCCGATCAGGATGGCATCTATGCTCTGGATGCCAACTATCAGCGCATAGCTCACTTCCTCCCAGCCAGCGAAGGGGGCACTGTGCCTTCTGCTATCGTGGATATCGAGGAAAATATCGACGGCCGTCTGTGGATAGGTTCTTACACTGAAGGCTTCGGATGGCTGGATGCAGTGACGGGACAGTATCATCGTGCCTCTTTCAGTTATGGCAATGCGCAGAGCATATTCGACATACGTCATGATAAGAAGGGAAATCTCTGGCTCGGAACGCTTGGCGACGGACTGAAATGCTATAATCCTTTCAATGACAAACTGCAGGAATTTCGTGCAAACGGAACTCCAAATAATATCCCTAATGACTTCATTCTCCAGATGGCATTCAGCCCAGACGAGTCCACTCTCTATGTGGGCACGTCATCCGGACTTGCAAGCTACGATGTAAGGACGCATAAATGGAATGCTGTATTGGGTGGTAAATCTATCCTTGACAATCAGAATATCTATTCTATTCTGGACGATGGAATGGGGCATATTTGGGTAGGAACATCGCAGGGACTCCACTGCTTTGACGTCAAGACGAAGAAACTGACCGTCTATACCACAGCTGACGGACTGCCCGACAAGCGCGTCTGTGCCATAGAAAAGGACAATCAAGGAAATCTCTGGATAAGCACTAACAATGGTCTTGCCCGTTTCCGTCCCGACACCAAGAAGGTGGAATGCTTCTATGGCTCTGATGGATTGCAGGGAAATGAGTATGGTCCAGGCATCTCTTTCTTCGACAAGAAGGCTAATATGATGTTCTTTGGAGGCACATCCGGCGTCTCTTACTTCAATCCTTCCAAGGTGAAGATTGGCAATGAGCATCTCTCTGTCGTTATTTCCAGTATCAATGTGAGTGGTCAGCGCGTCACTTCGTTTGCCAAATCGGGAATGTTTGAGATATGTAGCGAGGCAGTCTCCAATGCTGACAGGTTTGATTTCTGTCATGCAGACAATTCCATCTCCATCCATTTCTCCACTCTTACCTATTCCGGCACTGAGCGACTGAGCTATAAATACAGCATCAATGGTGATGACTGGGTGACGCTTCCTTCTGGTGAAAACGCCATCTCGCTCTTCCGTATCTCGCCTGGCGACTACCATTTCCGCGTAATAGCCGTCGATAATGGCGTGCAGTCGCCGGTCAAGGAGTTTACTGTCGTGGTGCATAATCCGTGGTATTTCACGCCTTTGGCACGCATATTCTATCTCCTTGTCCTGATAGGATTTGTTCTATGGTATCTGCGATTGCTGCGTGTGCGCAATGATGAGCGCCTTCGTCTGCAGAATCATATCCATAAGGAGGAACTCAATGAGCAGAAGTTGCGTTTCTTCATCAATATCTCTCACGAGATACGTACCCCTATGTCGCTCATCATCTCGCCGCTCTTGCAGCTTATTCGTGAGGATCATGACTCTCACAGGCAGTCCACTTACGAGATAATGAAGCGCAATGCCGACCGCATCCTCCATCTGGTCAATCAGATACTCGACCTTAGAAAAATCGACAAGGGACAGATGCAGATGCAGATGCAGGAGACGGATATGGTGGAATTTGTCAGCGATGTGCTCGATCTCTTCCGTCCGCAGGCCCAGAGCAAGAGCATAAAATTGGAGTTTGAGCATCCTGACGGCGAGCTTCCGGTATGGATTGACCGTGGGCATTTCGATAAAGTGGTGATGAATCTTATGTCGAACGCTATGAAATATACATACGCCAACGGTTGCATTCGTGTCTGCCTGAATAAGATGCCCGACCTCAACTGCTGCCAGTTGAACGTCTTCAATACTGGCGACCATATCCCGGAAGATGCCATGAAGAGCATCTTCGAGCGCTTCCATCAGGTCGCTACGTCGATAAACCAGAGTAAGGTGGGCACTGGCATTGGTCTGGACCTTGCACGTTCCTTCGTCTTTCTGCATCATGGCAATATAGAGGTGGAGAATGTCGAGGGCGGAGTGCAGTTTACCGTTACCCTGCCTCTTGGCAAAGACCATCTGCAAGATGCGGAAATAGCCCATTTCATCGAGGATAAAAGCGATAAAACCGTGGAAAAAGAGCCTATTGAAGAAGTTGCTGCTGCGGAGGAAACTGAGGAAGAGATGGCTGAACTCGTCAAGTCCGGCACTACAAAGCGCCACACTGTCATCATAGTGGAAGATGATGATGACATACGCGAGTATCTCCTTAATGAACTGTCGTCCACCTATCGCGTGCTGGCATACGAGAATGGTAAGGTGGCTCTCCCTGCCATTATCCGTGAGCGTCCGCAGATTGTGGTCAGCGATGTGATGATGCCGGAGATGGATGGCAATACTCTATGCTCGAAAATCAAGCAGAATATCAACACCAACTATATCCCTGTCATTCTCCTTACTGCCAAGACGCGCGATGAGGATATGCTCGAAGGACTTGAGACTGGTGCTGATCTCTATCTCACCAAACCATTTAATATGGACATCCTGCGACGCAACATCGCCAATCTTATAGGTTCGCGACGCGTGATGCAGAATAAGTTTGCTGGCAAGGAGGATGTCAAGACCGACCTCGACAACGTGGAATTGGAGAGCGCCGATGAGAAACTCCTCGCCAGAATAATGGCTGTCATCAATGCCAACCTTGGCAATTCCGACCTTAATATCGACCTTATCTGCTCAGAAGTGGGTATCAGTCGTGTGCATCTCCACCGCAAGATGAAGGAATTGACTAATCAGACACCGCATGACTTCATCCGTAATCTGCGCATGAAGCAGGCTGCGCGTATGCTCAGTCACAAGG
>SAMEA104315439__coassemble_313_pt1 | contig 21749 bp, 8 predicted proteins | sample SAMEA104315439__metabat2_high_PE_001 | metagenome-assembled genome bin SAMEA104315439 (sample SAMEA104315439) | gut metagenome | biome: Monkey gut; feature: monkey-associated habitat; material: faeces | place: China | collected 2013 | reverse complement strand
CCTTCATGAATGGAGAGACAGAAGTAAAGTCAAAGATGAAGGTAGGACTCATGCAGGGCGTAGAAAACGCTGATATATCAATCCTCGGAGAAGGCAATAAGGATCAGTATAGAGAGGTATCTTACTTTAATCCTGATCAGTATGAGACATATAATCTCATGTATTACTTTGCAGACAAGGCAAATCAGGATGCAAAATATGACGAACAGTGTTCTGGTAAGGCAGAGTATGCAGAGGCAAACAAGGCTCAGTACTTCGCTACATTCAATGTATTTAATCCTGGCGACTATTATCTCGATGAGGTGGATCTCGTAGAGGCTAACATCGCAGGTATTATATATAATGGTGATGTAATCCGTGTTGACCTCGGTTATGCTACAAATGCAAAGACCCTTGCAGGCACTAAGGGCTACTATGTGTTGCCAAATGATTGCGTAAGTGTGAAAGTAGGTGGCAGTGAAGTAGAGGTAGAGTCAGTAGAAGCACGTTCCGATGGTTATCTTTACATCTTCCTCGCTAATGCAGTAGAAGAAGGAGAAGTGGAAGTTTCATTCACAAACCCAGCAGAAGGCGGTCTTCAGTATGCAGAAGGCGAAGCTATCACTGGCAATGTGCTCAACTTTACCGAGAAGGCAGAGCTTAAAGATACCTTCAATGAGGAAGGTAACATCACTTCATGGATATATGGTGAGGCACAGTGTGTTTCCACAACACCGCTTGATGGCTCATTCGGACTCGAAGGAATCTCCGAGGTTACTTTCACATTCGATAAGGAAGTTTGCTCTGGAGAGAATGATGTAGTAAACCATGGACCAGTGGCTACACTCTCAGATGGAACTGTCCTTAAGCTCAAGGAAGGAACGCCAGAGTTTACTAAAACCCTTACATTCGTATCAGAAAATGGTAACTTTGCCAAGGGTTCTTATGCAGTAACACTCTCTGATGTGGTTACATCCAAGGGAACATTAAGCCAGAATGCAATGCTGACATTCGAGGTAGGTAAGGTTCAAGTTTCCGAAACTGTCTATACTTTAGCAGGTTCTTGCACCTTCCCAGAAGCTAATGCTGGCGGAATACCAGAGGGATGGACCGTCTATTCAGATGGAGAAGAGCGTACATCTGAAAATACTTACGGATCAGGTGGTCGCGTCTTTGATTCAAAAGCTCCTCAGGGAAAGGGTATCTATACCCGTGCTAATGGTCAAAACCTTGAAGAAGGTGCTCTAAATGGCGCTGTAATATCACCATTAGTAGAAATTCCTGCAGGCGACACAGAAATTCGTTCGTTCCTTGCACACTGGTCAAGTTCATCAAATATTCAGGTAGATGTACTCAATAGCTCTAACGAAGTAGTAGCAACATCTCAGTTTACTCCTTCCGTAAAGGCAGAAGGAGCCCTTAATAACGACGGCTTCAAATTTGAAAACTGCGCACTTCGCTTCACCTCAAATGGTGGACAGTATCGTGTAAGATATACTCTTCTCACCACAGGATTTAATGGAATGTGCGTAGGAGGTTTCGACTTCTATAAAGTTACAGAGACAGAAGGCGACAAGGCAGAGTCAGAAGTAGTAGCAAAGGGCGACTTCTCATCTGCTGGCAATGATAAGGCTCCTGCTCATGGCACTGGTTGGAAGATCTATCGTGATGATGGTAGAATGCGTGATCCTGGTGCAAACTGTACCTGGGGCGGTAATGATTGGACCGGAGGCGGTGGTCCTCGTGTCAAGACAATGGGAAACAAGGGCATGAATGGCGCCGCTATCTATCTTGCTCCTAATGCTTATGCTACATACGGCGAATACCTTCTCCAGACAGATCATAATGGTACTTTAGCAGGAGATGTGCCAGAACAGACACTGGATCTTAAGAATGCGAAGTATCAGGTGACTTATAATATCATTTCATGGAAGAACACTGGTTCTGCTAGCTCTATCCAGCTCGATGTATATAATCAGGAAGATGGCATCACAGGCACACCTGTTTATACACGTAAGGATGAGGTAATGGAACATTGTGGCAGTGGTGGAGACTCTTCTGCAGATGCTAAGAAGATACAGTTCCTCTGGAATGCACCGAAGGCAGGCAAGTATATACTTAAGTTTACTGCTGGTGGAGAGTGCTGCATAGGTAATCTTACTGTAGAGACAACATCGTCACTTGCTATCACTTATGCTACATTGATGAATAAGAATCTTGTTCCTGCCAAGGAAGAACTGGAGACTGCAAAGGCAAATGATAAGTATGCAGGAACCACACGTGATGCTCTTGAGTCAATGATTGCAGCATATACAAATCCTGATTTCCACACTGTAGCAGAATATACAGATGCATTCGAAAAGATTGATGCTATGGTGAAGAAGTCTGCTAAGCGTCGTGGCAACATTGATAAGTATCCTACTTGTCTTGAGTCTATTACCCAAGGCTTGAATGATGCCAAGGGAACTAAGTTTGAAGCTCTTGAGCAGTATCCTGTAGTAGAGCAGGCTTATAATGACTATAAGGATGTGGACTATGTAGCGTTGGATGATGATGCACTTCAGGCAGCAGTGGACTTGATGGGTAATAAGGGCACTCTTATCTCTAATATGGTAAAGAAATGCGTTCCTCTTATTACTAAGCAGATTACTGATCTCTCAGCTGCTATCGTATCACTCGACCCAGAAATGAATAATCATCCTGTAGTTCTTGCTTGCGGAAATGCTGTCTCTGACGATCAGGCACTCGTAAAGCAGCTGAAGACTCTCTATGCTGCAAAGCTCTATAAGAAGATTGCTGACGGCTATGATTTCAAGGTATTCGATGAAAATGTGGCAGAAGAAACCGAAGAAACCATCGATGCTTCCTTCTTGATTCAGAACGCTAACTTCTATAATACCACCGTCATCCCTGCAGGTAAGGGTAATGCACCTTCTACTACAGAGGACTTCCCAGGTTGGAAACTCTCGTTGGAGAGTGGTAGCATCCAGTCTCTCTGGGATACAGCATGGGGTCAGAAGGGCGCTACAGAGACAGAACCATACTGTGATTGCGCTGTATGTTCTCCTTGGGGCACAAATGGCTATACTGTAGAACAGCTCGTCAATAACATCCCAGTGGCTAATTACAAGGCTTCAATCGTTGTTGCTAGCGACAAGGTAGGCGACGATAATCTCCCTGAATGCTATGCTGTAGTGGGCGAAGAGCAGAAGATTTTCGCTCCTAATGATAAAGGAGAATACAAACGTGATGATAATACTCCACTCGAATTTGAGAATGTTGTTCCTACAATCGATGGTAACTATGGTTCTATTTCTATCGGTGCCAAGATGAAAAATGCTTGTTTCGGTAAGGTAGATAATGCTAAGCTCGTGATGGTAGGTAAGGCAGCAGGCTTTGATTACGCCGCTGCAGCCAAGGTTCTTGGTGAAGAAGTGGCAGCAGGTATCAAGAATGCAGAGGTTGCTCCTGAAGGAGATCCAGTATCAGTAGTATTCTATGACCTCAATGGTCGTCAGATTTCTGCTCCTAATGGCGTTGCTATCAAGGTGGAGAAGTGGGCAAATGGCTACACAAAGATTTCCAAAGTAGTGGAAAAGTAATGACAGACCTTATCTATCATGATGCTGATTATGTGAATCATGTATCAGGTAATGATGATTTGTAAGTCAGGAAGTGGCGCATGATAATAACGGTTTATCCGCCACTTGCTTGTAGAAATATCCCCGGTAATCCAAGTATTGCCGGGGATTTTCTTTATAGATTATCAGAGGATATTTCGTTTTTCTCTCATAAAAAACAGTGGTATCAGGTCCAGATAGCATTGATTCTTCATAATTATAGGGACATAACCACAAAATAATTGCATTATGTTACATTAGAGAAAGTTTATGAAACACCGATGAAACCGATTGTTTCCGCTTTTATATAACTTTGTAATCAGAAATAACGAAAGATCTAACTCATTAAATAACTAAACAATTATCGTATGAAAAAACTATTTACTTTGATTGCAGCACTTTGCTTTTTCGGCAGCGTGTCCGCAGTAAACCATTTGTTTGAGATCAGCACCTCAGCAAAGAAAACTAACGCATGGGAGTGGGGCGTTGACTATCAGCTTGCCACACCTCTGGTACAAGGAGAGAAATATGTCCTGACACTGAAGGCTTCCACTACAGATGAGGCTTTCACGAATATGTGTTTCTGGCCTTCCGGAAAAAATGCAGAAGGCAAAGATCAGACCCTGTATACTGGCTTCCCTCTTGATGGAAACTTCTCAGAGAGAAAGGTCTCATTCACTGCAAATTGCAATATCGCCAAACTTTCTTTCAATTTCGGAACGATGGAAGGAAAAATCTTTATGGATGATATCGTCCTGGTAAAGGAAGGAACGACTGAGAATCTCGTGGCTGATGGTGATTTCGAGAATGGCGAAGCCTTCAATTCCGGATGGCAGTTTGGATGGAACAAGCCTACAACTTACAAGATAGCAGAGGAAAACTTCGCTCCAGACCCTATCACTCTTTATCCATTGGGCTTGACAGACCTCAAGACTCTCACCGGAACAGCTACCGACTGGGCATCCACTGTCACTTATCCTAAGGACTTCGAATCACAGAAATTGTGTTTCGGTAATGGTGATGGAGGCAGTGAATCCACACATGTCACCATTTCGGATTACGAGTCTATTTCCTTTGTAGTGTCAAAAGTGACCAATGGAGGCACTGCTCTTCGTGTATGGCTCTGGAACGGTGCAGTGACAACTCTTTATCCTTACCCTGCAGACCAGTATGAGACAGCGGACTTTACCAAGCCTTATGTCATAACAAAGCCAGGAGTATATACCGTGAAAGTAGCGGGCTATCCTTATCTTAAGGGCGTGAAATCTGCGAATTCATGGACAATCGGCGTTGCTGGTGTAGTGACAGTGGATTATGCTTACGCTACAAAGAATGGCCAGACTGGCGTGGCAAAGGCCATAAACGGCTTCCGTCATTTCTCTTCCAACAAGGCTCTTGACTTCACTAACATGAAACATGTCGAGGCATACATCGTTCCTGACGCTCGTGACGGTAAGGTATATATGAAGAAGGTGGAAGGTACAGTGCCTGCAAATACAGGTCTTATCCTCAAGAGTGACTCTGATGCTGTCACCATTACCATTCCTGTAGTGAAGACATCCGACGCTGAATTAACCAATATTCTCGTGCCAGTATCAGAAGCAAAGACCGTAGATGTACCGGAAAAGGGCAACAATTACCTCTATGATGGTAATAAATGGGTGGCAGTAAGCGCTCCTACAGCAGTTCCTGCAGGTTCTTGTTATCTCCCTGTTAATTCTTCTCTTGTGAGCCTTGCTGTTACTGACAGCCCTATTTCAGTGGAAGATTCCGGCTTTATCGAAGTGGAAGGTTCTCCATACGACCCTGACAAGGCTCCAGAAGGAGGCATCGAGTCTGCTACTCGCCCTGACCACGGATTGGTAGATGCACCTTCTGATACAACAGAAAACAATCAGCAGAACGGTACTGCTACAGGTATCAACAGCGCAGAGGCTGGTTCTGAAATCGTAAGTATCGTGACTGCCAACGGCGCAAAGGTGAATACTCTCCAGAAGGGCATCAACATCGTCACCTATTCCAACGGCAAGCGTGTGAAGGTGATTAAGTAAGAATGCTATAATATGGTAAATATAATCCCCAGAAACCGGGGATAACAGACAGATTGGGACTGGCAACTTGAGTATTGGATGCTCGGGTTGCCAGTCTTGTCATTTTATGCCATTTCATCGATGTTTTCCCTTTTTTCTCCAAAAATGGAACAATATAGAAAGTGTATGGTATTTTTTAGGGTGGGAAAGACGACTTTTCTTCATAATTTTGCAGTCGATAAATAATGCAATGAAATAAGAATAGAACTAATCAAATTAAAACTATACCTAATGATTCAACTCAAATCAATAATTGCCGGAGTGGCAGTCTCGTTTCTATCGCTTGCAAATGTCGTGGCAGCAGACCAGTTCGTGACGTTTGACAAGGGCGATATCAGACTGTGTTCCCAAAACTCTTCGCTGCAGATAGCAGTCAGCGACAATGATAATATCGGCGTAAAACTTGCGCTGAAGAATCTCTGTAATGACTTCAAAGCGGTCAATGGAAGCGCAGTGACTATGACATCAGCCGCTAAAGGCAGCGCAATAGTGGTAGGAACTCTTGGCTCCAGCACCCTGATAGACCAGTTGGCAAAGCAAGGCAAGATAGATGCTCGCCAGTTGAAGGGCAAGACAGAGAAATACATCATCACCATTGTTGACGGCAAACTTATCATAGCAGGAAGCGACCGCCGCGGTACGATATACGGAATATATGAATTGAGTCGTCAGATAGGAGTCTCTCCTTGGTATTACTGGATGGATGTGCCTGTGGCAAAGCATAAGGATATATACGTAAACAATGGTATATACACCGACGGAGAGCCGGCTGTGCGCTATAGAGGCATATTCCTCAATGATGAAGCACCATGCCTTACCACATGGGTGAAGAACACATTCGGCACCGAATACGGTGGACATAAATTCTACGAGAAGGTCTTCGAACTTCTTCTTCGCTTGAAAGGCAACTATATTTGGCCTGCAATGTGGGGCTGGGCATTCTATGCTGACGACCCATTAAATGGCAAAACAGCCGATGAAATGGGCATTATGATAGGCACAAGCCATCACGAACCGATGTGCCGCTCGCAGAAAGAATGGCATGGACACTCTGATAATCCTAACGCAGATGCACAGGACCTCAAGAGCAGAAAAGCGCAAGGTGGCAAATGGGACTATGCCACCAACAAGGAAAACCTTGACCGTTTCTGGTATGGAGGCGTGGAACGCAACAAGAATACCGAGGATATCGTGACCATAGGTATGCGTGGTGATGGCGACATGGCTATGAGTGAGGAGCGTAATGTCAAACTTCTGGAGAGCGTCATTGCCAATCAGCGCAAGCTTATCAGTAAGGCTCGTGGCAAGAAAGCAAGTCAAGTGCCGCAGATGTGGGCACTATATAAAGAGGTGCAGGACTATTATGACGACGGCATGAGAGTGCCTGATGACATCACTATCCTCCTTTGTGACGACAACTGGGGCAACGTTCGCCGTGTGCCTACTGTGAAAGAACGCCAGCGTAAGGGCGGATGGGGACTCTATTACCACGTGGATTACGTCGGAGCACCACGCAACAGCAAACTCCTGAATGTCACTCCAGTGCAGAATATGTGGGAACAGCTCGCCTTGGCATACAATAATGGCATCGACAAGCTTTGGATTCTCAATGTCGGCGACCTCAAACCGATGGAATATCCTATACAGCTCTTCCTCGACCTTGCATGGAATGGCGTGGATGATGACCTCAAGATGAAGGCAGACAGCAAAGTGGTTCCTATGTCGCATATACGCAGTTTCTTCCTCGATGTAGTGGGAGAAAAAGAGGCTGACGAAGCTTCCCGCATCTTCAATCTTCTCTGCAAGTATAATGGACGATGCACTCCGGAGATGCTTGACGCCAATACCTATTCGCTCCAGCCATCAGGCAAGATAGGCGGAGGATGCGAATGGGAGGAAGTGGTCGATCAATATAAGTCGCTGGAGATAGAAGCTCTCAGTCAGTATAGCCGTATTCCAGCCGCTGCAAAGGACGCATATTTCCAGTCAGTGCTCTTCCCAGTGCAGCTCATGTCCACCCTTCACCAGATGTATTATGCCCAAGCCATGAACCATGCTCTCCATCAGAAGGGCGATGCCGCTATGGATGAATGGGCAGAAAAATGCGAGAAAGCATTCCAGCGTGACGGTCAACTCATGGCTATATATAATAAGGAGATAGCAGAAGGCAAATGGAATGGCATGATGATACAGAAGCATATCGGCTATACATCATGGAATGATGCCTTCCGGAAGGACACTCAGCCAAAGATATATTGTGCAAATGACGTGAAGAATATCTTCGATGAAGACGGCAGAGGCTATGTCTCAATGGAGGCTGCGCATTACAATTCTGCCACCGGAGAATGGCTGGAGATACCATTTATGGGCAGAACACTCAGCGGAATGACGCGCCAGAGCGGAGAAGGAGCTCTGACTTACCGCTTCCGCTACGAGCATAATACCCGCGATGCAGTGCGTGCCAAGGTGCATATCATCACCAAATCCACCCTCGATTACCTCAATAAGGGCGGAATGACATACACCGTTTCGCTCAATGGAGGCAAGCCCGAAACCGTCAATTTCAACGGAAACCTCAACGAGAATCCTGAGAATATCTACAACGTATATTATCCTACAGTGGCTCGCCGCGTAGTGGAGAAAGTCATAGAGTTGCCTCTCGGCTCTTCAGCAGACGGCACTTACACTCTCACTTTCACTCCTAACGACCCGCGCATAGTCCTCGAAAAGGTGATAATAGACTTCGGAGGCTACAGCCAGCAGTATCTCGGAGGCAAGGAAAGTCTGAGAAAATAATCAATGGATTGCTCGCATTGACGAGGCAATACCTACGTTGTCATAACTTAAATAACAAACAAAAACAATGAAAGAGTCAAAATATATTCTAATAACCCTGATATTTATCCTGGCAGCAACGCTGGCATCAGCTCAGCAACGCCGTCCTGTTGACTCGCAGCATCCTATGTGGCTCGTCCACGTTGACGTGTGGAATCAGGCTGATCCCCAAAAGATTATCGACCTTATTCCTGACGACATCAAGCCATACGTGGTGTTGAATCTCTCATTGTCATGCGCATACGATACCAAACTCAATATCCACCAGCGTCCGCAGAATGCTATTCCTACATATAAGTCATGGGCATCAGTGTGCCAGATGAATAATATGTGGTTTACTTTGCAGCCTGCCAGTGGCGGACATACCCATATCCATGAAAATGACCTTGAGATCTTCGAATATTTCTTCAAGAAATATCCTAACTTCTTAGGATGGAATTTCGCTGAGCAGTTTTGGGGATTTAATGAGCCGGGTGACCTTTTCTCTGCCTCAGATGTTGACCGAATCCAGCTTTTTGCCGAACTCATACCTATGCATCACAAGTACGGAGGCTTCCTTACCGTAAGTTTCTGTGGCAATATATGGTCACATCATCTCAATCCAGTGGGCATGATGAAGCGCAATGCCGACCTTCTTCAGGCATGTAAAGACTATCCGGAGGCAATAATCTGGCTATATAAATACACCACTTCCTCATGTTTCTACAACAATGAGAGCGTCAGTTTCGGCCCGTTTGCAGCAGGATTGACTCGCAATTACGGCGTTCGCTACGACAACTGCGGATGGAATGGTGCCACAGAGGCTCTTGTGGGCAATGGCAAATGTAAGTATCCTAATGCTGCCGGCATAGGCGCAGTGATGGAACAGACCTGCCAAAACGGTGGAGCAGTATGGGATGGACCGGAACTTATCTGGACTGAAGACTTCCAAAATCTGTCAGATGGTACAGTAAAAGATGGCACAAAGACATATAAAGTGCGTCGTTGGGGCACCTTCCCTGGCTTCCGCAACGTCTGGATGGATATGTGGCGCAAAGTGATTGACGGCACTATGTATATCCCTACCCAGCAGGAAGTTATCGACAAAACTAAGATAATCATCGTCAATGACGTAAAGTCTGGCAGCGATGAAGATAAGTATGCCACATGGGGCGACCTCTATGACGGCATCTATAAGCAGTCCGACCCATTCAATAAGAACAATGGACAGTGGATGAACAACTACTGGTACCTCAAAAAGACCGGTCGTTACGGCACAATACCTTTGACTCCATGCCTCACCAGCATGGCTTCCGGCATCCCGACCAAGGTGAAGAAGTCACAGCGCAACAGCGTTTGGCCTTCGCAAAGCACAAAGATCAGCAAGTTTAATCAGGCTTATCCAGAGGTGAGCACAGGCGATTTGTTTGTCTCTCGCTATCGCAACCAGCTCGTCACATATACTCCTTACTCCTATCTCAACAGCAAAACCACCGCTTCTGCCAATGTGCCATTGCTCTATAACACCTGTAAGAGCATGGATCTCACATGGGGAAAACTGAGCAGTGCCTTAGTGAAAGAATACGCAGACAGCATCTGTTTCTATATGAACAACTTCCGTTCGGACACCGTAAAGAATGTGGAGGACAAGATAGTGATCAATGGTGTCACTGCCGAACCTAAGATTTCATGGGCAAAACGCGCTGAGGCTACCGCTTCCGTCACCCCTTCCTGGGATGCGGCAAAAGGCATTTATACTCTCACTATCAGCCATAACGGACCTGTTGACCTGAAGGTGGAGTGCCAGGGCAAGGCTACTGACCGCTTGACAGACGTAGTGGCAAATGCCGTTCTGCCAGTGCCTGCACAGCCAAAAGATTACTTCGGCACCCTCATCATCGAGGCAGAAGATATGGACAACTGCAACGTGCAGAGCATGGAGCAGACTCCTTATTACTCATCTTATCGCTGGGTGCGCGGTCAAGCCGGCAATGGATTTGTCGTGATGGGCAAGAAAACCACTGGAGCTTTGAGAAGAGTGTTCCGAGTAAAGAAGGGTGGAGAATACCGTATTGCAGTGCGTTACAGCAACACCCATAAGGCAGACTACGTCAGAATCCGAATCAATGATGAAACGGCACAGAGGAAGAAGTTCTTAATGACAGAGAAAAACGAATGGAGAAAGGACACTATCACCGCCACGCTGAATGCAGGTGAGAATAAGTTCTACCTTCTGAATACCGCAGGTATCGACATGATGGTCGATCAGGTAATCTTCTCTCCAGCCGATGAAGAGTTAGAAAAATTCGACATCACTATCAAGCCGTCCGAGCATGGTTCACCGATAGCGAGCGTCGAGTCAGCCTATGAGAACCAATATGTTACCATTTCTGCCAATCCAGCCGAAGGTTACAGCCTGAAAGGTTGGAATATCATCCACGGCAAGATAGACCTCAAGGAGAATGCTGACGGCACTTTCTCATTCCTCATGCCTGATGATATCGTCACTCTTGAGCCGATATATGTGGATAATACCATCGTTTATAAGATGGATATGAGCAATGTTCTCGAAGGAACATTCCCGGAAGGCTGGCGCTCTGAGATAAATTCTACAAGCGTGCAGGAATATCCTAACTCCTACGGATCTGGTCCAAGAACCTTCATCGGCTTTACTGGTACATATTATAAAGGTACGTATTGGCGCGGAATGGCTTACAATTACGGTAAGCAGACCGACCATAAACTCCACTTGATGCCAGGCAATTACAAGCTTACCTATGCCATGGCGGCATGGAAAGGCACTCCAAAATATAAGGCACAGATACTCACTTCCAGCGGTTCTACGCTCAAGGAATCACAGTTTTACTCTGCTACTCCTAATGCCGGAGGCAGCAAGTCGGCAGACCTCTCTTCGGCTGTAGAGCGTGAAATGACCTTCACCGTGACTAAAGAAGGCGATTATGTCATCAATTTCTACACTGATGGAGGCGAGTGGGGAGGCGAGATGTTGCTCCTGTCATGCCGTGTCAATAAGGATATAACCCAGACTTCCATTGATTCTATCACCGTTGGTGGCGACATTTTGCCTGCTGGCAGCGAGATATACGATGAGTCTGGCAGAAAACTTCCATCCCTTCAGCGTGGTATCAACATCATCCGCAAGAATGGAGTGGAGGTGAAGAAACTGTTTATCAGATAGATAATGTCTGCAAATTGATACTGAGCGACGCAATAGTAGCTCGGTATCTATCTCAATAAATAAAACTGAAAATATAAGAATAAATGAGAAAACTACTTACTCTAACACTACTTGTCTGCACAATGCTGACATCTGTTGCGGTCCTTGATGTAAGAGCTTGGGACGGAATGCGTATGCCCGAACTCTTCATTAAGGGACGTTACCTCATGGCAAAGGATATCAATGGCAATGACAGCATTGTCCATCTTCATGGCTTCGGACAGACTTACAGTCCTTATTTCAATGGTTATGCTTGGTGTAAGAATGCTGATGGAAGCGTAAAATGGGACTGGGACTCTCAGCATAACACTTCTAATTGCACTTATTGGAATAAGACTCAGATTTCTTCCATGCTTAAAAAGGGATGGAAAGTCAACTGGATTCGCATACACATGGATCCTCATTGGAGCAATAAGCAAGGCATAAAGACCAATGGAGAGAGCGACATCTCTGCCTTCGACTCCGTCATGTTCAAGAAGAATTTTGACGCTGTATTCCTCAGTGTAGCGCAATATGCCATTCGTAAAGGCATCTATGTCGTGATGCGCCCGCCAGGAGTATGCCCTGAAGAGATAAAGATTGGCGATGACTATCAGAAATATCTCATCTGGGTATGGAAGTATGTGGCTAATCATAAGAGCGTTAAGAACAATCCGCATATCATGTTTGAGCTCGCCAATGAGCCTGTTCGCATCCTCGGAGACGATGGAAAATACACCCATTACTCTGAGAGCAGCATGAAAAACTGTACCAAATACTTCCAGGCCATCGTTGATGCTATTCGTTCTACGGGTGCAAACAACATCCTATGGGTGCCTGGTCTCTGCTGGCAACAGAATTATCAGGGCTATGCCAAGTATCCTATCAAGGGTGAAAACATAGGTTTTGCAGTGCATTGTTACCCTGGTTGGTACGGCAGTGACTCTGAAGTGGCTTCTGTAGAGCAGGGCGTAGTGACCAAAGGTAATACCTACGCCGACTTCCAGGCAGGCTGGAGCGCAAGTATTGATAATGTTGCCAAAGAGCGTCCTATCCTTGTTACGGAGATGGACTGGGCTCCTAAGAAGTATAATAGTTCTTGGGGTAAAGCCACTACAGGCGAATTAGGCGGTGTAGGCTTTGGTGCCAACTTCAGATATATCATGGATAAGACAGGAAATGTCAGTTGGATGCTATTCACCGACGCCGATAAGCTCGCGCAATATGATGACTCTGCTCCCGATGGAGATACCTTTCTCACGTCTCCAGATGCTTGTCCACGCTTCTGTTACCGTGCTTTCGCAGAGTATGCCAAGTCTGATTGGAAGTTTGAAGATGTCCTTTCCGACAATCTTTTCATGTTCCCTGGCACCACATCTATATTCAGTCCGAGCATCTGGGAGACCGGAACACTCATCAAGAATGCAGACGGCACTCGTACATTGACCACTGGTCAGTATGGATTTGGCGGTTGGAAGTTTGCTGATGGCTTGGATATGTCCGGCTATAAGTATCTTGTGCTCAATCTTGCAGAGAAACCAGTGTCTAATCAATGGTCTCTCCGACTCTTTGATGCAAACAATTATTGGGGCGACCCTTACATGAAATCCGTGGGCTCCAGCACTCGTGTCGTGGTAACATTGGCAAACATGAAGAGTAATAACTCCAAGGTAACTGTAGATCCTTCCCATATCTATATCCTCGGATTGTGGAGCCCTGGTGGCACTCCTATCAAGATTAAGAACATCTATCTCACTAATAATTCCGATTATTCAGAGGAAGCATCCGGCATAGGTTCTCCTTCCATAGATGAAGAAGAGGTGCCTCTCTTCCACAGAAACGTGATGTTCAATCTCCAGGGACAGCAGGTGAAGTCCGTCCGCAAGGGTCAGATGTATATCCTCAATGGAAAGAAGTACATCCAGAGATAATGTCATCCTCACGTTTCCTGCATCTTGACAGTTAATCAGTTACATTAAAAAAATAAACGATATGAATACATCCACTGCATTGAAGACCATAGCCCTTTGCGCTGCTATGAGTCTTAATGTCAATGCTTTTGCTCAGAAAGCTCCCAAAGGAGGACTGAAAATCAGTGACGAACTCATAGGTATCTTCTTCGAAGACATCAGTAATTCTGCCGATGGAGGTCTCAATGCCGAACTCGTACAGAATGGTTCTTTCGAGTTTAATCCTACTATGCGCGACGGATGGGGACCTGCTACAGCCTGGGCATTCCAGCGTCCAGGTCACTCTGCCGGCTATATCAATTTCGCTACAGATAGTCCCCTCAATGCTAACAATCCCACATATATGCGCATTCATGCCGAGCGTGTAGGTCATTATTATGATTTTGACGGTTGGACAGGCGTCGGACTTCTCAATAATGGCTACAACGGAATGAACGTAAAGGCAGGCGAAAACTATGATTTCTCTGTCTTTTTCCGCAATCGCGACAAAGCCGACAAGCCTGTGCGAGTGGTTCTTACAGGCAAGGACAAGAAGGTTCTTGCCGAGCATACTTTCACTGTGCAGGGCAATGAGTGGAAAAAGTATTCTGCTACATTAACGGCTTCTGAGGCTTGCCCTAATGCAAGTCTCCAGATACTGGTCCTCGAAACTGGTGACCTCGATGTGGATATGGTATCTCTTATGCCTCAGAATACTTTCAAAGGACACGGACTTCGCACGGATCTCGTTGAGGCTTTGCAGGCTCTCCACCCTAAATTCATGCGCTTTCCAGGCGGATGCGTAGTGCATGGAGGCGGTGATGGATTCTGGAATACATACCGCTGGAAGACTACTGTAGGTCCGAAAGAGCAGCGAAAAGCACTCAAAAACACTTGGGGCTACTGCCAATCCATGGGTTTGGGCTATTATGAATACTTCCAACTCTGTGAAGACCTCAATATGCAGCCAGTGCCTATCCTCCCATGCGGAGTAAGTTGTCAAGGTGTCAATGGCGGCTGGGGAATGAAAGGACAGGCGCAGAAGGTCGTTCCAATGTCTGAAATGGACGAATGGGTACAAGATGCTCTTGATCTGATAGAGTGGGCTAACGGCGATGCCACCACCAAATGGGGCAAGGTACGCGCTGAGGCTGGTCATCCAAAGCCTTTCGGTCTGAAGTATCTTGGCATAGGTAATGAGGAGAAAATCACTCCTGAGTTTGCCGAGAGATTCAAGTATATGTATAAGATTATCACCGAGAAGCATCCTGAAATCACTATCATAGGCACAGCAGGTCCTGGCTCTCACCCAGGTAATCCTGATTATGACAATGCTTGGAAGCTCGCAGAAGAGCTCAATATGCCTATAATCGACGAGCATTACTATGAGCCTCGCAAGTTTTTCCTTGAGAAACGTCAGTACGACAGCTATCCTCGCGACCGCAAGACCAAGGTATATCTCGGAGAATACTCCACTCAAGAGAAGACACATGGCAATCAGTGGGGCGACGCTCTCGCAGAGGCGCTCTATCTGATGCACGTAGAAAAGAATGGCGATGTGGTCTGCATGACTTCCTATGCCCCTCTCTTTGCTTATAAGCACAACACCAACTGGAACCCAGACCTCATCTATTTCGATAATGAGAAGCCGTTCTTCACGTGCAGTTACTATGTTCAGCAACTCTTCGGACAGTCTTCTGGCGACTATTATTATGGTGATTGCGTGAAGTTTGAGAAGAAGGACGACCATCATCTCGGACAGTCTGTCATCTATAATTCCAAGACACGTGAGGTATTCGTCAAGATGTGTAACTACACCGATGCGCCTCAGAAAGCCTCTTTCGACATCTCTCGCTTCTCTGTTAAGTCACAGGCGAAGGTCACCACCATCAAGGGCAACCTCGATGATGAAAACAATTACGACAAGCATCCTGTAAGTCCAGAGGTCAAGACCGTGAAGGCCAAGAAGAAGATGACCGTCACTCTCGCCCCACATTCCATAGTCATGTACGCTTTTAAGAAATAAAAGCACCATGATAAAATGAAGAATGTAGAATGAAGAATGAAGAATGAAAGTTACGTTTTTTTATATTTGAGCAACAGCAAGGAGAATAGTGTAATCAGCATTCTTCATTCTTCATTCCTCATTCTTCATTCAAGAGAGCCCCTGTGTCGGGTGCGTTACCGCCAGATATAAGCAAGAATATGAAGCAGAAATCCGCATCGGCGTCAGCCATTCTTCATTCTTCATTCCTCATTCTTCATTAAAGAGAGCCCCTGTGTCGGGCGCGTTACCGCCAGATATAAGCAATAATATGAAGCAGGAATCCGCATCGGCGCCAGCCATTCTTCATTCTTCATTCCTCATTCTTCATTTTTTAAAAAGGTTTCAAATGAAAAAAATAATTCTATTACTAACAGCCCTATTCCCACTTGTCGCCACAATAGTGACAAGAGCGCAGGATGTTTCAAAGTTCTATGAGCAGAACAAAACCCTGAACTACAGCGATGGAGAGAAGGCACCGGGCATTATTCCCCAACCAAAGAAGTTTGATCCTGATTTCCATATCTACCTCTGCTTCGGACAGTCGAATATGGAAGGCAATGCAAAGATAGAGACACAGGATCGCCAGAATATCAATCCACGCTTCCGAATGATGGCTGCCGTAGATATGAATGGCATAGGAAGAAAGAAATATCAGTGGTATGCGGCAGTGCCACCACTATGTCGTGAGTGGACCGGACTGACGCCAGCCGACTATTTCGGACGCACTCTCGTAGAGCAGTTGCCAGAGAATATCAAGGTAGGAGTGATCAATGTCGCAGTGGGAGGAGCAAGCATAAAGCTCTATGACGAGGACTCCACCGACGTATATATCTCTCATCAGGCTGACTGGTTCAAGAATTTCTGCAAGGACTACGACAACCAGCCGCTACGCCGCCTCATGGAATGTGCCAAGAGAGCGCAGAAGGTGGGTGTCATAAAGGGCATCCTCCTGCATCAGGGATGCACCGACAACGGACAGAAAGACTGGCCGCAACGCGTCAAGACCGTCTATGAGCGAATACTCAACGAACTCAATCTCAAGGCGGAAGACTGCCCATTGCTCGTAGGCGAACTAATGACACAGGAGGACGGAGGCTGTTGCTGGCTCCACAACAGCATCATCGACCGCATACAGGAGACCATCCCCACAGCCTACCCCGTATCTTCCCTCGGATGTCAGGGACGTCCCGACAAACTCCATTTCACGGCTGAAGGCTACCGCACCCTCGGCAGACGCTATGCCGACGTGATGATGTCTATCCTCAACAAGGATGCTTTCAAGGTGTCGGAGAACACCGTTCCGTGCCAGAACTTCCCGCGTGTAGATAACGAAGGACGCGTGCAGTTTGCACTCTTCGCACCTCAGGCTAAGCATGTGGCAGCAGATATATGTGGAAAGAAATGGCCTATGGTCAACAATGGCAAGGGATTATGGACCGTGACCACCGCCCCTTTACCCTGCGGCAACCATTACTACGTGCTCAATGTCGATGGAGTAAGCATGTGCGACCCTGCCATGAAAACCGTCTTCGGATGCGGAAAGATGTATAGCAGCATCGACATCGACGTAAATCTCGACCATAACCCCAACCTAAAACAGAATATGCGAGGTGCCACAATGACCGAAGAGGAGATAAACCTCTACAAGGCAGACCCGAAAGTGGCACGCGGACAGGTCATGGAGTGCCGCTATTGGTCATCAGTAGAGAACAAAGAGCGCCGCTGCTTCGTATATACACCAGCCTCATACCTGCAATCCACATGCCGTTTTCCAGTGCTATACCTCCAGCATGGCATGGCGGAAAACGAGACAGGATGGAGCACTCAGGGACGTATGCAGTACATCATGGACAATCTCATCGCTCAGGGAAAGGCAAAGGAGATGATTGTAGTCATGGACAACGGCAACTGCGACTACGGCTTCGGAGCCAAGAAAGGCGAGAGCCGCAATGATTTCGGAGCTTCCTTCCAGCAGGTTCTCCTCAAGGACATCATTCCATATATTGACAAGACCTTCCGCACCAAGAGCGACAGAAAGTTCCGCGGCATGGCAGGACTCTCATGGGGAGGAAAGCAGACCCTCGACATCACCACTGCCAACCTCGACACCTTCTCATATATAGGCACCTTCAGCGGAGCCATCTTCGGCGTAAACCTCGACACATTCGCAGGCGGAGTGTTCACAGATGCAAAGGCTTTCAACAGCAAGGTGGGATATTTCTTCATGGGATGCGGCACGGAAGAGAACTTCGGCACCAAGCAGATGACCGACAATCTCAAGGCAAAGGGCATTAATGTGGAGTTCTTCGTGTCACAAGGCACTGCTCACGAGTGGCTGACATGGCGCCGCTGCCTCGCAGAGTTCGTGCAACACATCTTCTGATTCCGCCCCTCCCCCCCGACCCCGTCCACGGTGTCGTTCATGCCATCGTTAGATAGGACAAAACAAGCATCATAGTTATTGTGCCGCAATAACGCCGTTATCACACGCTGAAAGTGTTGATATTGCAATGCAAAAGCATAGCTTTTACGCTGCAATATCAACGCTTTTTCTATTCCCTTGAATAAATGACCAAAGAGGATGGCGTTTGCTGCTATTTGCATAACAGCATCATCGACAGCATTCAGAATACCATCCCGACAGCCTATCCAGTGTCTTCTCTTGGATGTCCAGGTCGTCCTGACAAGCTGCATTTCACTGCAGAAGGCTATCGCATTCTCGGTCGTCGCTATGCCGATGTGATGTTGTCTATCCTAAAAAAGGAAACAAACAATCCTCGGAAGCACAAGAAAAGCAAGTCGAAATAATCTTATAGCAAATCCAAATAAGCCCAAAAGCGAAGAACAGGAAGTGCGTTTGCCCAAGCGTCAGTCCCGTTATTCGCTTTTTTTATGCCAAAAATAATCAAGAAAAGCAACACCGATAGTCAGCCAATTCATATCTTTTCTTAACAGGAAAAATCGAACAAAATAATCTAAAACACCCATATCAAAAACCAATAAATAAGCTATCACCTCCCAAAAGCATAGCTATTACCTCCTAAAAGCATAGTTATTACCTCCTAAAAGCATAGTTATTACAATGTAAAAGCATAGATATTGCAACATATTCACTATCAGTATCTTACAAAAGCGTAAAGCTTTTACCTCCAATAAGCAGGAAAATAGACCAATTCCAGCATCCATTTCCATAACAGTTCGCCCCCGTGTCAGCCACGTCACCGACAAGACCCCCTCTCTTCCCCCTGTGAGGGGGAGGCCATATACGTTCTCCGGCTTGCGTCCCTCTTTCTCAATGGAGGTCTCACTATCCAGTCTTCCCCTCACATGGGGATAAGATAGGGTCTTCCGCAACGGCATAAGCCATTCTTCATTCCTCATTCTTCATTTAGAAACCGTCCCTGTGTCAGCCGCGTCACCGGCTGATAAAAGCAAGAATAATCAGAAAGAATACCAACAATCCCCTAATTGTCACTATATTGTTACATAAAGAAAAGTCTATGAAACAATAATTAAACAGATTATAAACCAATTTCCGTAATTTTGCAAACAGAAAACAACACCTGACGCTACCATAGTTTGTCAGACACCAAAAGAGAAAAATTGCAATCTATTATACAAAATACGACAATGACTCACATTACGAAAATTTTTACTATTATTATCTCTATCCTAACCATTTCGATGGTCACCAATGCACAAACTCGTAAGACCATCACTTCCGGAGGCCAGAAGCGAGAGTACCTACAGTACGCTCCTTCCGGTCTTGGCAGCAAACGTCCGCTCATCATCTCATGTCACGGCATGAATCAGAGTGCCCAATACCAATGGGATATGCTCAAGGATGCCAAGAATCTTGCCGACAAAGAGAAATTTGTCATTGTCCTTCCTGAAGGCATTAACAACGGTTGGGACATATCTGGCGACCGTGACATCAATCTCATCAAAGACCTCATAGCTCAGATGAAAAAAGATTTCGACATTGACGAAAACCGTGTTTATCTCTCGGGTTTCTCAATGGGAGGTATGCTCACTTATCATGCTATGAACAAGATTCCAAATGTCATTGCTGCTTTCGCGCCGATAAGTGGTTATCCTATGTGGGGTTTCACCTACACAGGCAAGCGCGCCATACCAGTAATCCATCATCATGGCACTGGCGATGACGTGTGTGTATATAGTAATGTACAGAAGAATATCGACGAACTCGTAAAGAAAAATAAATGTTCATCTACACCTACCATCACCAAAAACTATGGTGGCTACAGTCATATCACAAGAAAAGAGTGGGGCGGTGGCACCGATGGAGTGAAGGTGGTACTTATGGAACTCGCCAACAAAGGCCACTGGATCAGCAACGATGGACTCTATACCCTCGATGAGATATGGAAATTCTGTAAGAATTATTCTCTTGAGGAGAAGCCTGTTCAGGTCACGATTACATCGCCAGTCACTGGCGCAAAGACGTCAAAGGACGTTACTCTCAAGGTAAAAGCTGAGAGTTCAAAGGGTAATATCACCGCTGTTAGGTTCTTTCTCGATGGCATTCGTAAAGCAGAAGTGACCGCTCCGCCCTATGAATACCAATATAAAGACCTCGAAAAAGGTACACATACTCTCCTTGCACAGGCCATCGACGACAAGGATAACAAGAATTTTGCTAAGGTAAGTATCACTGTTCAGCAACAGGATATTCCTGATTCATGGGAATATGTCCAGCAGGGCGACCCTAATTTTCATATCTATCTCTGCTTCGGACAGTCGAACATGGAGGGTAATGCAGCCATTGAGTCACAAGACTTGAGCGGCATTTCCCCTCGCTTTCAGATGATGGCAGCCGTCAATTTCGGCACTAATCGTACCAAAGGTAATTGGTACAAAGCCATTCCACCGCTTTGCCGACAGAACACCGGACTGACTCCAGCTGACTATTTCGGACGCACTCTCGTAGAGAAACTGCCCGAGAATATAAAGGTCGGAGTCATAAATGTAGCTGTAGGAGGCGCAAAAATCGAGCTTTATATGGATGAATTTAAGGATGCCTACATCGCTGGCGATGCAGATTGGTTTAAGAATATCTGTAAGGAATACGACAATGATCCCCTTGGTCGCCTTATCGAAATGGGTAAACTGGCTCAAAAGAAAGGCACTATCAAGGGAATTTTGCTTCATCAAGGCGAGTCGAATAATGGAGAATCCGATTGGTGTGAGAAGGTAGGAAAAGTATATACCCGCATCTGTTACGCCCTCGGACTCAATCCGGCAGAGACACCTCTCCTCGCCGGAGAGACCCTTTATGCCGACCAAGGCGGCGCTTGCTCATGGCATAATACTGCTGCGCTTCCTCATCTGAAGGAGTATGTCGCTAATTCTTACGTCATTTCTGCCAAGGATTTGCCTGGTAATGGCAAGGATCCTTTTCATTTCAGTGCCGCTGGTTACCGCACATTAGGCAAGCGATATGCCGAACAGATGTACAAACTTCTGCCTGAATCCACAGGCATAGCCACCATCCAGACATCGTCTTCCCTCACTAATTCCTCAGCCATCTATAATCTTCAAGGCCAGCGAGTAACGAAAATGGTAAAGGGACAGATATACATCATCAAAGGAAAGAAGGTAATAATGTAGCCAGCCCCGTGCCGCGCGTTACCGCCTGATATTATAAACCTAAAAAACAAAAACACCCAATAATATGACAAACCCAATCAAAAAAAACCTAATTACCTTATTATTAGCCATTACTCCAGCCTTTATTACCAGCCTTGCTCAGCCAATGAGCACAGCAAAAGGACTGAAGGACGCCTATAAAGATTACTTCAAGGTAGGCGTAGCACTGAATACCCGCAACTTCTCCGAAGCAGAACAGCAGCTGACCCTCGCCAATTACAATAGCGTGACTTGTGAAAACGCGATGAAACCGGGCGAGCTTCATCCTGCAGAAGGCGTCTGGAAATGGGAAGGTGCCGACAGTATAGCCAACTGGTGCCGCCGCCATCACATTCCTATGCGCGGTCATTGCCTCGTGTGGCA
>SAMEA104315439__coassemble_280_pt1 | contig 23078 bp, 11 predicted proteins | sample SAMEA104315439__metabat2_high_PE_001 | metagenome-assembled genome bin SAMEA104315439 (sample SAMEA104315439) | gut metagenome | biome: Monkey gut; feature: monkey-associated habitat; material: faeces | place: China | collected 2013 | reverse complement strand
CACACCAAGCAAGTTCGGTACCATCACCAATCAGGGTTCAGGAGACTTCATGGGACTCCTCGTTTCCGACCTCAACATCACAGAAGATGGCAAATATGATGTCGCAATCGCAAACAATGGTGTCATATATAAGATAGCTTCAATGATTGCACCAGATATGTATCAGTCAGTGCTCGGTCCGGCTGTAACATATCCAGAGCTCTCTATCATGGGTGAGTTTGCTTCAGATAAAACTTCAGGCGCTACATCATCTAAGTTTGGAGCTGACCTCTACTACTATCTCATGGCAATGAAGGCAAACTATCTGTTCTTCATCCCTACAAATGAGTCAATGACTAAATGCTATATTGACCCAGTGTCATTGGGCTCTACTCAGCCACGAGCACTCGAATTCTACACACATTCAGAGAAGATTCCAGGAACAGAACGCTATCAGGATTACTATGGAGTACGTCTCCATCAGGTCACTTTCGATAAGGATGGCAAGGCAACCATCAATCCTACACACTACAATGAGATAGCAAATATCGAGTCAAAGAATCCTTCTGAATATGCTTCTCAGGTCTATGACCTCCTCAATTACAACACTGTAGTGCTCGATGCAGGAAAGGATCCTTCAGAAAATGAGTACTTCCTCACCAAGCATGGCTGCGCTATCCGCATCAAGGACTTCGCTGAAAGCGGTGGTAACTTCACCGGAAAGATATATGGCGGAGCACAGATAGACAATGGCATAGAGCCTGCAGTCATCGAAAAGGGATGGAAAGAAAAGAACGGTTGGGCTTTCCAGGTGGACGGACTTATCCAGCCTTCACTCACAAGTGTCTATGGACTTCTCAATAAGAACAGCGACCGCTTTACACAGTTCCTTGACCTCTGCGGCATCTTCGAGAATCAGGACCTCCTCACTTTCGCAGGAATCGAGGCAACAGCAGAAATCGGAACACCTCCACAGGAGCGCTATTTCGTCTTCTCAAACAAGAAGGGCAAGGCTCTCGACAATAATATCAATTTCTTCAACGGATATAATTACACCTTCTTCGCTCCAGATGACGATGCAATGAAAAAGGCATACGCCCTTGGACTTCCTACAGAAGAACAGTTGATGGAGATATTCGATAAGTATAATGGTCATGATGATGAGTATTCAGAGGAAGAAATGATAGAGGCAAAGGCACAGGTGATCAATATGCTCAATGCCCTTCGTGCTTTCGTGCGTTACCATTTCCAGAACAATTCAGTCTTTGCAGACAAGAATGTGAAGAAGGCTACATACCAGTCACTCTACTCTTCTGACCTCGGTATCCCTGTAAACATCACCACTCAGGCAAAGAACGGAGTCCTCACCATCAATGATGCTTCTGGAAATACCATCACAGTGGATGCCAAGAATGCGTCACTCCTCAGCAATAAGATGACTCGTGACTACGAATATAATAATGTAAAGAACAGTGCCACATCCATCGCGGTATCTTCTTCTGCTGTCGTACATGAGGTTTCAGTTCCTCTTTGCTACACTACTACAGGTCGCTATGATGACAAATGGTCCACAAATGCAGCGCGTAAGGCTGCTGCCAAGAACTATTCAGCGACAAAAAAACTCTCTAACAACTTCAAAGACTAACTACTATGTCAAAGACAAAAACAATATTGACACTGTTGCTCTGTGTAGTGGCACAGGTCGTCATGGCGCAGTCTAAGGTCATTTCCGGTACGGTAGAAGATGCACTGGGACCTGTCATGATGGCAAACGTGACCGAACGAGACGGAAACAACCGTATCGTAAACGCAACGCAGACCGATATGATGGGTAACTTCTCTATGGAGATAAAGAACCCAAAGAATAAACTTGTCATCTCTTATGTCGGTTCAAAGACACAGACACTGGCTATCGGCGATAAAACTACATTCGCCATCAAGCTCGAAGACGAGAAGACTACCCTCAATGAGGTGACCATTCGAGGACGCCGCACTAACTCCGGTGGCCTTAATATCAATAAGAAAGAAATCACTACTGCCCAGCAGGTCTTCGACCTTACTGAGGTGGAAGGTATGGCTTTCACATCTGCCGACGAGGCACTTCAGGGTGAAATCGCTGGTCTTGATATCGTGAGCAATTCCGGTAACCTTGGTTCCGGTACCACAATGCGTCTCCGTGGTGTTACTACCATCAACGGAAATGCAGAGCCTCTTATCGTCGTTGACGACAAAATCTTCGACAATCCTGACCAGAGTTTCGACTTCACAGCGCCTACAGAGGAAGACTATGCGTCCCTCCTTTCTGTCAATGTGGAGGATATCGCAAGCATTGCTGTCCTCAAAGACGCTGCCGCAACAGCCATCTGGGGTTCTAAAGGTGCTAACGGTGTCATCATGATTACCACAAAACGTGGTTCACGTGGTAAACCATCTGTCAACTTCTCATATAAGTTTACTGGCACTTGGCAGCCAAAGGGATATACCCTTCTTAATGGTGACGACTACTCTATGCTTCTCAAAGAGGAGTACTATAACCCTAACCAGTCAAATACTGCAACATCAAACATCCGTGAGATCAACTATGACAAGTCATGGGCAGACTATGAAAACTGGAACAACAACACAGATTGGGTGAAGGCAGTGACACAGTTTGGTGCTCTTCATTCCTACAACCTCAATATCTCAGGTGGTGGTAAGAAGGCTACTTTCCGTATTTCTGGCGGTTATGACCATCAGACAGGTTCCATCATCAAGCAGGAACTCAATCGTCTCTCTACACGTCTCGTGCTCGACTACAACGTGTCAGACCGTATTCGTTTCTCCACTAACTTCGCTTTGGTATATACAGACAACCTCCAGAACTATGTAGGTCTGCTCGGTATTGCCCAGAAACTCGCTCCTAATATGAGTATTTATCGTCAGGATGCAAGTGGAAATGATACCGACGACTACTATATCATGGCTCCTGAAGGAACGCTCAATGGCAACACTCCTTATACTGGCAACTACTCTTCATACGAGTTGCGCAAAGTGCGTGAGCTCGGTAACCCTGTCGCTTACGCAAACCTTTCATGGAAGCGTGACAAGACTTACCGTATTACTCCTGACTTCAATATCAAGTATGAGCTCCTCGGCACAGAGACACAGCAGAGCCGTCTGACATTCAATGGACGCGTGGATTTCGATATCTATGCTCGTTCAGTGCCAACATACTGCTCTGCAGGCGTACAGTCATTTCTCTGGAATTATAGGGATGATAAGAATGGCAAATACTACAGCCCTGCTGACAATACAGAGTCTAACCGTCTGAAGGTGGGTGGTCGTGCCGAACTCGTATTCACTCCATACATCAAAAACGAAGATATCAAAGTGTCAATGCTTGCCCGTTACGAGATGAGCACTCAGAGATACTCTTCACAGTACATCGGTGAATACTCTCTTCCTGGCGGCATTACTTCTCCTACAGTGGATGCGGCTATCAAGAATCTCTCAAGTAGCAACAGCCGTTCTAACTCACAGAACATCACTTACAACAGTCACTTCTCATACAAGGAGCGTTATAACCTCGGATTCTCTCTTCGTGCCGACGGCGACTCTAAGTTCGGACCAAAGCAGAAATGGGCATATTTCCCAGGTCTTTCTCTGCGTTATAACCTCTCTGATGAGCCTTTCTTCAATTCTCTCCGCAATGTAGTCTCTATGGCGGCAGTGCGTTTGTCATGGGGTATAAACGGTAAAGCACCAGACAGCGACTACCTCTTCTATAATACATATAGCAGCGGCACAGGCGCGTATGGTTCTTACAGCAAGATGGATGGATTGAAACTCGACGACCTACGTTGGGAAAAGACTTCATCTTACAACATCGGTTCAAACATCGGTTTCCTCGATGACATCATCGAAATCGACTTCGATTACTATCATAAGGACACCAAAGACCTCCTTCAGAAGAGCGTTACCATCCCTTCAACTTCAGGTTATCCTTCACTCGCTTACCAGAATGTAGGTCGCATGACCAATGATGGATGGGAACTGAATATCAATGCAAAGAAGTTTGTCAAGACAAGAAAGTTCACTCTCTCAGCAGGTTTCAATATCTCACAGAACTATAATGAAATCAAGGAGATGGACCAGCGTGTGCTCGATAACGTAAACTCCAGTTGGACAGCAACCACACGTGGCGCATTCCAGAACCGTATTCAGGTAGGAAACCCACTCGGTTCTATCTATGGTTTCCGCTATAAGGGCGTTTACCAATATACATACGACTGGCTTCTCAATGAGCAGATAGAGAAGGGATGGACCACAGACGAATTTGAAGCAGCCATCAATGGTATGCTTGCTGAGGGCAAGACAATGCCAGTAGTGGTAGGTGCTGACGGCAAGGTAATCATGAAGTCAAATGGTCAGCCACAGCGTATGGTGTATAACTACAATGAAGGTTCAGCTACATATTCCTTCCAGGGTGGTGATGCCATTTACGAAGATGTCAACCATGACGGTCAGATCAATGCTCTCGACATCGTATATCTCGGCAACTCTCTGCCTAAGCTCAGCGGTGGTTTCAACTTTAACATCACCTACGGACGCTGGGGACTCAGAGCTCGCTTCATGTATCGTTATGGTAATAAGGTAGTGAATGCAGCCCGTATGTCACTTGAGAATATGGCCACAGCTTACAACCAGTGCTCTACAGTCAACTGGCGTTGGCGTAAAGATGGTGACATAACCCCAATCCCACGTGCGATATATGTATATGATAACGGTTCTGCATACAACAGTCAGGGCTCTGACCGCTATGTAGAAGATGGATCTTTTGTGCGTTTCCAGAATCTCCAGATCTCATATAACTTCGACAAGAAGCTCATAAAGAAGTGGGGAATCAACAGATTGCAGTTCTATGCTTCAGTCAACAACCTCTTCTGCTGGTCTCATTACTCAGGTGTTGACCCGGAGATTTCCGTAGGAGGATGGGGCGTTGCAACGGATAATTCGCAGACACCACGCTCTAAGTCATTCACTGCAAGCTTCCAGGTTGGTTTCTAATATAGAGTAAAGCATAATGTAACAAGATCAATGAAAAAAGTTATGAAAATAAATATTTCAAAATATATTAAAGCAAGTAGAATGGCATTCTACGTTACGCTTTATTCGCTGCTCTCTGCTTCTCTCGCTTCTTGCGTAGATACCATCATTCTCCCGGATGACAAGACCGTAGAGGAAGACTGGTGGCAGAAGAAAGAGCAGGTGGAGAATATGGTGAACGGTGCTTACAATGCCATGGCATCTTCAAATATTCAGCTGAGACTTATCGTGTGGTCATCACGTTCTGACGAACTGAATGTCAACACTTCACTCAGTAACAGTGCCCTCAACCAGATCAACTCTGCGAATATCCAGACGGACAACGCGTATGCAAACTGGGGAGATCTCTACAGCGTAATCAACTGTTGCAACCTTGTCATCGACAAGTCTGCCGAGGTAATGAATATCGACCCAAGTTACCTTGAGGGTGATCATAATAATAATGTGGCACAGATGAAGGCTCTTCGCTCTCTTTGCTACCTTTATCTCATCCGCACTTTCCGCGATGTGCCATTGGTTTTGACACCTTTCAAGCAGAGTTCACAGGAACTTAACGTTGAGCAGGTGGCTCCTGGAGTAGTCCTCGATCAGATTATTGCTGACCTTGAGGAGGTGAAGAACCAAACTCTTACCACAGCCAATGTATATACACAGTGGCAGAAGATGGGCAAGATTACCCGTAATGGCGTCTATGCTATCCTGGCAGATGCTTATCTCTGGCGTGCTTCAATCCTCGGAAATGAGGCAGATTACGACAAGTGTATCGAGTGTTGTGACTATATCCGCGCCCAGAGAGCTAATGTTTCAGGTTCTGGTTCGCACTTCGGTCCTCAGTCTAACAATGACGATGACGGATGGAGACTCAACAGTTACATCTCTTATTACAATGTCTTCAATGGCAAGGATGACGAGTCTCTTCTCGAACTTTGCTACAATGACAATGTAGGTCTCTGTAATGCTTATTACAAATACAAGAACTCAACTTCTGCACAACCATATTTCTACACTACACCAGCGTTTGGAAAAGCAGTGAAGGACGCTTCAAGTTCTGTATTCTGTGAAGACGATGCAGCATACGATGTACGTGGTTTTGAGAGCGTATATGGTTTCAATGAGGATAATGATGAAGGCATACGCATCCGCAAATACGTTGCAATGAACGGTACAAACGGACAGTTGAGTGCAGAGCATACTTCTCAGCGTGACTACTCTCCTTATCAGAACAACTGGATAGTCTATCGTACTTCCGACGTAATGCTGATGAAGGCAGAGGCAATGACTCAGAAGGCAGCTCTCATCATCAAGGCGGCAGATGCAGAATATGAGAAGCTTGCGACTGCCAATTCTCTCAATGACTCTCTCGCAATCGCGCAGAATCTTGAGCAGGTGAATATCAAGGCTGCCGCTCTCACACAGACAGCATGCCGTCAGGTGCAGATAGTTCATACCCGTGCTCTTACAGATGAAAAGGAATGCTCTGTGGACTCCACCGCTTATGGCTTCACCACAGTGGATCAGGACAATATCTCTGCCTACGTATCACGTCAGGTATCAGGCTACACTACCCTCGCTTCCAATATCACAACTCTTGAGACTCTCGTCTTGAATGAGCGTGCCCGCGAGCTTTGCTTTGAGGGAAAGCGTTGGTTTGACCTGCTGCGTTACAACTATCGCCATGTAGAAGGAGTGGATTATTACCGTAAGCTCACAGACTTTGGTGGCAAATATGTGGCTAATTACGCTGGTTTCAATTCCTATCTTCAGCGTAAGAACGCCGGTGGTTCAGCCATTGTGTCAAAGATGCCGTCAGAGCCTTACCTCTATATGCCAATCATCAAGAGCGAGACAGACGTTAATGCCCTTCTGAAGCAGAACCCTGTCTATTCTGACAACTCCACAATGGACAAGAATTACTAATTATAACATATCGGGAAAAGAATATAAATTAGTGGTTTTTGATTAAAGAATAAGGAACAATGTTTCTTTTACTCTTAAACAAGATATATTTAATATGAACAAGAATATAATAAAGATAGCACTTGGAGTGATGTTCGGTTCTGCATTAGGACTTACATCATGTATCAAGGAAATCGACGAGTCTAACCTCTATACCTTTACAGGTCAGACCATCGAAGACTACCTGGAGGCTAACGACTCCCTCTTTTCTGACTTCAATGTCATAATGGAGCGTTCTGGCTATAATCGCCAGATGTCCTCATACGGTCAATATACTTGCTACGCTCCTGTCAACAGTGGAGTGAGAAAGTATATCGACAGCCTTTACAATGATACCACTGACTATGTAGAGGATGCTGCAGGAGCGAAGACCTTTCTGCATCATGGAATGACAGAAAATTCCCTTGAGGGACTCACTGACTCTCTCTGTAAGGAGATAGCTCAGTATCATATTTCTGCAATGCTCGTTTCCTACATTGATCAGCTTAGTAATGTGAATGGTGCTTCTATAGCTACGATTCTCAATACTCCTTTCATTTCAAAGCTTGACAATGACGGTGTAGTAAGATTCAATGATGTGGCAGAGGTGCTGGAGTTTGACAAGGAGATGACCAATGGCTACGTTCACGTAATCAGTGACGTGATTCCTCGTACCACTCAGAAGGTGGACAAGGTGTTCAATCGCCATAAGGAGTTCAGCATCTTCTATGATGCTCTTCGTCTGACAGGTCTTGCCGACACCCTCAACGGACCGGTAAAGAAGGAGGCTACCTATAGTCTTGACAATATATCAGGCCGTCCAGGTTCTGGTATGTCAAGCGGCAGATACTTCGTTCCTACGGAGTGTAAGATTTCATATACCGTCTTTGCCGAGACCAATGAGACTTTTGCGCGCTATGGTATCACTGATTTCGCATCGCTCAAGGCAAAGTGTATCGAGTGGTATGCTAATGCAAAGGAATGGTATGACTATCCTGGCAAGGATGAATATGAAATCAGCACAGGCGATGACTACACCTATAAATATAATGTAGTCAATATGTTCATGCGCTATCATATCATCAAGGCAGGCATGACAAAGTCAAAATTGACTTACGTCCGCAATATGGCAAATCAGGATTGGAACTATGCCTTCGGTGGCGAGCCATTCGATTACTATGAGACAATGCTCCCTCATGCTCTCATGAAGATATGGCAGCCTCTCTATCAGAACACTGGAGCGCAGACAAACATCTGGATCAACCGTTATCGCCAGAACAATACTCTCACTGATGAGATAGGTACTATGGGTAAGGATGAGACCCACCAGATTATCAAGCAGGGCGTAATGATCAGCAATAAGGCAGCTGACATCCAGGCATACAATGGTTATATCCACACCATCGAGGATGTCCTCGTCTATGATGCCGACGTTCCAAACCACGTTCTCCACGAGCGTATGCGTATTGACTCCGGTTCAATGCTCTATGAATTGATAAGCAACAATATCCGTTATGCTACACCTGCTGAGATTGGAGCTCGTAATCTCTCAAGCAATGATGGCACGATGGTGCGTCTGCCTCTCAATTATTTCGATAATCTTGTAAGCTATAATCAGAAGACCAAGCTGGCATGGTACTGCACAGGCGCATGGCGTGCATGGCAGGCAGACCAGATTTCTGGTTGGGATGAGTACGACTTTGCCCTTCGTCTCCCTGCTGTTCCTACCGGAGACTATGAGATTCGTGTCATCTACCCTCCTATGGCTAACGGTGGATTGATGCAGTATTACCTCGGTACCTCCAGCGACCCATCGTCCATGCAGCCACTCGGCATTCCTTTCGATGCTCGTTATCCGAACTCTACGATAGATGCTGACCGTGATGCTACTGGCTATATGCTCTCTTCTGAGTTCTCCGACTATGGTGTAGCTTCCGACCTCGTGATGAGAAACCACGGCTATATGCGTGCTCCTGCATCGTTTGCCCGTGGTAATGGCGATGGTAAGGGTCGTTCAAACCCTATCTACACCCGCGTGACCGACCCATCAACGATGCTCACATCTCTCATCAACTGTTGCCGCTATGAGGAAGGTTACGGCACATCCATGATGCGTAAGATTCTTGGTACCGTCCATATCGACCAGAGCAAAGAGTACTGGCTGCGCATCAAGAACCTCCTTACAGGTTATGATCAGCTCGGTTTCTCTTTCGACTTCCTCGAACTCGTCCCTGTGGATATCGTAAACTCTCAGGACTACACCGAGGACTGGTACTAATTCATGGGAACAGACCGGCACGTCTTGTGAGTCGGTCTTCCTGAAAATCCGAGATAATTCAGATGAATATAGTTATCATAGAATAACGGGAAACCCCAGAAAAGAATAAAGAAAATATATGAAAACATCAAATAAAATAGGTATGATGATGGTAGCAGGCTGCATGCTTGCTGCCACCTCATGCTCCGATTTCAGCGACTATAACGCTATAGACGCATCAGCCGAGCCATCTGCCGACAAGACCTTGTGGGAGAATATCAAGGCTAATGCCAATCTCAGCGACTTTGCTGAGGTGCTCGAAAAGGTGGGCTACGACAAGGTGCTCAACGCATCGCACACCTATACTGTATGGGCACCGGTCAATGGTTCGTTTGACAAGGATTCGCTTTTCAGCCTTTCTGAATCAAAAATCATCAAGGAATTTGTCAAGAACATGGTGGCAAACTATTCCCACCAGGAGACAGATCTCAATGACACCACAGTCTTCATGCTCAATGAGAAGCTCCTGAAATTCCATGGCAAGAACACTTCCAACATGACTTTCGACGGTCAGTCTCTTGTGGCTAATGCTGAGTCCACTGCCTACAATTATCCGAGCATCAATGGTATTCTCTATACAGTCAGCAATCCTTCCACCTTCCGTTCCAATGGTTATGAGGTAATCAGTGACGTAAAGGATAAGGCGGGCAAGTTTTATGACATGATTATGAAGTATCATACAGAGACACTTGACGAGAAAAACTCCGTAAAGGGCGAAATCGTCAATGGTCTTCAGGTGTATGATGACTCTGTTCTCATCGTGAGCAATACATACACCGAAGGCTCTCTCCGCTCGAAGATAGCCTGTGAGGACTCTCTCTATACAGTTCTCATCCCTAATGATGAGGCATGGACTGATGCTTATGACCGTATCAAGAAGTATTACAATTATATTCCCGAGGTCAACTATCAGGACCTTACAGATGAGAAACTGTCTGGTAAAAAGGGTGGCTCCAACAGCACCGGTACCTGCTTTATGGAAAAAAATATCGGTCAGAAGGCTATCAAGCTTACCTCAAAGCCAGCAGATTCTGAGTTTAGTGATAATGCGGCTTACTGGACTGACTCTATCTCAAAGCGTCTCCTCACCAATAACTTCATCTATTCAGAGACCAATACCAAGTACAACTCCAAGTTTGCAAATGGTCAGAAGTTTACAGAAGCCGACTCTATCTACAGCACCACACGCAATCTGCTGACAAATCTTCCAGAGCTTGACAAGGCAACGGTGGAAACTAAGGTGCTCAGCAATGGTCATGCACGCATCATTGACAAGTTCCCATTCAAGTCTTGGGAGACCTACGCACCTGAAATCAGAACCCGCAACGTAGGCCGTTATGTTACAGCAAGTGGAAGCAATGTCTCCAGAGTGACCGTTCTCAATCCATCAAAGGATATCTGTACCTTTGACAAAGCCAATGAGGTGAATCTCAATTATGTTCGTGTCAACGTGCCGGAAGGAAGTGCTTTCGCTCCAGAAATGGACTTTGCTCTCTCCAATGTCCTCTCCACCACATACGATATCTATGCAGTAGTGGTGCCAGGATGGATAGAGAATCAGGGAGACTCTACATACGAGCGTAAGCCTTACACTCTCCGTTTCGACATCAACTATACCAATGAGAAAAACGAAGAGGTGCGCGGACGTTTCAATGGCGAAGAGCTCGTCACCGTAGCGGCGCAGGTAATCAAGGTTCCTGCATTCATCTGTGGTGCAGAGAAGGTAGATACCATCAAGCTCGGTCGCGTCACTTTCCCTATCTGCTATGCTGGTACAGAGGCTTATCCTAATATCAAGGCGTATTGCACTCTCACCAGTTTCGGCTCAGCAAATCGTAAGAAATACGATCAGCAGATACGTATTGCAAATATCATCATGAAGCCCATCGACCTAGTGGAATACGAAGAGAAACTCAAAGCAATAAAAGAAGACTAAAGGATATGAAATATACATTTTTCGATATACTCCAGCAGCAGAGTCTCAGACTCTCTCTATGCTGCCTTGCAGTAGGTTTCTGCACATCCGCAATGGCACAGGACGTTACAGAAGACGACGGTTCTGCAGGCTTCAATGCTCCAAAGCGTGCCGCTGTCAAGGACAAGAATCATCTTATCTCCGTCTCAGGTGTCGTCTTCGACAATGCCACCAAGACCCCGCTTGCAGGTGCCCGCATCCAGGTGCTGGGCAATGAGAAATATACAGCCATGTCAAATGCAGAGGGCAAGTTTACCATCAAGCTCCCTGACTTTGCCTCCGCTCTCTATGTTTCAGCCCCTCGCCACATGTCCCAGCAGGTGGGCATCAATGCCAATGACACCAAGCAGACTGTCCGCATCTCAATGCTGAGCGACAAGTTCCGCACGATGTACGGCAACTATACCGACTACACAGCCAAGGCATCCACATCAGTACGTGGCGGCAATGCCGTTATCGACGAAGACATCGAGAGAGTGCTCGGCGCAGATGTTCGTGCCATTCAGCGTTCCGGCTCCATTGATGGCGGCGCGTCCATGTTCATCCGTGGTCTCAATTCCCTCAATGCCAATGCCCAGCCACTCATCATCATCGACGGAGTGGAGATGGATATGCAGCAGGAGCGCACCGTGCTCCATATCGGACGTGCGATGAATATGCTCTCCACCCTCTCTCCAGAAGATATAGAGAATGTGACAGTGCTCAAGAATGCCACAGCCCTCTACGGTTCACGTGGTGCTAATGGCGTCATTATCATCGAGACAAAGCGTGGTCACTCCATGGCTACCCGCATCGATGCTAATATCTCTGCCGGCATCACTCTCAAGCCACGCCAGTTTTCTATGATGAATGGCGACCAGTGGCGCACCTATGCCACCGAGATGCTTGGCACTATCTCTGCTCTTCGCAAGCCAGAGAATCGTGACATTAAATTCAATTTCCTCGATGATAATCCTGACCGTTATTATTATCCTATCTATCATAATAACACCGACTGGCAGGATGAAGTCTATCGCACAGCAATCACACAGAATTACAGCATCAATGTGCAGGGTGGCGATGACATAGGTATGTATAATCTTTCAGTAGGCTATCTCGACTCAAAGAGCCCTATCAAGGAGAGCAATTTCGACCGTCTGAATGTGCGCTTCAATACTGACATCAAGATTCTCTGGAACCTTGAGACCAAGTTTGACATGTCATTCTCACGCACCAACAACACCCTCTTCGACAATGGCTTCGCGTCCGACCTCGGTGCTTCCACCATTACGTCGCCTACAGCCCTCTCACTGATCAAGTCACCGCTCTGCACTCCTTATCAGTACAATAAGCATGTGGGTGGATTTACCTCTCTGCTCTCATCTTACGACGACCTGTTCGCCCCTCTCTCACAGGCAGTCTATGGTAATTCCTACGGTTACTCCCTTGCCAATCCTGTAGCTATCCTCCAGGTGGCAAACGGTGATAATAAGAATAAGGTGGAGAATACATTCTTCAATGTGCACATCGCTCCTAAGTATATCTTCTCTGATCGCCTCTCAGTTACTACGGCATTCAGCTATTATCTCAACCGTAACTCTCAGCGTTACTATCGTCCTACAGAGGGCGTTCCTCCATTCGAGGTGGCAGGACTCGGCACTGTCTTCAACAAGACACAGTCACTCTTTGCCAAGGAGACCAACATATTGAGCGACACCCACGCAGATTGGAACAACAAGTATGGAGCACATTCCATCAATGCTACACTCGGATTCCGCTACACTTATTTCTCATACGATGGCAGCGATGCCTCCACCGATTACAAGTCAGCGCAGAATGACAAGAATCCATTCGTCTCTGCAGACACCAATTCCGGCTATCCCGGTATCGGTGGTGCCAACGATGTGTGGAAGAACATGCAGTGGTATGCCTCTGCCGACTATGATTACCAGAACCGTTACTTTGCCACTGTTTCCCTCCTTGCTGAGGCCAACAGCCGTTTCGGTGAGAATGCTTCAGGTGCTCTCAAGGCTTTCGGCACACAGTGGGCTATCTTCCCAAGTGTGCAGCTCGGCTGGGTGATGTCCAATGAGAACTGGTTCCCTAAGAACAGCTTCGTGAACTACCTGAAGGTAAATGCCGGCTTCGACATCAGCGGCAACGATGGTATCGACAACTATGCCGCCCTCACTTCATTCAATGCTATCCGCTTCAATGGCGATGCAATCGGTGTGCAGCTGACCAACATCGGTAATGATAAAATCAAGTGGGAGACTACGAACAAGTTCAACTTCGGTTTCCAGGCAAATATGCTCAACAACCGCGTAGGAGTCAACTTCAATTACTTCATCCATAAGACCAATGACCTCCTTACCCTCGTCAATTTCTCCACACCTATCTCTGGTATCAACAACTACTGGACCAATGGTGGCAAACTGGAGAACAAGGGCTTCGAGGCTACAGTCACAGGCAAGCCTATCGTGGCAAAGAATCTCAGCCTTGAGATTGGCGCAAGCGTAGGCCACTATAAGAATGAGGTGACAGCATTGCCAGAGCGCAGCTTCACTGACGGAGCAAAGCATTTCTCTGACGGCACATACGTAAAGTCTGTCTATGGCGACAACAATATCATCGTAGCCAAGGGCAATCCTGCTGGACTCTTCTATGGCTATCAGACTCATGAGTATGTATTCGCCACAGATGCTGAGGCAGCAAAGGCAGGCAAGGACGGCTATCTCTATATGCTCGACGAATCAGGCAATAAGGAATACTTCAAGGCTGGCGACGTGCATTTCGTCGATCAGAATAATGATGGAGTGATAGACGAGAACGACAAGGTGGTGATTGGTGATCCAAATCCAGACATCTACGGTAATATCTTCGCCACCCTCAACTATAAGAACTTCACCCTCGACCTCGGATTCAATTACAGTCTCGGCAATGATGTCTATAACTATCAGCGCTCCATCCTCAATTCCGGTTCCACCTTCTACAATCAGCAGGTCAAGGAACTGAGCCATTGGAGATACGAAGGCCAGGTGACCGCCCTCCCACGTCTCGCTTATGGTGACCCTAAGGGCAACAACCGCTTCTCCGACCGCTGGATAGAGGATGGCTCTTACCTCCGTCTGAAGAATGTCCGCCTCACCTATAAGATCAATATCCCAGAGGCTTGGCAGTCATGGCTCCAGGGACTCTCCGTATGGGGAGAGGCACAGAATGTCTTCACCCTCACCAAATACACAGGCATCGACCCTGAGTTCAGCGCTGGCAACAGCGTCTTCTATCAGGGCATCGACTGCGGAACAATCGCACAGAGCCGTGCCTTCGTGCTTGGTGTGAAGATTAATTTGTAAGTTTGTTGTTTGGTTGTTTTGTTGTTTAGTGATTTTGTTGAATGTATAAACAAGGCAAACAACAAGACAACAAGACAACAAAACAACCAACCAACAAGACAACAAGACAACAAAACAACAAAACAACAATGAAAATAATATATACAGTAATAGCAGCGTTGGGACTCCTCTCTGCCACATCATGTCAGGATATGCTCAGTGTCGATAACGACAGCATGATCAAGGATCCATCGCTCAATCAGAAGATAGACTCCGTCTATTATGCCCTCGGCATCGCACAGGCTATGCAGCAAGCTGCCGACCAGTATTTCTTCGTTGGAGAAATGCGAGGCGAACTCGTATCTCCTACCACCTATGCAAATACCAATCTCAAGCAGCTCGCAGACTATTCTGCATCCACTGCCAACGCTTACGACAGCGCCTACGTATATTATAAGGTGATAAACAACTGCAACTATTACCTTGCTCATCGTGACACCACACTCTATACCGGAGCTACCAATGTCACGATCAATGAGTATGCAGCCGTGGCAGCATGGCGTGCATGGGCATACCTCCAGCTTTGCCGCACCTACTGTGGCAATGCAAGCGAGGGAATACCTTTCTTCACAAAGCCTATCACGCAGATTTCCGAGATACAGGAAGACAACTTCCCTAAGAAGAATATCAAGGGCATAGTGGAAGAACTGGCTCCTGAACTTGAGAAATTCAGCGCAATGCACGTACAGGTGCCAAACTTCGGACACGACGCCTATGGCGTGGGCAAGACAAACTGGGGACAGACCAAGAACATCAGTCCTTCATGCCTCTTCGTTCCGGTAGATGTAATCCTCGGCGAGATGTATCTGGAGGATGCGCAGTATCTCAATGCAGCGAAGAAATATGCCAAGTATCTGACGGAGAACAATGTCCATATTCCGAAGTTAGGCTCTTTCCGCCTCCCTCAAAACAGTATGTTTTTCAATGCGCCAGTGGATATGGGATCGTACAATCTGTTTGCATTGACTTACACCGATGCGTTCAGCAACATGGCGAAGCCTACGGATGCCCTCTGCTATATCCCGATGGCAGTCAGCAAGACCCAGGGCAAGACCACCAATGTGCCTCTCGCCTTCGGTTATGATTACTATTCCACTGACGCTTCTTCCAACTGCCCTCGTGTGGAGAATCCACAGCTTGCACCATCCAAGACATTCTACAGTCTGACAGATTCTGCCGTCTTTTACTATTATCCGAAAGCTACAGACAAGAATGGCACAGCTCTCTCTTATCCTATTGACGTAAAACAGTGGAAGTGTGGTGACGGACGCGCTTGCTATAGCGATGGTAGAGGCGATAACAGTATCCTCAATCGCGATGCAGCAGACTCCACAAAGGTGTATATCGGTAAGAACAAGACTGCCAACATCATCCTCTATCGTAACTCCACCATCTATCTCCACTTTGCCGAAGCTGTAAACCGTGCAGGCTATCCTGACCTCGCTTTCGCAGTGCTCAAGAATGGTATCTCCGATTATCTCAAGGACCTCGTGATGCGTCCTGTGCTCCAGAAGACCGAAGCTGGTGACACTCTTTATGACGACAACGGCGAGCCAGTCTATAAGATTCCTGCTTACACATATCTCCGACAGGAGACCTACGATGCCCTTGAGGGCGACCTGCTCTTCCTCAATGCAGAGAATGTCAGCAAGTTCCCTTGCGAGAATGTCTTTGGCATCCATGCCCACGGAGCCTCTTCCTTCAACTATGCCAATGTGGAGAACCTCGTTTCCGTCACAGGATCCAAGGCAAGTGCAGTAGGCTCACAGGCAAACCTCCACTATATGCCAGACGTGATAGTAGGCGAGAAGCTTGCCGAACTTGCCAAACTGATGAATATCGACGGCAAGGCTTCCGACCGCGAGTCTTACATCGACGCTATGGAAGACATCCTCTGCGATGAATACGCCAAGGAGTTCGCCTTCGAAGGTTGCCGTTTCTACGACCTTCAGCGCATGGCGCGCCATAAGAATGAGAGTGGCATCTACGGTGGAAACTACGGTTCACGCTGGTTTGCCAAAAAGCTGGAGGGCAACAACCCTGTCAAGTCACTCCTCGAACCTTCTAATTGGTATTTGCCTTTTAAGTAATAAATAGGTAGGTGGTTGTCGGTTGTCGGTTGTTGGTTGCGGAATAAAATATCAATAAATAAAAATAAACAAATATATTTTTCTTTGTTTTTTTTATATTGATATTTTATTCCGCAAGCGAACCCACAACCAAAAACCCACAACCAAAAACCCACAACCACACAATGAAACTATTGGGAGTTACGCTTAAACCCAGGAGCGTGGCTCCTTTTTTTATGTCCCAAACTCTGCAAATGCCAAGTAGGAAAAATAGAACAATCCTCCGAGCCCTAAGCCTTAATTCTCCAATCCCGAAGCTTTCTAATCACAATAACATAGCTTTTGCCGCCTAATATCATAGCTTTTACCCTCTAATATCATAGCTTTTACCTTCTAAAATCTATGCTTTTACAATGCGTTGAAATTCAATACGTTGCAAAAGCATTTTTTATTGTTTTGCAGAAACGGGAAAATAGACCAAATTCGTTACTCTTCTCGCTTCTGAATGGCAATCTGATTGCCTTATGACGTAACGCTCGACGCTTATCGTGTCTCTCTTTTTTAATATACATTTTCATGTGATTTGTACTTTTTTGAATAAAAATAGTAAAAAGTTTTGGTTCTTTAACAAATTTTATTACCTTTGTAAACGAAAAGACTTGAAATAGTTTTATTAGGTAAGAAGACCCCAGGAATAACAACACAATTTGTAAATAATTACACATTATATATATAAAGGAGGGTTATCAATATGAATGATCAAAGGAAAACCTATGTTTTGAAAGCGTCATTGCTTTGCCTCTCCCTATTTTGCGGAGGCACACTGACCTGTTTAGCTCAAAACAACGTTAAGAGTACCCAATCTACCATGCAGACGCGAAAGGCGGGTGTGGTGGCAAAAGACAGGTGGTAGATGATATTGGCGAACCATTGCCAGATGCCACAGTGAAAGTGAGGGGAACTAAAATCGGCACAACTACAGACAAGAATGGACGTTTCTCACTTGCCATTCCAGACTTTGCTACCGACAAGACTTACTATCTCGACATCAATTTCGTGGGAATGAAGAAGAAATCCGTTCGCTTCCATGAGAACAGCAACGGAATGCGCATCGCCATGGAGTCGGATGAAAACACCCTCGATGAGGTTGAAATTGTAGAGACAGGTTACGGTCGTCTGCCACGTAAAGATATGGTAGGCGCTTTCTCCACTGTGAAAGCAGAGGATGTCCTCATGCCTGCTTATCAGTCTATCGACCAGATGCTGCAAGGTAAGATTGCCGGACTGATGGTAGTCAATTCATCAAGCCGTGTCGGACAAGCACCGAAGATTTCCATTCGTGGTCGCTCTACTATTCTCGGTAATACAGACCCGCTATGGGTAGTAGATGGTGTCATACAGGATGACCCTATCTCCATCGATGCCAGTGCTGCGATGACCACAGACATGAAGGAGCTTATCGGCAGTCAGGTGTCGTGGCTCAATCCGCAGGACATCGAGACCATCACGGTGCTCAAGGATGCTTCTGCCACTGCCATTTATGGCTCTAAGGCTTCCAATGGTGTCATCGTTATCACCACCAAGAAGGGCAAGGCGGAACGTATGAGCATACGTTATTCCACCAATCTCTCTGTCAGCGTGCGCCCTACATATCAGTTGTTTGACTTCATGAACTCCAAGGAGCGAATACAGTTTAGTAAGGAAGCATACGATGCAGGAGTACGTTACCAGGGTGACCCTCTCCCTCAGATTTACACTTACGAGGGATTGATGAATATGTTTAACAAAAACCAGATTTCAGAAGCAGACTTCATGAAGCAGATGGAGCGTCTTGAGACCGTCAATACAGACTGGCTCAAGATACTGTGTCGCAATTCATTCAGCCAGAATCATAATCTCAGCATAGCGGGAGGAACGGAGAAAGTCACTTACAATGCTTCATTCGGCTATCAGGACAGCAAGGGTACTGAGAAGGGAAATGACCAGGATCAGTTTACCACTCGCCTGAATATCGGAGTGCAGTTTAATAAGCGTCTCCGTGGCTCATTCAGCATCAATGGCAGCATTCGTAACAGTAAAGGCTATCGTGGCGTAAGTCCGCAGTCATACGCTCTGGCTACAAGCCGTGCCGTGCCTTGCTATGATGAGAATGGTGACCGCGTATTCTATAAGCAATACTACACCTATCAGCTCAACAAATCATTGGGTTCCAACAATATGTATGGATATAACGTGCTCAATGAGATGGACAACAGTTACAGCAAGAACAAGGCCAGCACATTCAATGCCTCTGCCAATATCGACTATAAGATATTGGATTGGCTGAATTATCAGCTTGTAGGTTCACTCTCACAGAGCACCAATGACATGGAGAGTTTCCTCGGCGAGCGCACTTCCACCATCGAAATGCTCTATCGCGGCTATCCAGTAGGCGGAGCAGAGCCAGGCAGTGACCTCTTCAAGGCTGCTTTGTTGCCATTTGGAGGACAGTTGACCACAAACAATTCCTCTATGCTCTCTCTCAATATGCAGCATAAGCTTGTGGCTTCCAAGACCTTCAATGAGATACATAGATTTAATATGATGCTCGGTATGGAGGTGAGATCATCCAAGAGCAAGGGCAAGGCAAACAATGTATGGGGCTTTGTGCCAGAGCGAGGCGAGAGCCTTGTCTCACCATCATTGCCAGAAGATGTCACACCAATCGGTGGTGCACAGAGCATAGGATGGGGCGCTCTCAGACAACTCTTTGAGGGAGGATGGAGCAGCACCAACACTACATCCAACTATATGTCATTCTTTGGCACCTTCGCTTACTCACTGATGAACAGATACGTGGTGAATATGAATATCCGTTCAGATGCTTCAAACCGCTTCGGACAGGATGTCAACAAGCAGTTTGACCCTACATATTCATTCGGAATCTCATGGAAGATAGCAGAGGAGAAATTTATCAAGGACCACGTGAAATGGCTCAATCAACTGAATCTCCGCGCTACTTACGGCATACAGGGTAACGTAGTCAACTCAGTAAGTCCAGACCTCATTGCGCAGTATGGCGGCATCCTCGCAGGATATAATGAATATTACACCACTATCTCCAGCCTTCCAAACCCATACCTCAAGTGGGAACGCACCCGCACATGGAACCTTGGTATGGATATGCAGGTGTTTAATGGCATTTCAATGAGTCTCGAATACTATGGACGTCGCTCTAATGCAGTCATCGAACAGGACGTGGCAGAGGAATACGGCATGGGAACACTCAAGCTCAATGGCGGTATCATCTACAATCACGGACTGGAATATACCCTGAATATCACTCCAGTAAAGACCAAGGACCTCACGGTGAACATCGGCTTCAATGCTTCCAAGAACTGGAACAAGACGGAGACCGATGACCGAACAGCGCGTGCCGACGAGTTGACGCATCGTGATTTCATCTCCGGCAACAGCAGCCGTCCGCTCAAGAAGGGCTATCCTCTCAATGCTTTCTGGTCGTATGACTTCATAGGACTGGATCATGAGACAGGTCTCCCAATGTTTAACAATGCCACTGTGGAGAAGGTGAGTGAAGACAAGTCAATCGACCCTACTACCTTCCTCGTCTATTCAGGTCAGACAGAGCCTTACTTCACCGGTGGTATCAATCCGCGCGTGCGCTGGAAGGATCTGCAGTTGAGCGCAAGCTTCGCCCTTATCCTCGGCTCAAAGAAGCGCCTGCCTAACCCATACTCAGCATTCACCAGCGGCAAGATGCCGAGTCCGCTCAGCAATCTGTCAAAGGAACTGACAGAGAGATGGAAGCAGCCAGGTGACGAAGCCCACACCAATATCCCGGGACTCTACACTTCGGTGGTGGATATCCTCAATCTCTACACGCCGGACGGACTCTTCACAGACCGTTACTCCATGTGGTCGAACTCCACAGCGAGAATAGTCAGCGGTTCATTCCTGCGCTGCACGCAGTTGTCATTCTCATATTATCTGCCGAAGGCAATATGCCAGAAGCTCCATGCCACAAGTATCTCCGTCAGCGGCAATACAAACAATCTCTTTGTCATTGCCAGCAAGAAGTGGAATGGCTTCGATCCAGAGTTAGGCAACAGTATTCAGCCAAGAATATTCTCTTTCGGTCTGAGTGCTTCTTTCTAAACCAAAGTAGCAGATCAATATATCAATCAATATCTTGAACAACTACTTATAAAAAAGAAAAAGAATATGAATAAATATATCAACAGCATAACCGGAGTCCTTGGGGCGGCATTATTACTGACCAGTTGCGGAGATTTCCTTGACCCGAAATCCCAGAGTGAGTTTGTCCCAAAGGATGTCACTTCACTCAATGAGATACTCCTCGGTGAAGCATACCCACGTAATGATATGGGAGGATTCAATTATTTCCTCACCATGATGGACGATGATGTCACAGCGGCAGCATGGCAGGAGCCTGATGATAACTATGATGAAAACATTTTCCTGGCATCATATACCTGGCAGCCTGATATGTTTGAAATCATGAAGACGGCAGGCGTCACCCGCAATGATATGTACTACACGTACTACAGAAAGCTGAAAGGCGTCAATGCAGTGCTTGATTATATCGACACCGTGACAGGCTCAGACGATGACATGAATAATGTTCAGGCACAGGCTTACGCACTGCGTGGATTCTATTATTTCAACCTTGTCAATATCTTCGGACAGCCATACAATTATAATCCAGATGCTCTCGGCGTGCCATTGAAGCTCCGCAGTGGAGTGGAGGAGAACCTTCTGACCCGAAACAAGGTGAAGGACGTGTATGACCAGATTGTCAAAGACCTTCTTCAGGCAGAGAAACTCTATGAGCGTCTGCCTGTAGCAAGCCAGTGGAAGACCAACTATCGCACCAGTTTGCCGATGGTTCAACTGCTCCTCTCACGTACATATCTATATATGGAGAAATGGGAAGAGGCTGCCATTTATGCAAAGAAGGTGATGGACAACACCAAGTTCCAGCTCCTTGACCTCAACACCGTGCCAACCGAAACCACAGAAAACGGTCGCACCACACGTACTTACATAAACTATCATTCATTTGCCAGTTCGCCAGAAGTCATCTGGCCATACGGTCAGGTAAGCGACTGGGCAGGATGGGTGGAGAGCTATGCCACGGAGAACAGTTCCGGAGCAGCCAGTCATACATATTTCCAGGCTTCGCAGGACCTTCTCGATTCATACGAGCCAACCGACCTCCGATACGAGCGTTACATCGTAAGAAAGCCTTTCGGATATAATGATACGATTCCTCTGGCTATCGGAAAGCTCAATGTAAACAATGCTTACCGTCCTACAGGAGGCACTGGAGTATTCGGCAGAAGTATGCGCCTGTCAGAGGCTTACCTCAACTATATGGAAGCAGAGGCAATGCTCTATAAGACAACAGGCGGTACAGACCATCTCCAACTCTCACTCAATGCGCTCAACAATCTCCGTCAGAAGAGATTTGCTCCAGATGATTACAAGGCAGTAAACATCACAGAGGCTGACAAACTGGTGGAGTTTATCCACAATGAACGTAGGCGCGAACTATGTTTCGAGAGCCAGCGCTGGTATGACTTGCGCCGTTGGGGAATGCCGGAGATAAAGCATATCTGGTATGATTCCAAGAACACAGTGACCACTTATACCCTCAAGGAGAAGGATCCACTCTACACAGTGCCTATCCCTGACGTGGCAATAGAGAAGAATATAAGACTCGAACAAAACCCTCTGGGGGAAAAGCGAGTAGGTGTAACAACTAAAAAGTAAGACTCATGAAAAAAATAGTATTTTATGCCATTGCCGCATCTTTCATGTTGTCGGCTTGCGATATGACAGAAGACCCGATTACTCCATCGGGCAATTACTCTGTTTTGAGAATGACTTTCCCCCAAGGCGATAACCCTTGGGATGAGGAGATAAAGCAAATCCACGATACTTATGGCGTGTATCTCTTGTATAAAGATATTACAGCTGCCGACCTTAACAGAAGATGGACAGGTATCGGAACGGGAAAACTATATTATGGCGACGATGTTCCAAGTGATGAAATCACATATTATGTCGATTTCTTCAAGGACAACGTATTCCCTTATGTCTCCACAGAAATGATACGCTCCACTTTCCCGGTCAAGATTTATATGCTCAAAAACCTAAGAGGTGTCGATCCAGACTTCAATGGTGGCGGCGGTACTGGTGGTGATACTGGTACTGGTGGCACAGGTACTGGTGGTACAGGTACTGGCGGTACAGGCACAGGTACAGGCACTGGTGGCACAGGTACAGGCACTGGTGGTACAGGTACTGGTACTGGCGGTACA
>SAMEA104315439__coassemble_155_pt1 | contig 39306 bp, 35 predicted proteins | sample SAMEA104315439__metabat2_high_PE_001 | metagenome-assembled genome bin SAMEA104315439 (sample SAMEA104315439) | gut metagenome | biome: Monkey gut; feature: monkey-associated habitat; material: faeces | place: China | collected 2013 | reverse complement strand
TACGCTACAATGGCTCTGCCTGCTGCGCTATTTATTAGAAAGTATTCATATAAGAGAGGTATTATGTTGGGATTGGCTCTCTACGCTGTTGGAGCGTTTCTGTTCATCCCAGGTGCAGTATATCAGGAGTTTTCTTTCTTCTGCATTTCGCTATATATACTTACTTTTGGACTCGCATTCCTCGAAACAACAGCAAATCCGTATATTCTTTCCCTCGGAACCAAGGAGACCAGCACTCGAAGACTCAACCTTGCACAAGCGTTCAATCCTATGGGTTCGCTTTGTGGCATGGCTGTAGCCTCACTCCTTGTGCTTCCTAATCTTATTTCTGATAAGCGCAATAGTGCTGGAGAGATTCTTTTTAGCGGACTTTCTGAGACGGAAAAAGCAAATATTCGCCTTCATGACCTCGCTGTTATTCGTGATCCTTACGTTGCTATCGGACTTGTTGTTCTGGTTGTTCTTTTACTGATTTCTGTCGTTAAGATGCCAGATACAATCGGTTGCGCTAAGAAAGTGAATTGCAAGGAAACTATGAAAAACCTTCTTGGTAATGTCGTTTACCGTGAGGGTGTTATAGCCCAGGTGATGTATGTGGCTGCACAAATAATGGTGTGGACTTTCATAATCCATTATGCTGACAACCTCGGAATCAACAAGGCTACAGCTCAGAATTACAATATCATCGCAATGATAATGTTTCTTTGCGCTCGCTTTGTTTCTACATTCCTTATGCGCTATATAGGTTCACGTCAGTTGCTTACGGCTTTTGCCATCGGAGCATCTCTTTGTACTGTAGGCACCATCTGCTTTGTTGGAATGACTGGACTTTACTGCCTCATAGCGATTAGTTTCTTCATGAGCCTAATGTTTCCGTCAATCTATGGTATAGCCCTTGAAAATGTCAGTCAAGAGGATTCTACCATTGGTGCGGCATTCCTCGTAATGGCTATCGTTGGCGGTGCCTTGATGCCTCCTCTGCAAGGGATGGTTATCGATTACGGCACACTGGCTGGTTATCCTGCTGTAAATATCAGTTTTGCGCTGCCACTCATATGCTTCCTGTTTATCGCAATTTATGGATACAGGACTATACGTCGTAAATAGATGTATTGAGCATTTTTCACTGCCTTGTTATAATATGAAAACCATTATCGAATAATACATAATAGGGATATGCTCTCAAAGAGCTACACATTCCTACAAAAAAATACTAATACCTTAATCGAGAAAAATACCACATATCATTACAATAATACCATAAAAACAAAGTTGTAACTTCAGTTTAACGATTTTTTCACACAAAAAATATAAGAAAAATTTTTGTAGTTGAAATTAAAGTCGTACTTTTGCAGTCGTTAATTCGATATCCGCTATCCCCCTTTTGATGGTCGGTAGTCGTTTATTCGACTTAATATTCTATATGAATTAACTTTAAACATAAAAAACTATATGTCACAAATTATCGGACACATATCCCAGATTATCGGCCCTGTAATCGACGTTTATTTCGATACAAAGGGTTTGGAAGCTGAGAAGGTGTTGCCTAAGATTCACGACGCTCTCGTAGTAAAGCGTACCGATGGCCGCGACCTCATTATCGAGGTACAGCAGCATATCGGCGAGGACACTGTGCGCACCGTGGCTATGGATAACACCGAAGGCCTTCAGCGTGGACTTGAAGTATTGCCTACTGGCGCTCCTATTTCCATGCCTTCAGGAGAACAAATCAAAGGTCGTATGCTCAATGTGATAGGACAGCCTATCGACGGCATGAAGACCTTGAATCAGGAAAACACTTATCCTATCCACCGTGCTGCTCCTAAGTATGAGGAGCTCTCTACATCAAAGGAGATGCTCGCAACTGGTATTAAGGTCATCGACTTGCTTGAACCTTATCTTAAAGGTGGTAAGATTGGTCTCTTCGGCGGTGCCGGAGTAGGTAAGACCGTGCTTATCATGGAGCTCATCAATAATATCGCTAAGGGACATAACGGATACTCTGTTTTCGCTGGTGTTGGTGAACGTACTCGTGAGGGTAACGACCTTATCCGTGAGATGATTGAGTCCGGCGTTATCAAATATGGTGACAAGTTCAGACAGGCTATGGAAGAAGGCAAATGGGACCTCTCTCTCGTTGACCCGGAAGAACTTAAGAAATCACAGGCTACTCTTGTATATGGACAGATGAATGAGCCACCTGGCGCACGTGCTTCCGTTGCTCTCTCAGGTCTTACCGTGGCTGAGGAATTCCGTGATCAGGGTGGTGATATCCTTTTCTTCATCGATAACATCTTCCGTTTCACTCAGGCTGGTTCTGAGGTATCTGCTCTTCTAGGTCGTATGCCTTCTGCGGTAGGTTATCAGCCTACTCTCGCATCTGAAATGGGTGCCATGCAGGAGCGTATTACTTCTACAAAGACTGGTTCTATCACTTCTGTGCAGGCTGTTTACGTTCCTGCCGATGACTTGACTGACCCTGCTCCTGCTACAACATTTACTCACCTTGATGCTACTACCGAGCTTTCTCGTAATATTGCACAGCTTGGTATCTATCCTGCCGTTGACCCTCTCGGCTCTACTTCTCGAATCCTCGATCCTAATGTCGTAGGTAAGGAGCATTATGAGTGCGCTCAGAGAGTTAAGCAGATTCTGCAGAAGTATAAGGAATTGCAGGATATCATCGCTATACTCGGTATGGATGAGCTTTCTGATGAGGATAAACTGACTGTAAATCGCGCTCGTCGTGTACAGCGTTTCCTCTCACAGCCATTCACTGTCGCTGAACAGTTCACTGGCGTTAAGGGTGAGATGGTTAGCATCGAAGATACCATCAAGGGATTCAATATGATTCTCGACGGTGAACTTGACGAACTTCCTGAACAGGCGTTCCTCAATGTTGGTACTATCGAGCAGGCTATTGAGAAAGGTAAGAAACTCCTTGCCCAGGCTCAGGGTTAAGTTGTTTCGCCTGGCGTACGGCTATTCGGCATTTTCATTGTCGGCATGGTCTTTATATCATTCTGGCAACTCGATGCCCGATAGCCGAGCGCTCAGATATTTGTTGATGAGACATTGTCTGATTGCATCATGATTCTCTTTGTTGGAATAACGAGTAATAGATGATAGTCTTCATTCAACTTTCACTATCAAAAACGACATATAATATGCTGAATCTTAAAATTGTATCTCCCGAGAAAATTGAATTTGAAGGTGATGTCGAAAGGGTTGTCGTTCCGGGAACGATGGGCAGTTTTGAAATTCTTCAGAATCACGCTCCCATTATTTCGTCACTGGAAAAAGGCGATGTCGTATATGTGACTGCTGAAGGCAAGAAGTCTGTCAGTATCAACGCTGGCTTCGTTTCTGCTCAGCATAATCAGGTTAACCTTTGCGTAGAACTTTAAGAATGGCGATGACAATAGATCAGATAAGAAAGGCTGGCATCAGGCATCTCTGGATTTGCACCATCACTATCGCGGTCTTGCATATCGCTTTAGTTATAGGTGGTAGATTTATTGGGCTTGAAGATTATATCATCTATCGAAAAGCTTCTTCATGGGCAGTGGCGTTCTCCTTTCTGGAACTTAACGTAGTGACGTGGATGTGGAGTTGGATTGCTGCCAGACATAAGGACTATTTGTCAACGTATCATACTGTGGTCTCTGGCTTCAGAATGTTACTCGTTCTTATCATCCTTGGTATAATAGCAGCTGTGATTGGTAGAGATCAAGCCGTGCCTTATGTGGTGGCTTTCCTCGCTTATTACTTCGTCTTGCTAATATTGCATTCTCTGTTCTTTGCAAAGATGGCTAACAAACTCTTTAGATAACAGTAACGTACATTATTTTATATAATGAAAAACATTAAAACGATACTCCTTCTGCTGGCAATGTTACTCTTGCCCTTTGCAGCTTTCGCATCACATGGTGAGAAAGCTGAAGGACAGGAAGGGGAGGCTATCAATATTCCTGAGATAGTGCTCGAACACTTGTCAGATACTTACGAGTGGCACATCTGCTCTTACGAAGGCAAGCACTTGAGCATTCCACTTCCTATCATTGTTCGCAGTTCGGCTACTGGCGAGTGGACTATCTGTACCATGAAGTCCCTGCCTAAGAACTTTGAGTTCAATGAAGAGAAGCATGGAAAGATATATGAGATTATGCCTGATGGTACCAAGGAACGCCCTATCGATCTCAGTATTACTAAGTCTGTAGCTCAGATATGGATTGTTGTGGCTATCCTTATTGCCATATTCCTATCATGTGCAAAGTGGTATAAAAACCACGACAGCAAGTCTGAAGCTCCTGGTGGGTTTGTCGGTTGCATGGAGATGCTTGTCATGATGATACATGATGACGTTGTGAAAGCCATCGTAGGCGATAGATATTACAAGCGTTATGCACCATATCTGCTGACGGTTTTCTTCTTTATCTTTACCACTAACCTTGTCGGTTTGCTCCCTGTATTCCCTGGTGGCGGTAATGTAACAGGCAATATCAATGTCACTTTCTTCCTTGCTATCTGTACTACTATTGCAGTCAATTTCAATGGTAATAAAGAATATTGGAAAGAAATCTTTTGGCCTGATGTACCTGTGTTCCTTAAGGCTTATCCTGCACCACTGATTCCTGTCATTGAGTTCATAGGTATATTTACTAAGCCTTTCGCATTGATGGTCCGTCTCTTTGCCAATATCATGGCTGGTCACGCGGTTATTCTCTCTTTCACATGTATCATCTTCCTCGGATGGTCTATGGGAACAGCGTATGGTATCGGACTTAACATCTTCAGCGGTATCATGTTGCTCTTCATGAACCTCGTCGAAGTCCTCGTGGCTTTCGTGCAGGCTTATGTATTTACTCTGCTTTCTGCTGTGTTCATCGGACTCTCTCGTCCTGAACATCATGCGGAATAATGAAATAAAACAAAACTGTATCTTACGGTTTCTTCCTAAGATGCGAAACGAATAAAATAATAACATAATAATAACTTAAAAACTATTAAAACTATGATTTCATCACTTCTTTTAGACGGTATTGCAGCCCTTGGTTGTGGTCTCGGTGCTGGTCTCGCTACTATCGGTGCTGGTTTGGGTATTGGTAAAATTGGTGGCAATGCCATGGATGCCATCGCTCGCCAGCCAGAGGCATCTGGTAAGATTATGACTAACATGATTCTTACTGCAGCTTTCGTAGAGGGTGTAGCTCTCTTTGCAGTTGTATCATGCGCATTCCTTATCAAGTAATAGAAAAATATCAGGTTTCTGGTTGTCGTAAAAGGGATATTCTCAAGGACGATTAGATGATGATAATGAGACAATTAAAAAGTAATTGCCTTTCATTTTTCTTCTTGTCTTATCAAACCCATAATTTTGCGACAACCCGAAACCGAAACCTTTAGAAAGAAAAATGGAGAATCTCCCATCAATATTAACCCCCGATCTCGGACTACTGTTCTGGATGCTCCTCGCATTCCTCGTAGTATTCGGTGTGCTCGCTAAGTTCGGATTCCCTGCTATTGTTGGCATGGTTGAAGAACGTAAGAAGTTCATCGATGAGAGTCTGCAGAATGCTCATGAGGCTGCTGCAAGACTTGAGAATATACAACAGGAAAGTGAGACATTGGTACAGAAAGCTCGTGAGCAACAGTCTGCCATCATCAAAGAGGCTGGCGCAGCTCGTGACGCTATTATTGCCGATGCCCAGAACAAAGCTAAAGCAGAGGCTGAACGCATTATCGATGAAGCTCATCATCAGATTGAGCACGAGAAGCAAGCTGCTATCAGCGATATCAGGGCTCAGGTAGCGCAACTCTCTGTTCAGATCGCTGAGAAGGTGGTACGTGCCGACCTTCAAGGTGACGAGCGTCAGATGCAGTTGATTGACCGTATGTTGGATGAGGTTCAGGGTGATAACTAATTAAGTATAGGGTATATCAATATGAATACTGGTGTAATTTCAGTTCGCTATGCACGTGCTCTTCTTAAGAGTGCTGACAAGCAGGAGGTGAAGGATGCTGTATATGCAGATATGCAGTCTCTTGCACATAACTTCCTCGATGTGCGACAGCTGAGAGCAGCCATTGACAATCCCATGTTGCCGAAACAGAATAAGGAGCAACTGCTCCTCACTGCGTGCGGAGGTAATCCTTCGGAATTTACAGTGAAATTCTGTAAACTCGTGCTCAGGGAGGGTAGGGAAAACCTTATACAGTTTATGGCCAATGCCTTTATCTCTCTCTACAAAAAGGAAAGAAATATGGTTTCCGCCAGACTTATCACAGCCGTTCCTGTCGCACAGGAAACTGAGGCTAAGATGCGTCAGATGGTCGAGAAGCGTACTAATGCCCAAGTAGAGTTCCAGACAGAGGTGAACCCGGACATTATCGGTGGTTTCATACTCGAATATGATACCTATCGTATGGATGTCAGCGTACAGTCGCAGTTGCGCACTATTCTTAAACATTTAGTTGTCTAAAGATCTTGACTTTGGTCTTTTGGTGTTCTATCTTTGGTTTAATGTCTTGATTAAACTCGTATGCTGATTTTTTAAATGAATATCTAAGCATATTAGTTTTCTTTTCATCACATAATCATGTAGGTCCCAATCTACCAAACAACAAAACAACAAAAAGTAAAACAATGGACAAAATAAAACCAAGCGAAGTTTCCGAAGTGCTTCTCAGTCAGTTGCGTGGTATCAATGACAACACACAGTTTGACGAAGTTGGCACCGTGCTCACTGTCAGTGATGGTGTTGCACGTATATACGGTCTTCGCAATGCCGAGGCTAACGAACTTCTTGAGTTCGAAAATGGCACTATGGCTATTGTGATGAACTTGGAGGAGGACAACGTAGGTTGTGTGCTCCTGGGTCCTACAAGTGACATTAAGGAGGGTCAGACCGTTAAGCGTACCAGACGTATCGCTTCTATTCGTGTCAATGACAATATGCTCGGACGTGTCATCAATCCTATTGGCCAGCCTATTGATGGCAAAGGAAATATAGACCTCAAGGAGTCATACGAAATGCCTCTTGACAGAAAGGCACCAGGCGTTATCTATCGCCAACCTGTAAAGCAACCTCTTCAGACTGGTATCAAGGCTGTCGATTCCATGATTCCTATTGGTCGTGGTCAGCGTGAGCTTATCATCGGTGACCGTCAGACTGGTAAGACGGCAATCGCTATTGACACTATCATCAATCAGAGAGCTTTCTATGAAGCTGGTCAGCCTGTATATTGTATCTATGTGGCTATTGGTCAGAAAGCTTCTACTGTTGCTGCTCTCGTGCAAAACCTCAAGGAACATGGTGCTCTTCCATATACTATCATTGTAGCGGCTACTGCAAGTGACCCTGCTGCGATGCAGTATTATGCTCCTTTTGCTGGCGCTGCTATCGGAGAATATTTCCGTGATCGTGGTGAGCATGCTCTTGTAGTATATGACGACCTTTCAAAGCAGGCTGTTGCTTATCGTGAGGTTTCCCTCATCTTGAGACGCCCTTCAGGTCGTGAGGCTTATCCTGGTGACGTGTTCTATCTTCACTCTCGACTTCTTGAGCGTGCTGCTAAGATCAACGAACAGCAAGAAGTTGCTGAGCAAATGAATGACCTCCCTGAATGTCTTAAGGGTAAAGTTAAAGGTGGTGGTTCTCTTACCGCTCTTCCTATCATTGAGACTCAGGCTGGTGACGTATCTGCTTATATCCCTACCAATGTGATTTCAATCACTGATGGTCAGATTTACCTCGAAAGTGACTTGTTCAATCAAGGCTTCCGTCCTGCTATCAATGTTGGTATTTCGGTATCTCGTGTAGGTGGATCTGCTCAGATTAAGTCTATGAAGAAGGTAGCTGGTACTCTTAAGATTGACCAGGCACAGTATCGTGAGCTTGAAAGCTTCTCTAAGTTTTCAAGTGATATGGACGCTGTTACTGCGATGACTCTTGATAGAGGTCGTAAGAATAATCAGCTTCTCATCCAACCTCAGTATTCTCCTATGCCTGTTGGCGAGCAGGTCGCTATTCTTTATTGCGGAACACACGGTCTTATGGCTCCTGTTCCTGTAGAGAAAGTTCGTGAATGTCAGGATTCATTCCTTGAAATCATGCGCAACAGTCATAAGGACGTTATTGATTTACTTGGTAGTGGCAAGATTGATGATAATGCAACTGCTGTCATCGAAAAGGTAATGGCTGATGTTGCTGGCCAGTACAAGAAGTAATGGTGAAGCAATATCACCGTAATGTCTTTATCTATAGTATATTATGCCGTCATTAAAAGAAATAAAAAACCGTATAACATCTGTTCAGAGCACTCGTAAGATTACAAGTGCGATGAAGATGGTTGCGTCAAGTAAACTTCATCATGCTCAGATGATGATTGAAAATATGCTCCCTTATGAGAATCTGTTGGAGTCTATGCTCAAAACTTATCTTGAGGCTGAAGTTGATGCAAGGACAGTGCTCACGCTTCCACGTGAGGTGAAGAAAGCTGCATTGGTCGTCTTTGCCAGCAATTCAAGCCTATGTGGTGGATTTAATGCCAATGTCCTGAAGATGATGCAGCAAGCTGTTGACGGTTATAAAAAGAGAGGTGTAGAAGTCATCATCTATCCTGTAGGCAGAAAAGTAAGCGAGAAAGTTAATAAACTGGGATTTAATACTGCTGGCAATTTCAATAGTCTTGCAGACAAACCTAATGCTCGTGACTGCGTCAAGATAGGTGAAGAACTTCAGGAACTTTTCCGCAAAGACGAAATAGACGCTGTAGAGATGATATACCATCACTTCAAGAGTGCGGGTTCGCAGATTCTTCTTACCAAGAAATTGTTGCCGATTGATGTGGAAAAGGCTATGGATTATGACCATACTCGTGACCTCGAGAATAATGTTGTGACAGCTGATGCTCAAGCATATCTCGATGAACAGGGTGGACATAAGGCTCTCGGAGGTAAAAGTTCGGAGTCTAAAGCTAAGCCTCTCAACGATAATTACATCGTTGAGCCTGATAAGGAAACTGTGCTTAATGCGCTTATTCCTCGCTATGTCAATCTTATGATTTACACTGCGCTCCTTGACAGTAATGCATCAGAACATGCAGCTCGTATGGTTGCTATGCAGACTGCTACGGATAATGCAGATGAATTGCTGAGAGATCTTAATTTGCAATACAATAAGAGTCGTCAGCAGGCTATTACAAGTGAATTGCTCGATATCGTTGGTGGTTCTATCAACAATTAGTTTCTGCATGATATCGAAGCAAATCTGTAAGTCCTATATATCATACGCTTCTTTATAGCAGTATATAATGCATATTTGACAGTATTTATTGCATTCTTAGAGTTAGATTTTCTCTAATACTCTATTTTAATATTTATTTGACTGTCAATACATAAATTCTAACAGCCGACATGGGAATTTTGTCCATGTCGGCTGTTTTTCAAGAGAAAAATGAGTAGAAAAATTTGCAAGTTTCATTATTTTCTTGTACTTTTGTTCCCAGTAATCGAGGCTGAGAAATGTCTTTCTTCTATCATATAGATTTACGACTACAATTTTATGCTTCTTTAATCAGATAATAATCAACCAGTCAATGACACTCATTATAGTAGGAATATTACTCGCCAGTTATCTCCTTATTGCTACGGAGAGACTTACCAATGTCAATAAAGCTGCCATTGCTGCTTTTGCCGGCACTGTCGGTTGGGTGCTTTATATCAGTTACGGCAGTGACTATGTGATGTCCAACCATCAGGGTGATTATATGGATTTTCTCAATGGAACCGTAGCAAACAGTGATGCTGTAAAGAAATATATATGGCATGACGTATTCCTTCCTTGTGTCGGTAAATGCTCTGAGATAGTATTTTTCCTGCTCGCGACTATGACTATTGTTGAGATACTCCATAATAATGGTTGCTTTGATTTCTTAACTGTCTGGTTGCGTACAAAGAATAGTCGAGTTTTGCTTTGGAAACTCGCTGCTTTTTCTTTCCTTTTATCTGCAAATCTCGATAATATTTCATCCACAGTGATGATGCTTACTGTGATGAATACTATCCTGCCAAGGTCAAGAGATAGGATTATTTATGGCTCTGTAGTAGTTCTCGCTGTGAATTTTGGCGGTGCTCTTACAGTTATTGGAGATCCGACTTCTCTTGTATTGTGGAACAAGCAGGCTATTACTGCTACCTCTTACTCTTTCTCTCTCTTACTTCCTTGCCTCGTAGGATTTATGCTTCCTACATATCTTATAGGCAGAACACTGAATGAGACTGTGCAACTCGATAGGCCTACAATGCCATATCGTGGTGATGATACGAATCTTAATGTCTGGCAAAGGCTTCTGATGCTCATTGTCGGAATTGGAGGTTTGTGGTTTATTCCTACATTCCATAATATTACAAAGTTGTCTCCTTTCCTCGGAGCATTCTGCGTTTTAAGTGTATTATGGGTGGTAAATGAGATATTCAATAGAAAGCTTATGTCCGTAGGACGTAAAGTCTCACGCTCAATACCTTTGCAGTTACAATACTCTATCATCCAACTAATGCTCTATGTAATGGGTATAATGCTTGCTGTTGGTTCGGTAGCAGAGACAGGTGCATTAGATTGGGTAGGAGAGATGATTCAGCAATACGCTGACAATATTTGGCTGTTAGGAGCAATAAGCGCTTTGATTAGCATATTCCTTGATAATTTTGCCACTGCAATGACTATGGTTTCAATCTTCGATGTCAAGGAAACTGCCGAAGCTGTTACGCCATTTGCACAGGAATTGGTACAGAATGGTGCGTATTGGAAAGTAATAGCCTACTGCACTGCGCTCGGTAGTAGTGTTCTTGCAGTGGGAAGTATGGCTGGTATTGTTTATATGCAGTCAGAGCATGTAGGCATGACATGGTATTTCCGCCACGTAGGATTGAAAGTTCTGCTGGCTGGATTAATCGGAATGTCTATCCTATTCTTTACTGTATGAATGAGATTATAGTCAGATAGCATAACTATAAGACTGTGATATCATGGCTTTTAATTCTCTATAATACAATTATAGCGCATGAAAAAGACAAACTTAATCACTTTAAATATAAGACGCAAACATCAGGTAACACTTTAAATTAATTACAATATGGCAAAGATCAAAACTATCGGAATTCTTACTTCTGGTGGAGATGCACCAGGTATGAATGCAGCAATACGCGCAGTGACGCGTGCTGCTATCTATAATGGTTTTAATGTAAAAGGCATATATCGTGGTTATGACGGACTGATTAATGGGGAGGTCATAGATTTTACTACTGAGAATGTTAGTGGTATTATCATGCAAGGAGGAACTATTCTTAAGACAGCACGTAGTAATGAATTCCAAACAGTGGAAGGACGTGCTAAGGCCTATGAAACCTTGAAGAACCATGAAATTGATGCTTTGGTAGTATGTGGAGGTAATGGTTCTCTGACAGGTGCCATGCTGTTCGCACAAGAGTATGATTTCTGTTGTATAGGTCTTCCTGGTACGATAGATAATGACCTTTATGGCACAGATAATACAATTGGTTATGATACTACCATGAATACAATTGTAGAGTGTGTTGACCGTATTCGTGATACTGCTCAAAGTCATGAGCGTATATTCTTCGTCGAGGTAATGGGACGAGATGCTGGTTTCCTCGCACAGAATTCAGCCATTGCGTGTGGTGCAGAGGCTGCTATCATTCCTGAAGAGCAGACAGATGTGGACCAGCTTGCCGAACTTATGAAGCGTGGCTTCCGTAAGTCAAAGAAGAGTTGTATCGTTATCGTGTCTGAAAGCAAAAAATGTGGTGCTCTCCACTATGCAAATCGTGTAAAGGCAGAGTTCCCAGACTATGATGTACGTGTATCTATTCTCGGACATCTTCAGCGAGGTGGACGTCCATCAGCTCGTGACCGTATCTTAGCAAGCCGTACTGGAGTAGGCGCAATCGAAGCAATCATGCAGGGACAGCGCAATGTGATGGTCGGTGTTCGTAATAATGAAATCGTTTATGTTCCTCTTTCTGAGGCTATTCGTTCAGATAAACCTTTCGATAAGAAACTTATAAAAGTTTTGAAAGAATTGAGTATATAAATTCTTTATCAAATGATTATATAGTCAGAATTATGCTATTTGACCATCAATAATATGGGATATAGAATACATATCCTTGTTTTTATACAAGTTATTAGTGAGTTCAGTAAGGCAATATAATTGTTTAAATCAATATGCTCAATTTCTGACGCAAGTTTTTTGTATAGGTAAAGTATGATAGTAATATCTGTTATTGCTTTTATCATCATACAGAATACTCCTTAGAAGTATTGCTTTATTGATGCAATATTTGTCTATTGCATTTCTATTAAGTAGGTGATTAGAATTATTTTTATAATAAAGAAAAGAGTATATTATTATCTATTTATTATCAAAATAATTCTGATTGCCTGTCAATGCTAATATTTTGTTGAGCATCAGCAGATTGTAGCTTTCTTATATGAATGTTGCAGTCTGCTGATTTTTATTTTATATGTTGCCTCCTTTGTTGATATAGTAAGCATTTCTTACCATAAGACATTCCATGTCCGTGGAATGCTGAGATAAGTCTAATATTGTAGAAAAGTTTTATATTTTGATAATGCCTAAAATCAAGTGTTTACATTACGTTAAATTTTTCGAAAATTACTCATTTACATATTACGTTTTGCCGTAATGTGACAAAAAAATAGTAACTTTGCGTTTGCAATTGAATAAATATAAAATAATAATATACTTATGGCAGACGCTATAGACATTCGTGAACTTAATGCTCTCATAGAGCAGCAAAGCAATTTTGTTACAAATCTGACAGCAGGTATGGATCGTGTCATTGTAGGACAGAAGCATCTTGTTGATTCATTGCTTATAGGACTTCTATCTGATGGTCACATCCTTCTTGAAGGTGTTCCAGGACTTGCAAAGACACTTGCTATCAAGACACTTTCAAGCCTTATAGACGCACAGTTTAGTCGTGTGCAATTTACTCCAGACCTTCTTCCTGCTGACGTGATAGGAACTTTGGTTTATTCTCAAAAGGATGAAAACTTTCAGGTAAAAAAAGGACCTGTATTTGCAAACTTCGTATTGGCAGATGAAATCAACCGTGCACCTGCAAAGGTACAGAGTGCTCTCCTTGAAGCAATGCAAGAGCATCAGGTTACAATAGGTGATAACTCCTTCCTCCTGCCAGAACCATTCCTTGTAATGGCTACTCAGAACCCAGTAGAGCAAGAGGGTACATACCCTTTGCCAGAAGCTCAGATGGACCGTTTCATGCTAAAGGTGGTTATTGGCTATCCTACAATAGAGGAAGAGAAGAAGATTATGAGAGAGAATCTTGCCAAGAGCTTGCCTGAGGTAAAGCCAGTAAGTACCGCACAAGAAATTATCAAAGCGCGCGAAGTGGTACGTCAGGTATATATAGATGAAAAAATTGAGCAGTATATCGCAGACATAGTCTTCGCTACTCGTTATCCAGAGAACTACGGACTTAAGAAATTGAAGGATATGATTACTTTCGGTGGTTCACCACGTGCCAGCATAAACCTTGCAAAAGCTGCTCGTGCTTACGCATTTATCAAACGTCGTGGTTATGTAGTACCAGAAGATGTTCGAGCAGTAGCTCATGATGTGCTCAGACATCGTATCGGACTTTCTTATGAAGCCGAAGCAAATAATATTACAGCAGAAGAAATTGTAAGTCAGATTATCAATAAGGTGGAAGTGCCTTAATGAATGATGATGATGAATAAAAATTCAAATAACATAGTCTCAAGAATTGATTCTCGGGAAGTCTCAACCAATGAAATACTGAAAAAGGTAAGAAAGATTGAGATAAAAACTAGGGGATTGTCTTCCAATATCTTTGCAGGTCAGTATCATTCTGCCTTCAAAGGTCGTGGAATGGCTTTCTCTGAGGTTCGTGAGTATCAATTCGGAGATGATGTACGTGATATTGATTGGAATGTCACAGCCAGGTTTCATCGTCCTTATATCAAGGTATTTGAAGAGGAAAGAGAACTGACAGTGATGCTTCTGATTGATGTGTCTGGTTCTTTGCAGTTCGGTACAAGAAATCAAACGAAGCAAGAGATGCTGACAGAGATTGCTGCAACATTGGCATTCTCTGCTATTCAAAACAATGATAAGATAGGTGTCATCTTCTTTTCGGACCGCATAGAGAAATATATTCCACCGAAAAAAGGCAGAAAGCACATTCTCTACATAATACGCGAGATGCTTGATTTTCATCCAGAATCACATAAGACAGACCTCTCTTTGGCTTTTGAATATCTCGGAAGAGTAATGAAGCGTCGCTGCACGGCATTCGTTATCAGCGATTTTTATGATCCGAAATCGTTTGAAAAGCCGTTGCAAGTATGCCGTTCTCGTCATGATTTGGTTGCGATACAGGTCTTTGATCCTTTATTGAAAAATCTTCCAGACGTAGGATTGATGCGAGTAATTGATGCTGAAACCGGAAAAGAGCAGTATATTGATACGTCAAGTAAAGCGCTCCGTAATGCTCATGCCAACTATTGGCGTGAAAGGATGGCAACTCTAAAACACAGTTTTGCCAAATCAAGCGTTGACTTCGTATCTGTAGCAACTAATGAAGATTTCGTAAAAGCATTGAGGTTGATGTTTGCAATGAGGGCTTAGCTGAATGGACTATTTTGTTTAAGTCAAGCTACTACGACCACTCTTGTACTCTTCAGTAAAGTATAAACGTTTGATTCATATTAAGGAACTTCTGACACAGAGATAGTATTGCAAAAAGCAAGTATTACTCTTGTGTTTTTAGAACAAAATAATTTTACTCTTAATGAGGCGAATATCCATTATAATAACGATTCTTATGTCTGTGGCAGTCCCTACTTTTGCCCAAAAAGTCACAGTGGAGGCGATGATAGATTCTATCGCAATCCTCGTTGGACAACAGACAGGATATCATGTAGGGGTAACAGTAAAGGAAGGAAAAAAGGTTCAATTCCCAGTATTTAGTCCGTCCCAACAGATTACCCCTGGTGTGGAAGTTGTGGAAACGCTGCCATCTGACACTCAGAAACTGGACGATGGATTTCTTAAAATTTCGGCACACTATATTCTTACATCCTTTGATGATACGCTGTATTATATCCCTCCTTTTAAGGTTAAAGTTGATAATCAACAGTATGAATCAAAGAGTCTGGCACTTAAAGTGTTGACTATGGACGTTGATACACTGCATCCTAATCAGTTCTTTCCGCAAAAAGATATTCAGAACAATCCATTCCTTTGGTCTGAATGGTCAACTCTGATATGGATGAGCCTTGGTGTCCTTCTATTGTATATCCTCTGTCTGATGATGTTCTTCCGTCTCAAGAGTAAAAAGCCTATCATCTTCCGTGTAAAGATAGTCAAGCTTATCCCGCCTCATCAGAAAGCGTTGACATCTATAGAGCAAATCAAGAGGGAAGGAAATACGCAGACCCCAGAGGATGCAAAAAGGTATTATACCCATCTTACCGATGCTTTGCGTAGATATATGAATGAGCGATTTGGCTTCAATGCAATGGAGATGACAAGTAGTGAGATTATAGAACGTCTGAAAAAGGAGAAAGATCAGCAGAAGATAGAAGAGTTGACTATGCTCTTTGAGACTGCCGACCTCGTGAAATTTGCGAAATTCTCTGTTGGAGTCAGTGAGAATGACAACAATCTTATCTCTGCAATAAACTTCATCAACGAGACAAAACAGGAGATTCTTCCTACAGAGGAACGCATCCAACCAACCGTAACTGAACAAGACAAGCAGACCATCCGTACACGAATGTGGCTCAAATGTGGCTTAGCTGTGTTTGGTACTGTCGCCACTGCATTATTTGCTTACGTTGTATGGCAACTCATTCTGTTAATTAGTTAGTTACAGTATATATTTGTCAAATGTCGATTACGAGTTGGCGTTATAGTGAATGTCGATTTGGATATCCATAGTTTAGTATTTCAAAACACAGATATTTCTATTTCGTCTCTTGTATCTTCAAAACTAAATTTCAATAAACTGACAGAAGAAAAATGGAATTTGCATCACCATTATACTTTCTCTTATTGCTACTGCTAATACCTTATATTATATGGTATTTCTTCTATCGTAACAATGGCAAGACAAAATCAGAGGTCAGTGTCCGTTTTAGTGATACTACGCCTTACAGGTTTGCACCTGCGAGTTGGCGAGTACGTCTTATCGGATTACCTATGCTCTTGAGATGTTTGGCTTTTATAATGATTGTAATAGCCATGGCTCGCCCTCAGACACATAATGCCTGGGACGAACGCACCGTAGAAGGAATTGACATCATGCTTGCTATGGACGTATCTACAAGTATGCTTGCAGAGGATCTGAAGCCAAATCGAATAGAAGCAGCTAAGGCAAAGGCGAGCGAGTTTATAGCAGACCGTCCTAATGATAACATAGGATTGACCATTTTTGCAGGTGAGGCATTCACCCAATGTCCTATGACTGCAGATCATACTACACTGCTTAACTTGCTTCTTGCCACAAAGACAGACATTGCAGCTCGTGGTCTTATATCTGACGGTACAGCAATAGGTATGGGTCTTGCCAATGCAGTTTCGCGCCTAAAGAAATCAAAGGCAAAGAGTAAAGTAGTCATACTTCTCACTGATGGTTCAAATAATATGGGTGATATTTCCCCAATGACAGCGGCTCAGATAGCTAAAAGTCTTGGAATACGTGTATATACCATTGGTATAGGCACCACATCCGTAGCGCCATATCCTATGCCTGTAGCAGGAGGAGTGCAGTATGTAAACATCCCTGTCGAGATAGATACCAAGACGCTGAAGGATATTGCCATGATAAGTGATGGTAATTTCTATCGCGCTACGAATACAAAACAGTTGAAACAGATTTACGAAGATATTGACAAACTGGAGAAATCACGTCTTAATGTGAAGAAATTCTCTAAGAGATATGAGGCTTTCCAGCCATTTGCCATAATAGCTCTTCTTCTCTTTGTTTCTGAAATATTGTTGCGACTCACCATATTCAAGAAGGTGGCATAGTTGTTTTGATTAGAAAATACGACAATGATACATTTTGAATCCCCTATATATCTATATCTTCTCTGTCTGATACCTGTATTCTGTGTAATCATGTATCTGACAGAGATTCTGCGTAAGAAGAAACTAAAGAAATTCGGTGATGCCGAATTGCTCAAGCAATTGATGCCTGATGCCTCCAATTTCAGGAGATGGATAAAGTTTGGTTTGCTGCAATTGGCTTTGGCAATGCTGATTATTATTGTAGCTCGTCCACAGATGGGTACTAAGGTTTCTAACGAAAAACGCAATGGCATAGAGTGCATTATAGCTCTTGATATTTCCAATTCTATGCTCGCTGAAGATGTCCAGCCTTCTCGTTTGGATAAGAGTAAGATGCTTATTGAAGGCTTGCTTGACAAATTCTCCAACGATAAGATTGGCTTGGTGGTATTTGCGGGCGAAGCTTATGTCCAGTTACCTATCACTGCTGACTATGTCTCAGCAAAGATGTTCCTGCAGAATATCGACCCTTCACTTATCCAGACTCAGGGAACAGATATGGCTCGTGCTATCAATCTGAGTATGAATAGTTTTACTCAGCAGGACAAAATAGGTAAGGCTATCATTGTAATTACAGATGGAGAAGATCATGAAGGCGGCGCTCTCGAAGCAGCAAAAGCGGCCAATGCTAAGGGTATGAATGTGTTTATCCTTGGAGTTGGCAATCCGGAAGGAGCTCCAATTCCTGATGGAAAAGGTGGTTTTATGACAGATAATACGGGCAATACCGTAATGTCAAGTCTTAATGAACAGATGTGTAAAGACGTAGCCGCTGCCGGAAAAGGCACATATATCCACGTGGACAATACGTCATCAGCACAAGATAAGCTTAATGACGAACTCGCAAAACTCCAGCAAGGTGAGATGAAGAGTACTATTTACTCTGAATATAGTGAGCAATTCCAGGCTTTTGGCATCTTCTTCATACTTTTGCTTATTCTTGAAGTCTGTATCAATGAGACAGTAAATCCATATCTCAGACGCATCCATATCTTCAAGCGTAGATCACTTATGGTTGTAGTTCTGCTGGCAATGGGTTCTATTGGAGCGTTTGCCCAAAATGATCGTACGTATATCCGACAGGGAAACAGACACTTTCGTATGGGTAATGCAGAAAAGGCGGAGGTGGAATATCGTAAAGCCATTGTCAAGAAAAATAATAATGCGCAAGCCAATTACAATCTTGGATGCGCATTGATGCAGCAACAGAAAGACTCTCTTGCCATGGTGCAGTTTGAGAAGGCGTCAAAAATGGAGACTTCAAAGTATCGTCGTTCTATGTCTTATCATAATATGGGAGTCATTGCACAGCGTCATCAGCAATATGGTCCTGCCATAAAGTGCTATCAGGAGGCTCTCAGACTCAATCCGAATGATAATGAGACGCGTTATAATATGATTCTTTGCAAGAAACTGATGAAGAACCAGAATCAACCTCAGCAGAATCAGAACAAGAATCAGAACGATAAAAACAAGAAAAATCAAGAACGAAACAAGAAAGATCAAGAACAGCAAAAGCAAGATAATAATCAGCAGAAACAGGAAAAAATCAGCAAAGACAATGCTGAAAGAATGCTCGATGCTGCTGACCAGCAAGAAAAAGCAACAAGAAAAAAGATGGAGAAGGCAATGTCTCAACCACAGCGTCGCAATCTCCAGAAGAATTGGTAATACAATCCATGATGTCATCTTAGCGCATCATCATGATCTTATAGTAAAAGAATGAAAAGACTTTTTACGATATTATCTCTATTCCTATGTGCTGTTATTCACGTAATGGCACAGATGTCTGTTAGTGCTCCAAGGCATGTAGCTGTAGGAGAGCAATTCAGATTGCAATATTCCATTGCAACGACTGATGTCAAAGGCTTCAGAGCAGGAAATATCCCTGATGCATTTGAAGTCCTTATGGGTCCAAGTACCAGTACGCAGCAGTCATTCCAGATTATAAACGGTAAATCGACGTCCTCTTCATCCGTCACATATACCTATATTTTGCTCGCTACTAAAAATGGAACATTCACCATTCCTGGTGCAAGAGCAAGAGTTATGGGCAAGGATGTTACGTCTCATCCCGTCAAGATAACTGTATCTGGTAAGGCACAGCAGTCCTCTGGTGGTCAATCATATCAGCAAAACCGACCTCAGGGAGTACGTCCTTCAGGTTCTCATATTTCAGGCAACGATCTGTTTATCAAGGTGAGTGCCAATAAGAAGAGGGTACATGAGCAAGAACCGATATTGCTTACCTACAAGGTATATGCCCAAGTGGAACTAACCCAACTTGAGGGAAAAATGCCAGATCTGAATGGTTTCCACACCCAGGAGGTACCATTGCCACAGCAGAAATCATTCCATATAGAGCATGTAAACGGACGCCCATACCGTTGCGTGACATGGAGTCAGTATGTCATGTTCCCACAAATGACGGGTAAGATGGAAATTCCAAGTATTACATTCAAGGGAATTGTAGTACAAGAGAATACCAATGTCGATCCTTTTGAAGCCTTTTTCAATGGAGGTTCAGGCTACGTAGAGGTAAAGAAGAACATCATCGCGCCCGGAATGACCATACAAGTGGACCCCCTTCCACAGAAACCAGAAGGCTTTTCTGGCGGTGTTGGTCAGTTTAGTATATCTGCTTCCGTTGACAAGAATACAGTCAATGCAGGTAATCCTGTGAAGGTTCGTGTGGTGATTGGAGGAAATGGTAACCTCAAACTCATCAATCAGCCAGAACTGTCACTTCCAAAAGACTTTGATAAGTATGATCCAAAGGTTACGGATAAGACTAAACTCACGTCTGAAGGAGTGACAGGAAATATGTTATATGATTTCCTTATAGTTCCAAGAAACCAGGGAAAGTACGAGATTCCGCCTATCGAGTTTACTTATTTTGATACACGAACCAGCACGTATAAGACCATTAAAACCAATGCGATACCTCTTACTGTAGAGAAGGGTAATGGTAAATCCGCAGAAGTAGCTGACTTCTCCCAAAGTGAAGATCAGGATATTCATAATATTTTCCGTTCACTCGACAACGAAGAAAACAATGACATCTTCGTATTTGGAGATACTTCATACATAGTCTTTAATGCTGTAGTAGTCATTATATTCATCGTTCTTCTCGTAATCTTCAGAAAGAAGGCGATGGAGATGGCAGACATTACAAGCATGAAGGGTAAGCGTGCAAACAAGGTTGCCGGCAAACGTCTCAAGAAAGCTGCCAAACTGATGGAAGCAAACAAGTCCAGCGAGTTCTTTGATGAAGTGCTCAGAGCTCTTTGGGGTTATGTGTCTGATAAGCTATCCATTCCTTCCAGTGAACTGTCTCGTGAGAATATCGCTGAGAAACTTGAACAGAAGCAGACCGATCAGAAAGATATTGACTCATTCCTTGAGGCTCTTGACGAGTGCGAATTTGAGAGATATGCTCCAGGAGATGCGTCAGGCAATATGAGAAAGACTTACGACAAGGCTGTCTCAGCCATCACAAATATCGAAGAAGGAATGAAACAAAGGAAAAAGCATCACAATAATAATAAGGAGAATGCCGGTAAAACCGTAATTGTGCTTTTGGCTATCTTATTCAGTTTGTTCAATGTTGCAGAATCCAAAGCAGCGGATAAAGTTACTGATTCCTCTTCCTCTTCATATAAGGTTAATAAGGCAAAGGCAGACGAAGCTTATCTGAAAGGCGATTATCAGAAAGCCATCGGCATATACGAGGAATTGCTCAAGAATGACAGGAATGCGGAATTATACTATAATCTCGGCAATTCCTATTATCGAACAGACAATATCACCAAAGCAGTGCTTGCTTTTGAGCGTGCGCGTCTGCTCAATCCTGGTAATAAAGACATAAAGCACAATCTTGAGATAGCAAGTTCGAAGACGATAGATAATATCCAACCAGAGGAAAAGATGTTCTTCGTGGCATGGTATCATGATTTCGTCAATATCCTTACGTCCGACACATGGGCATGCACAGCCTTAGTTTCGTTGGTCGTATCCCTCATTCTCTTGCTTGTCTATCTGTTTGCCGGACCGATGATTGTTAGGCGAATAGCATTCTATGTAAGTACGGTGTTGATTATACTGTTCTTCCTTGGCAATCTCTTTGCATGGCAACTTAAGTCTTTTGCTCTCGAATCCAATGGAGCAATAGTTACCGTTGCCACACTCAGTGTAAAGAGTTCACCAACCAGTCAGAGTGCAGAGACATTCGCAATACACGAAGGCACCAGAGTAGAAATCATAGATTCTTCTCTCAAGGGATGGCTACAGATTCACCTTGCAGATGGACGTGAGGGCTGGATTGCAGACAATACAGTAGAGAAATTTATCAAAAAGACAAAATAATGGGCGTTGATATGTATTTCCTGTCGTTACTCAATGGCAGTAATTCGGTATTTATGAATGCCTTGATGGTCACATTGACAGATGGGCTGACATGGATTGCGCTATACATTGCGCTTGCTATTCTTGTTATAAAGAACAATAAGACAGTAGCTCAGATACTGCTTATCTTTGCCTGTGTGTTTGCTTGTGTATTGTTTTCAGGCATCTTTAATGATCTCATTGTCAAGCCATATTTTGAGCGTCCACGTCCAATAAATGACTTTGAGGTACAGGAAATGGTAAATATGTCGTCAGGCTATCTGGCTTCCGGTTACAGTTTCTTCTCATCACATAGTGCAAACACATTTGCAATAGCCGTGTTTTTCTCATTGCTGACGAGAAGTAGAATGATTTCAATCTCGTTGATTTCATGGGCAGTTGTCAATGCTTACACTCGTCTTTACCTTGGAGTCCATTGGTTTTCTGATGTTGCAATAGGCATGCTGTGGGGTATTTTGATAGGCATAGTCTCCTATATCGTCTATAACAGGCTTTATTACAGGATTTCGCCTCATGCCAAGTACATTTCCTCGCATTACACCTCCACAGGTTATTGTCACACAGACATCGACATGGTGATTAGCGTATTGGTGTTCACATTGCTGTACGCAGTTATTATCTCTTTATAGTGTGAGAAATAAAATTGCCTTTCTTCCATTTCTGGATATGTGCATTTAATGTCCTCAGAAGTAGAAATAAGAATGATATGACATGATGTTTTCTGCATAAAAAAGTGATTGTTCCTGATAGGGAAAAACAGAACAAAAAGCAGAACTCAAAGCATCTGTTTTGCAATATCTAAGCTATTAGCTTGCAAAAGCATAGTTATTACCCCGTGAAAGCATAGCTTTTACCTCCTAATATCTATGCTTTTACCCTCTACTAACATAGCTTTTGCAATGTATTGAATATCAACGGAATACAAATAGCTTTCTTTGCTAAGTGCAATAAGTGGAAAAATAGAACAATAATCGTAATCGTGCGGACTTCGATTGGCTTCAGGTAATGCAGTGTGCTGTTATTGTTCATAAGATTCCTGCCGACTGAAGTTAAGCAAAAAGTCACCGAAGAGATTTATTCTCTCAGAAGGATTTTTGAGATTTAAGTAGGTAATCCGAATTATTTTCATAATAGCTATGTTCTATTCTGATACAGCTACGTTATGTAGAAGAAGGAATGATGCTGGCATCATGGCTGATGAGACATAACGTAGATGCACACAAGAGTGTATAGATGTTAGAATAATGAAAAACGATTATAATTATCTATTCATTATTAAAATAATTTTGATAACCTACATAGATAATAATATAGATAAAAAGTAGTTAATATGTTATATAGAAGAATTTCCAAAAGAAATCTAAACATAGAATAGAAATGACTCCAAAGAATATCAAAATATCAGATTATAACTATCCGCTTCCAGATGAAAGGATTGCTAAATTCCCGATTAAAGAGAGGGATCATAGCAAAATACTTATATATAATAAAGGTGAGATAAGCCACGACACTTTCTTTAATCTTCCTTCTTATCTGAAAGAAGGTGAGATGATGGTATTCAACAATACCCGCGTCATACAGGCAAGAATATATTTCCACAAACAGACAGGAGCCCTCATTGAGGTGTTCCTCCTTGAGCCTGCAAGCCCTTCAGACTATGAACTGATGTTCCAGTCAAAAGGAAAGTGTTCATGGGTCTGCATGATAGGCAACCTGAAGAAATGGAAAGAGGGCGCTCTAACACGTCAGATAAAAGTCGGAGACAAAGACATTACCCTCAGTGTGGAAAGAAAGCATGAAGTTCATACTGGTCATTGGGTGGATTTCTCTTGGGACGATGAGACCGTTTCTTTCTCCGAGATAATAGATGTATGTGGCGAATTACCGATTCCTCCATATCTCAATCGAAAGACTGAGGATAGTGATAAGTCCACTTATCAGACTGTATATTCCAAGATAAAAGGGTCAGTAGCAGCTCCGACAGCTGGACTCCATTTCACAGATAAAGTTCTGAAAGCTCTTGATGATAAGGGCATTCTTCGTGAAGAGGTAACTCTCCATGTCGGAGCCGGTACCTTCAAGCCTGTCAAGTCGGAGACGATAGAAGGACATGAAATGCATACTGAGTATATATCGGTCCGTCGTCACACTATTCAGGAACTCATAGCCCACGGTGGCAAGACTATTGCCGTGGGTACAACAAGTGTGCGCACGCTCGAGAGTCTTTACTATATGGGAGTTAAACTCGCAATGAATCCTTCCCTTTCAGAAGAGAAACTCCACATCAACCAGTGGGACCCTTATGAAGGAAGCGTATCAGAAACAGCAAAACAGGTTTCCACAATCGAAGCATTAAAGAATCTTTTGGCATGGTACGACCAAAATGAGGTGACAGTATTGCATAGCAGTACGCAGATAATAATTGCTCCTGGTTATAACTATCATATTGTCACAGCATTGGTGACAAATTTCCATCAGCCACAATCCACATTGCTTCTCCTTGTGAGTGCCTTGCTGAAAGGCGATTGGCATCGAGTGTATGACTATGCGTTGGAACATGATTTCCGTTTCCTTTCATACGGAGACAGTTCATTATTGATTCCACAAGACTAACAAAAAAAAACAAAGAAAATGAAAATAGGAGATAAAGTTAGATTTCTTTCCACTACTGGCGGAGGTAAAATTGCTGGTTTTCAGAAAGGAAATATAGTGCTCGTAGAGGATGAGGATGGTTTCCAGATACCTACTTTAGCCTCAGAGGTCGTTCTTATTGCAGAAGGAGCTGACGATTATAATATGTTTAAGGCAGGCGTAAAACCTGGAAAGGGTGGGCCAGAAGCCAAGAAGCATGCCGAAGGAAGATCCGTGCGCTCCATAATGAATGATGTGGAAAGCGATGCGGAAGATATAACTGATGCTTTCGAAGATGATCCATCAGATATGGAAATAAGCTTTAAGGCACCAGTAGAGGAACGTAAAGGTGGCGACAGACTTAGTGCTTACCTTGCATTCGTCCCAGTAGATCCTACGGTAATCACCAATACTCGTTTCGAGGTTTATCTCATAAATGATTCCAACTACTATTTTCATTACGTCATTCTGCAAGCAGAAGGTCAGGCTTGGACTATGCGAAATGATGGAGAAGTGGAACCAAACACAAAGTTGTTTATCGAAGAGATAGGTAGAGAAAACCTCGAAGAGATTCAGCGTCTTGGTATTCAGATGCTTTCATATAAGCGCGATAAGTCTTTTATCATCAAGCCTTTGATTGATGTTCAATTACGTATTGATGGAGTGAAGTTTTATAAGCTTCACACTTTCCAGACAAATCAGTTCTTTGAACAAAATGCCCTTATCTATCCAATTGTAGTCAATGACGAAGTGACACGTCCGCTTGTAATCGATGCAAAGACCCTGAAACGCCAGATGTATGCCGACGGTAAACAGTCGGAAAGCAAATCTGCTGATTCCGGTATAAATAAGGAGAGAGTGGATAGCTACGTGAGAAGGTACGAAAAGTCAGGACATAAGAGTGGCAATCCTTTTGTCAACAGTCATAAAGGCAACAATATGCCAGTAGTTTATGACCTTCATGCCGATGCTATCCTTGAGACCACTCAGGGTATGTCTTCGGCAGATATACTCCAATATCAGATAGATACATTCCACAAAGCTATTGCGGAGCATCAGAAAAACAAGGGAACGAAAATCATTTTCATTCATGGTAAGGGCGAAGGAGTGCTCCGTCGTGCCATCATCCATGAATTGACTTATCGTTACAAGCAGTATAAGTACCAAGATGCTTCATTCCAGGAATATGGCTTTGGAGCTACTCAGGTGACTATTTAGCTTTATTTCCAAGGAAGGAAAGCTAAAGTCTGTATCCCGATGTAAAAATTAAAACTCGAACTAAAGAACGCAAAATATGAACTACGGATATATTAAGGTGGCATCAGCTATCCCAAGTCTCAAGGTAGGAGACGTCAATTACAATCTTCAGCAGACTCAGATAGCAATAGCACAGGCAGAGGGAAAAGGTGTGGAAGTGATTGTATTCCCAGAACTTTCCCTTACAGGTTACACGTGTCAGGACCTTTTCCGCCAGCAGTTGCTGATTGATTCGGCAGAACAGGCTGTCGTAATGCTCCTTGACTTTACCCGTCAACTTGACATTATTGCAATTGTCGGAGTACCGGTTATCGCTGGAAATATACTTCTCAACTGTGCAGCAGTAATACAGAAAGGTGATTTGCTTGCGCTGATTCCTAAGACATTCCTGCCTAATTATTCTGAGTTCTATGAGAAAAGATGGTTTGCTTCTTCCCAGGACCTTAATCCTATAGACATTCTATATGCTGGAAGTTCCATACATATCACAAATCAGCCTACTATCTTCCGCACTTATACAGGTGCTACATTTGGCATCGAACTGTGTGAAGACGTTTGGGCGCCAGAGCCACCAAGCACTCGCCTCTGCCTCAGTGGAGCGGATATTATCTTTAATCTTTCTGCTTCCGACGAACTGATAGGCAAGCATAACTATCTTTGCTCACTGCTTTCACAGCAAAGTGCGCGCACCATGAGTGGCTATGTGTATAGTAGTTCGGGCTTTGGAGAGTCCACACAGGACCTTGTCTATGGAGGTAATGCGCTCATATATGAAAATGGTAATGAAGTAGCTTCAAGTGAAAGGTTCTCATTTGAGTCGCAAATGATTGTGGCACAGATAGATTATGAGATGCTACGTGCCGAGCGTCGTAATAATACTACCTTCATAAATGCGCAGCGTCCTACGTCTCTCAGTCATACGCTTCCGCAAGTGCGCTTCATCAATTGCCATTCTACTCAAATACGTGATTTCGTGCTTGAGAGATATGTCAACCCTACACCATTCATCCCAGCCTCAGCTGATATGAAGGAATCCTGTGAGGAAATATTCAATATCCAGGTAGCTGCACTTGCAAAACGATTGGTACACACCAATTGTAACACAGTAGTCATAGGAATAAGTGGAGGACTTGACTCTACACTCGCTCTTCTTGTCTGTGTCAAGACCTTCGACAAACTGAAATTATCTCGCACTGGAATCGTAGGAGTCACAATGCCTGGATTTGGAACTACCGACAGAACCTATACCAATGCCATGACTCTGATGAAGGAACTTGGCATCTCAATCCGTGAGATAAGTATTCGTGATGCTTGTATCCAGCACTTCAAGGACTTGGATCATGATATCAATGTGCATGATGTGACATATGAAAACGGACAGGCAAGAGAGCGCACTCAGATACTCATGGACCTGAGCAACAAGCTTAATGGCATGGTAATCGGAACGGGAGATTTGTCCGAACTGGCGCTGGGATGGGCTACTTACAATGGTGACCACATGTCTATGTATGGTGTCAATGTGTCCATACCAAAGACACTTATCAAGTATATGGTGACTTATGTCGCAGATAATGAGGTGGAGAAGGAGTGTCATGACGTCCTCGCAGATATTATTGATACGCCTATCTCTCCAGAACTTATCCCTGCTGATGACGAAGGAAATATCACTCAAAAGACCGAAGACCTCGTTGGACCATACATTCTTCATGATTTTTTCCTCTATTATTTCCTCAGACAAGGTTTCCGTCCAGACAAGATTTTTATGCTTGCTCAAAAGGCTTTCGCCCTTGGCACAGACTATTACTATGAAGAGGAGACGATAAAGAAATGGTTAAATACGTTCCTTCGTCGCTTCTTCAGCCAGCAGTTCAAGCGCTCATGCTTGCCAGACGGACCTAAAGTGGGAAGCGTCAGCTTGTCTCCAAGAGGAGATTGGCGTATGCCGAGCGATGCGACCTCTGCTTTGTGGCTAAGTAATAGCAGTAAGAAGTGAAATCTAAAAAATACTTAAAAATTAACCATTGTTTTGTATTTCTGAAAAAAAAGACTAATTTTGCATAGAATAATAGCGACTATTGAGGATGAATAACATACGAAACTTTTGTATCATAGCCCATATTGACCACGGAAAGAGTACTATAGCAGACCGACTATTGGAGAAAACTAATACTATCCAGATTACAGAAGGTCAGATGCTTGATAATATGGATTTGGAGAGAGAAAGAGGTATTACCATCAAGAGCCATGCCATTCAGATGGAATATAAGCGAGATGGTGAGACTTATTTGCTCAATCTTATTGATACTCCTGGACATGTTGACTTCTCGTATGAAGTGAGCCGCTCTATTGCTGCTTGTGAAGGCGCTTTGCTTATCGTTGATGCCACACAGGGAGTACAGGCACAGACCATCTCCAATCTCTATATGGCAATCGACCATAATCTTGAAATCATTCCTGTCATCAACAAGATTGATATGCCGGCAGCAATGCCTGATGAGGTGGAAGATGAGATTGTGGAGCTTATCGGCTGCGATCCTGATGAAATCATAAGGGCAAGTGGCAAGACTGGCGAAGGAATACAGGAAATCCTTGATGCTGTCGTTGACCGCATTCCTCATCCTGTAGGTGATAAGGATGCGCCTCTGCAGGCTCTTATCTTCGACTCTGTATTCAATTCCTTCCGCGGTATTATCGCATATTTCAAAATCCAGAATGGTTCTATCCGTAAGGGAGATAAAGTAAAATTCTTCAACACAGGGATGGAATATGTGGCTGATGAAGTAGGCGTCCTCAAGATGGATATGGTTCCGCGCAATGGATTGTCAACTGGAGAGGTGGGATATATCATCTCAGGCATCAAAAATGCTACTGAAGTAAAGGTAGGTGATACCATTACACACGTCACTAATCCTTGCCAGAAAGCCATTGAAGGATTCCAGGAAGTAAAGCCTATGGTCTTTGCTGGTGTTTATCCTATTGACCCTGCTGACTATGAAAACCTTCGTGCTTCTCTCGAAAAACTTCAGCTGAATGATGCAGCGCTGACATTCTCTCCAGAGTCTTCTGTCGCTTTGGGCTTTGGCTTCCGTTGTGGATTCCTCGGTCTTCTGCACATGGAAATCGTTCAAGAGCGTCTTGACCGCGAATTTAATATGGACGTAATCACTACGGTGCCTAACGTATCATACATGGTATATGACAAGCAAGGCAATGCTAAGGAAGTGCACAATCCTTCTGGTTTGCCTGAATTGAATTTCATTGACCATATCGAGGAACCGTATATCCATGCTACAATCATCACTGATGCCAACTATATAGGTCCTATCATGACCCTTTGCCTTGACAAACGTGGTGAACTCATCAAGCAGGAATACGTCAGCGGTAATCGTGTCGAATTGCATTTCTACATTCCATTGGGTGAGATAGTGATTGATTTTTATGACAAACTCAAGTCTATTTCTAAAGGATATGCTTCGTTCGACTACCATATTGACAGTTTTCGACTTTCAAAATTGGTAAAACTCGATATCCTTTTGAATGGCGAACCTGTGGATGCTCTCTCCACTCTGACACACGTAGATAATGCTGTGACATTCGGCAGACGTATGTGTGAAAAGCTTAAGGAACTTATCCCTCGTCAGCAGTTTGATATTGCTATCCAGGCTGCAATAGGCGCTAAGATTATCGCTCGCGAGACTATCAAGTGTGTCCGCAAAGACGTGACTGCCAAATGTTATGGTGGTGACGTGAGCCGTAAGCGCAAACTTCTGGAGAAGCAGAAGAAGGGAAAGAAGAGAATGAAGCAAATTGGTAATGTTGAAGTTCCGCAAAAGGCATTCCTTGCCGTCTTGAAACTCGACTAATAATGACACAAAGGCAGTCTGTATATTTACGTATTCAGACTGTTGAAAACAAACTGAAATCTATATGAAAGACCTTAACATTCCTGTCCGTGACATTGCTCGCGAGTTGGCTCGCCGGTATAGCACGATGACTCACGAGGAACTTGATATCCTCGAAAGTATTCTTGTGCCGCTGAAGTTCACCAAAGGAGAAAAGATTCTCAATGAAGGTGATACCTGCAAATGCTTGTACTATCTCCATAAGGGATTGATACGTCAATATTACTACAAGAATGGAAAAGAGGTAACTGAGCATCTCGCTGTTGACGGAAGTATGTTTTTCTGCATAGAAAGCCTGTTCCGCGAAGAACCTACCAAACTGATGTGTGAGGCTCTCGAGCCTTCATATATCTATGCTCTTCCAAAGAAAGCTCTTGAAGAGGTCGCTTTGCATAATCAAAATATTCAGATTTTGTATCGTAAGATATTGGAAGAAAGTCTGATACAGAGCCAGGTTCATGCAGATATGGTAAGATTTGAGACCGCCCAGGATCGCTATCGTCGCATCTGCAAGCAGAATCCGCAGATAGTATTGCGTGCTCCTTTGGTATTCATTGCGTCTTATCTTCAGATGACACCTGAGACATTGAGTCGTGTTCGCTCTAACACGCTTATCGACTAACTTTGTATTATATTATATTCCACGATAGCATAACTCTGTGTGTGTTATGCTATCGTGGTGTAAGTAGGTGATTGGAATTATTTTTATAATAGCTATAATCTATTGTGTTAGAGCTATGTTCTTGTAGAATAAGGAATGATGCGGTCATCATGACTAATGATACGAGGCGTAGATACGTAAAAGATATAGTTGATATTATAGAAATGTAAAATATCTATTTATTATCATTCATTATCAAAATAATATTGATTACCTATTTGTTATTACTATATTACGAATCATGACAATAAATCTTAATCTCAGACTTGCAAGGCGCTTCTCCATCTGTATTGCCCTGATGCTGATAGCATTGCTCTTTTCTTCGTGTCAAGAGACATTGGAAGAAAAGGCTGAACGCCAGGCCCGCGACTATACGAGAAAGTATTGTCCGACACCGATAGATAACGATACTCGCACAGATAGCATCGTTTTCGATACTCAGAAGAAGGTGTATTACTATTACATCTCATTCTTTAATAGTCTCGATGATGAGTATATCGTAAATGAAAACAAAGACCGTTTCGCCCAAATGCTTACGCAATCCATCAAGGATTCACCAGGGCAACGCAGCTTTCTTGAAGCTGGTTTCAGGTTTGAATATATCTGTCATTCTGGAAGTAATCCGAAGAAGGTGCTTGTAAGGATTAAGATATAAAAAGCAGAGACGCACTGTTGAAGTTTGAAAAACAATACTTAATCAGATATAATGCCTCTGTAATTCCGTGTTTTTGTATTTAACGAACAGATAATCATTAAGATATGAACATACTTGTAACGGGTGCTAATGGACAGTTGGGCTCGGAAATGAGAATAGTATCTGCCAATTCGGCTCACGATACCTATATATTCACAGACATAAATGAGGTGGAAGGCATCGAGACCATAAATCTTGACATCACAGATATTGACGCCATTCGCAGTATTGTCAATGCAAACAATGTGAAGTGCATTGTAAACTGCGCTGCCTATACTAATGTCGATGGAGCTGAAGACTGCATAGATATATGTAGGAAACTCAATGCTGATGCTCCTCGTAATCTTGCCATTGTGATGAAGGAGGTGGATGGATTGCTCGTGCATATCAGCACTGATTATGTCTTTGGAGCAGATCCATATAATACACCTTGTAAAGAAACGCAGAATGGTACACCTTCCGGCGTTTATGGACTCACCAAACTGGAGGGTGAAAAGGCAATTATAGAAAGTGGTTGTCAGCACATCATCATCCGCACTGCTTGGCTTTATTCGGAATTTGGAAAGAATTTTGTCAAGACGATGCTTATGCTTACTGAGACAAAACCACAGTTGAAAGTAGTCTTTGACCAATGTGGCACTCCGACCTACGCCCTTGATCTCGCTCGCTTGATATTCGACATCTTGGAGAATAGCAAGTTTGAAGGAAATACGGGCATATACCATTATTCTAATGAAGGCGTCTGTTCATGGTATGATTTCACCATGATGATAGTCCGAATGGCAAAGCATGATAAGTGCGAAATATTGCCTTGCCACTCAGATGAGTTTCCAAGTAAGGTGACAAGACCGTCTTATTCTGTTCTCGATAAGACCAAGATAAAGGAGACATTTGGCTTGCGCATTCCATATTGGGTGGATTCGCTCGAAGAATGCCTTCGCAATATGAATCGTAAAAACTAAACTATCAAAACTATGAAAGGAATCGTTCTCGCTGGTGGAAGTGGTACACGATTGTATCCTATCACAAAAGGTATCAGCAAACAGTTGATGCCTATATATGACAAGCCGATGATTTATTACCCTATCAGTGTGCTCATGCTTGCTGGTATAAGGGAAATTCTCATCATCTCCACACCATTTGACCTGCCTGGCTTCAAGCGATTGCTTGGTGATGGCTCCGATTTCGGAGTGCATTTCACTTATGCTGAACAGCCTTCGCCTGATGGTCTTGCTCAGGCTTTCACTATTGGTGCAGACTTTATCGGCAACGATAGCGTTTGTTTAGTTTTGGGAGACAATATCTTCCAAGGTTCAGGTTTTACAAAGATGCTCAAGGAAGCTGTCGTCGCAGCAGAGCAGGAAGGAAATGCTACGATATTCGGATATTGGGTGAATGACCCTGAACGATATGGAGTGGCTGAGTTTGATAATGCAGGCAACTGTCTCAGCATCGAAGAGAAGCCTCAGAATCCTAAATCAAACTATGCCGTTGTGGGACTTTATTTCTATCCTAATGAGGTGGTGGAAGTGGCTCGCAATATTCAGCCATCAGCGCGTGGAGAGTATGAGATTACAACTGTCAACCAACAATTCCTTGAAAGTCGTAAACTGAAGGTACAGACACTCGGACGTGGATTTGCATGGCTTGACACGGGTACTCACGACTCTTTGTCCGAGGCAAGTACATATATTGAGGTGCTGGAGAAGCGTCAGGGACTTAAAGTAGCCTGTCTTGAAGGCATTGCTTACAGAAAAGGATGGATAGATGAAGCCAAGATGCGTGAGCTGGCACAGCCTATGCTCAAGAATCAATATGGTCAATATCTTCTGAAAGTGATAGATGAGGTAAAGAGGTATGGCTCTTCTATATAGGAGATTAACATATAATATAATCAGATGGAAATAAATAAAACAGCAATAAATGGAGTCTTTATCATAGAGCCTAAGGTCTTTCATGATGCAAGAGGCTATTTCTTTGAGAGTTTCTCTCGTAGAGATTTCGATGCTTTTGCAGAGAAAGAACTCGGATATAAGGTAGATTTCGTACAGGACAATGAGTCTATGTCATCGTATGGAGTGATGAGGGGACTGCATTTCCAGCGCCCTCCTTTCACTCAAGCGAAACTTGTCAGATGTGTAAAGGGTAGGGTACTCGATGTCGCTGTCGATTTGCGCAAAGACTCTCTTACATACGGAAAACATGTAAGTTGTGAATTGACAGAGGATAATCACCGACAGTTTTTCATTCCCAAAGGCTTTGCACATGGCTTTGCTGTACTGTCTGAGACTGCCATATTCCAGTATAAGTGTGATGAATTTTATCATCCTGAGGCTGACGGAGGTATCTCTATTCTCGATGAATCTCTCGGTATAGACTGGATGTTGCCGTCCGATAAGGTAATCTTATCTCAAAAAGACACAGCACATCCATTGCTGAGAGACTTCGTATCGCCCTTTTAAAATAACGGACTAATATCGATTAACTTCAATTTTTATGTAGGTAATCAGAATTATCTTTATAATAATGAAAATCAATTATACTTATCTATTCATTATTAAAATAATTTTGATTACCTACTTATATAAAAAAACGACCATAAAAGATGAAGAACATTGTAATTACTGGAGGTGCTGGTTTCATAGGAAGCCATGTTGTTCGCCTCTTTGTCAATAAATATCCTGAATATAATATCATCAATCTCGATAAACTTACCTATGCTGGCAACCTCGCAAATCTCAAAGACATTGAGGGAAAACCTAACTATAAGTTTGTCAAGATGGATATCTGCGACTTTGAAGCCTTTTATGCTTTGATGCAAAAGGAACAGATAGACGGAATAATACATCTTGCTGCAGAATCGCACGTTGACCGCTCCATCAAGGATCCTTTCACATTTGCTCGTACCAATGTGATGGGAACACTGAGTCTGCTTCAGGCTGCCAAACTGTATTGGGAGTCATTGCCAGAGAAATATGAAAGAAAGCGCTTCTATCATATTTCTACAGACGAAGTATATGGTGCGTTGAGCATGACTCATCCAGAGGGCATTGAGCCTCCTTTCACCACGAAAGCTTCATCATCCAGTCATCATGAAGCTTATGGTGAGGACTTCTTTTATGAGACAACCAAATATAATCCTCATAGTCCTTACAGTGCTTCAAAAGCTTCAAGCGACCATTTCGTGCGTGCATTCCATGATACTTACGGAATGCCAACCATCGTAACGAATTGCTCAAACAATTATGGTCCTTATCAGTTTCCTGAAAAATTGATTCCTCTCTTTATCAATAATATACGTCACCGTACGCCTCTTCCTGTATATGGAAAAGGAGAAAACGTTCGCGATTGGCTCTTTGTGGAAGACCATGCCCGCGCCATCGACTTGATTTTTCATGAAGGAAAAGTGGCTGAGACCTACAATATCGGAGGATTCAATGAGTGGAAGAACATAGATATTATTAAGGTTCTCATCAATACAGTCGATCGTCTTCTCGGCAGAAAAGAAGGAGAAGACATGAATCTCATCACCTTTGTCACGGATCGACTCGGTCATGATGCACGCTATGCCATAGATTCCACAAAACTACAAAAGGAACTCGGTTGGGAACCAAGCCTGCAGTTTGAGGAAGGAATAGAGAAGACCGTCAGATGGTATCTTGATAACCAAGAATGGATGGACAACATTACAAGTGGCGATTACGAGAAATACTACGACGAGATGTATAAAGATAGATAATAATGCATTATGCATTATGAATTGTGCATTATGAATTATGAATTATGAATTATGAATTATGAATTATGAATTGTGCATTATGAATTCTAAATTCCCCCTCCGCCAATGTGTCAGCCGCGTTGCCGGCTGATCAAAAAGAAAAAAAAACGCACGAAACATAAAAAAAATAAGAAGAAAACATTGCAAGAATAAATAATATTTCTTAAATTTGCAAGCGAAACAACAGTCCCGAACGCAAACAAGGGACCCTCTAAACTATTGTGGTATGAAATCTAAACGATTCAAAGCGCTCCAAATAGCAAGCACTCAGCCACATAACAGCGAAGAAGCATCTATGCTAAGGACTCTTCGAGATGCCTTCGTCTCCACCTATGATACCCCAGTTCCTCTCCTGCGATTGACATGAGAGGAATATAAGGTATGTCCATATAACTAATGCCATTTTTATTTGCGGATTGATAATAAAATACTTAGCGATACGAAAGAATTCCCACTTATATCGTTCTAAGTTTACATTCATGTATCACAAAAAATTGATTTAATTTATCATTGGTATGACTATAAACAATATTACAATCGATAATTTTAGAGGATTTGAACACAAATTCTTTGAATTGGACCCCAAGATGAACGTAATACTTGGTGACAATACTACTGGTAAGACAACATTGCTGCAAGCAGTACAAATCGCCTTGGGAGCTTTTCTCCAAGAAATGACATTTTTGCCTGGAGGAAATGGATACAGTCGTAATTTTCGTCCTACTGACCAAGTTAAAATTTACAGCGAGTCCAGTAAAGGATTTATACCAATAAAACAGAAACCTAGTATTGAAGTCAATGCAGAATGTGTAATTGGTCAATTCGATAAATTGACACAGCAAATCAATACGTCGATAAACCATATTTGGTGGAAAAGGACAAGCAATAAAAATTCGAAAGCCAATGCTCTGCAACTAATGAACTTTGTCGCTGACATAGAGAACAAAAGAAGAAAAGCCGATGAAGAGGGGACAAATTCTCTTTTCCCTCTTTTTCTGTCATTTGGGGCAACTCGTCTTGAAAAAAACTATAGAGGTGCTGAAAAAACTAAGCAACGTGAAACGCGCGAAACGAAAGCATATAAATGTGCCCTTGATGAACAGGTAGATTTCAAAGGAGCTTTTGATTGGATTTACAGGTACGAGAAAAGTTTTGACAAAGGCAGTGAATTCGCTGGTACTAATGAAGCCTTCTTGAATGCCATAAAGGATGCTATACCAGCTATTCGTCAGATTGACATAGATACGAAGAACAATGAATTCACAGCACAGATAAAGATGTCTAAGGACGATGAACCTTATTGGTTAACATACGATATGATGAGTGCGGGCTTTAAAGCTATGATAAATATAACTGCAGAGATAGCTCATCGTTGTATCGAATTGAATGGCTTCCTCGGTCTTGAAGCTGTAAAGAAAACTCCTGGCATTGTAATGATAGATGAAGTTGATTTGTATTTACATCCTCATTGGCAGCAACATATTCTTTCGGATCTGCAGACTGCATTCCCGGAAATCCAGTTTATTGTAACGACACATTCTCCATTTATAGTACAGAGTGTAAAAAGTAAGAATGTTATTACTTTGGACGGTGTTAAGGGTGACAGCAATCCAGACATGAGAAGTATTGAGGACATTGCTGTAACTGAGATGAATATGGACACTGCAAGATTCCCACGCTATCAACAAATGGTCGAACAGGCTGAAAAGTACTATCAACTTGTCAAGTTAGGCAAAGAGAAAACGCTAGAAGCAAGGAATGTGAAAAAGGAATTGGATGATATTGAGGCTCTTTTCTCGGACGATCCAGCATATGTGGCACTATTAAGAGCAGAAAGGAATTCACAATGAGACCTGTTATAAAACTAAAGCCAGGATCATATATAAAGCCTGATGGAACCATGATAGACGTGCTAAGTAGTTACAATAAATATCAGGACGCCAAACCAGCATTAGTATATAATTTAGGCATGTTTTGTTCATATTGCGAAGAGGCATACCATCAACAAAGAGACTTGCATGTTGAACATGTACAGCCCAAAGGATATGAAGAGAATGGAATAAAGATATATGCCCATATAGAGAAAGAATGGGTAAACTTTCTTTTATCATGTGCAACATGTAATGGCTCTGACAATAAAGGTAAGAAAAATGTTGTTTTAAACGAATGTCATCTTCCTCATCTGAACAATACTTTCAAGAGTTTTGTATATAAATCAGGAGGTGTTGTTGAGGTTAATCCTATGCTTAGAGGTGATGCCTACAATCATGCAAAAAGACTGCTTGATCTAGTCGGACTGGGTAAAAGTCCAGAGGAATCACGTCCAGGAGATACTCGTTATAGAAAAAGGTCAACAGATTGGGATTTAGCATTGAAATACAGGCGTAAATACGATGTTGGAAATACTGACATTGATACCATTTTGGATTTAGTGAGGAATAGAGGCGGATGGTCAATATGGTTCACTGTATTTAAAGGATGTGATGAAGTAAGAAAGGCATTGCTCGAATTTCCTGGAACGGCAAGACTATGTTTTGACCCAGATAACCATTATGAACCAATAGATAGGAACCCAGGTCTGGCAGACCCTACATGAGATGGCTTCTTCCATAAAAATGCTTCATAGATAATGCAACGTAAATGTTGGCAAAACATTGCCATATTGTAATGAGAAATAATATCTTTAAGAGAGTACTTGCAGTTAATAAATTATAGGAGAATCATAGATGGCTGTAACTATTCAGCGGTAGCAAATTCCCTCCACTGAGGTTTATGTCCCCTACAAGAGGAAGCGATAAGGTCGTAAAGAATATCGAAGGTAGGTTTTCGCACTCTTAATATGAAAGAAAAATATATATGAAAGAGTCCACTACAAAAAGTACCTTCAAAACGGATGGGTACCTCAAAATGCTTACAGTTTAAAACTATAAAGCATAAAAAGAGTCTGCCTGTATGAAATATATAGCGAAATAAGGTCTATTTAATGATCATTATTGCTGTTCTTCTTTCAAATTGATAGCGCTCCGACTTTTTATAGTGGACTAATGTATAAAATATAAATAACAACAGAATGAATTCTAAAGATTATATATCTACCATCCAGCCAAAGAAAGAATGGCTCGATGTTGATATTAAAGGTCTGTGGCGCTACCGCGACCTTTACTACATGAACGTCAAGCGTGACCTCATCACACAGTACAAACAAACCATCCTCGGTCCGCTCTGGTATCTCATACAGCCCGTATTGACAACGATAATGTATATGTTCGTCTTTGCCGGACTGGCAGGCATCTCCACCGATGGAGTACCGCAACCACTGTTCTACCTCTGCGGCACCTGCCTGTGGACATACTTCAGCACCTGCTTCACCTCTTGCAGCAATGTCTTTTCTGCCAACCAAGCCGTCTTCGGCAAAGTCTATTTCCCACGGTTGGTAGTGCCGTTAAGCTCGGTGACATCAGCGTTGATAAGGCTTGGCATCCAGTTCTGTATGTTCGCCCTCGTCTTCGTCTATTATATCTGCCTTAAAGACTACAGTCCAAACTTTGGCTTCATCAACGACTACGGCATCGTCCTTGGCAGCATCGTTACATTGATCTTCCCACTCTTCCTAATCTTCATGGTAGGTATGCACGCCATGTCGTGGGGACTGATCATCACGTCAATGACCACCAAATACCGCGACCTCAATATGTTGATAGGCTTCGGCGTCCAGCTCCTGATGTACGCCACGCCAGTCATCTATCCCTTGAGTTTCGCGCCAGAGCAGTACAGGGTATTCCTCAACATCAATCCGCTCACCCCCATCTTCGAGACCTTCAAATACTCTTTCCTCGGTGCCGGCACCTTCGATGTCCTTTCTTTAGGATACAGCTTCGTCACGCTCTGCATCGTAATGTTCTTCGCCGTCATCCTCTTCAACCGCACCGAGCAGCGCTTCATGGATACCGTTTGATACATTTCCCACAGATTTCGCAGATACTCACAGATGTCCTTACAGACAATATCCGTGTAAATCCGTGAAATCTGTGGGACAACACAAACAATATGACAGAGAATGAGATATCATACATCATAAGAGGAGCGATTTACAAAGTCTATAATGAACTGGGACCGGGTTTGTTGGAATCGATATACGAAGCGGCTCTATGCTACCAGTTGAGAAAAGACGGATTACACATAGCGTCACAAGTACCCTTGAAAGTATCCTATGACGGGAAGACACTTCCCATAGACTATCGTCTTGACCTACTTGTGGAAGACAAGGTTATCGTTGAGCTGAAGTCAGTAGATGAGATGAAGAAGGTTTATTTCAAGCAACTGACGACATATCTAAAGATATCAGACAGGCATTTAGGCATACTTGTGAATTTCAACTGTACAGACATAAATAAGAATATTTGGAGAATAGCAAACAACCTTTAATCCCGTAAACCTCAGAGATTTACAGTCTCACGCAGATTTCGCAAATCACGCAGATATAACTGAATATTAAGTCATCAAAAAAGAAATCTGCACCATCAGCGTAATCTGCGTGAAAACAAAACACATTCACTACGCTTTACCGTCTCACGCAGATTTCGCAAATCACGCAGATATAACTGAATAATAAGTCATCAAAAAAGAAATCTGCACCATCAGCGTAATCTGCGTGAAATACAAATACGCATATACAACATACTTACCAGATAAATCTATGAGATCTGCGTGACAAAACAAACAAGAGCATGGACAAAAACATAGCAATAGAATTCAACAACGTCGGCAAGCAATACCGTTTGGGGCTTGTAGGCACAGGCTCCCTGCAGCACGATCT
>SAMEA104315439__coassemble_123_pt1 | contig 45014 bp, 41 predicted proteins | sample SAMEA104315439__metabat2_high_PE_001 | metagenome-assembled genome bin SAMEA104315439 (sample SAMEA104315439) | gut metagenome | biome: Monkey gut; feature: monkey-associated habitat; material: faeces | place: China | collected 2013 | reverse complement strand
CAATAAAAATCCGTGAAAAGATAAAATCCGTGGCATCCGGGTTATCCGTGATAGATTTTGAATATGGCGAGTGAGCCAAAGGCGAGCGAGCTTTCTTTTTTTTAGTGAATTGCGAAAAGTGTTCTAAATGAAGAATGTAGAATGATGAATGAAGAATGAGAGTTAGTCTTGTTTGCTTAAGAAAATCCACTAAGAACCTCAAAGCGAAGAACGTAATCCGAATTCTTCATTCTTCATTTTCCACTGGGGGAGGTACTGTCTTCCAGACAGCCACTCTTCTCTGTTTTTTAAATCCCGAGACTGCGTCCCGGGTTACTCTCGCTACGTTCGGTATTGTCTTCCAGACAAAGCTACCAACAACCGATAACCTACAACCGATAACCAACAACCAAACACCAACAACCAAACACCAACAACCAAACACCAACAACCTATCATTATATATTTTTTATTTATTGATATTTTATTTCTCAACTAAACAACTAAACAACAAAACAACAATATCTCTCTACTGCATCCTGCAGATTCTGATTCCTATCTGCGATGGATGGCGTCTCATATAGTCCCTGAAGAGCATTGGTTCGAGGATAACTTTCTTGTGTATCTGTGAGGCATTTAGAAGGTGAAGCCCATCCTTTTCCCATACTGCGAATCCGATGTGCGAGGTATCAAGCCCTGCTTTAGACGTAAGAATGGCTATTATATCTCCATTGTGTATGGTTTCTCTGAGAAGATTAGAATTGTTTATTCCATTCTTTGGTATGTACCAATATTTCTTTCCAGTGAGTCTTTGCTCTGTTTTCTTTATTCCCTCCATCCATTGTGGGTGGGCAGAAAGCATGGCATAGGCAGACGAATGCTTTGACATATAATCGACTTTGACATTCTGAATAGCAGTAAAGGGGGCTTTGCGACTTTCTATTTTCCTAACAAATCCCATCTCCGCATTATCCTCTATCCAGTCAGTAAAGTAATGTAAGCGATTAGTATAAGCAATGTTACCTCTGCGATAACGGATATTTTTCAGTTGACGACAGAAATCTTGAAAGTGATACTCCCCACGTATTGAGCACAAAGCCAATGCAAGAACATTCTCAACGAAAGTAGTACAATCAAGCTGGCGCGTATTTATAACGAGCCGTTCTTCTTTTGCTTTGTCCAAAGTGCCCCCGACATAAGGAGTTCCGATAAACTTTTTTGCAAAGAAAAGAATGCGATTGTCTGAAGGTTTTAATAATTTAGAATCAGAGAGCAACTGTTCGATTCTTACACTATCCTGCTGTCTGTCTGTCAAAGCAAATGCAAAAGAGCATTGTGACAACAAGAATAGCAATGACATAATCCATTTGTTCATAAGCCTTAAATAATAGATTCAAATGTGCGTAAAAATACATTTACATCCCTTCCCTCACATCCCAGATTCTTTCTATTGATTATTTTCTCCAGAAATTGAATCCGAAATACAAATTGAGAGTACCGAAGATATTGTCTGCCTCCAGATGGCTCTGGTGGTAATGATAGGTGTGATAAATGGCATTTGCTCCAGCAAACCATCGGGAATTATTCCAGACCACGCCTACACGTATGGTTCCATCGAATGTGAAATTGGAGAAGCGGAAGTCTTTGATTATTGTTTCGATGCCCACTTTCTGATTATAAGCATCTCCTTTTGACCACATATATGACAGCGAACCAAGAAGCTGAGCGCCGCAAGTCCAATGCTTTGCGAAAGCCCAATTAAAGCCATAGCCTAATGAGAATGGAATACTGCGGTAACTCAAGTTTTTGAAAAACAATGCGCTGTCATTAAACTCTTGCGATGGAGAATTAGAAGGAAGGGCTTTGCTGAGCTCATCATGAAAGCGGACCCAGTCCATTGACACACGACACTGATTATATCCTGTGCCTACTATCCATGATCCTGCACTGCGGATTTGCCTGTTTGTCTGATTGAATACTGCTTGCTGGGAATATTTCTTGCTATTCAAGGCATAGTACGCATTTATGGAGAGTATGTCGATGTCGAGGCTGTTAGTGGTCATGCCTTTAAAGTAATCGATACTTCCATAGTTCTTCAATTTGAAATCCCTTATCTGATATCCTTCACCGAGGTTTCTATATACGAAGTCAATGCCTACGGCTGGAGTGTAGAGGGAGGTATTGATATCTACATTTGAATGACTCATTTCGAGGCTATTCACATTAAATGTATATCCAAAGAACAGCCATCTCCACCCAAAGAAAGGCCCCACCTTCAATTTGCGTTTAGGAGATAAAGAAATGGAGTTTTCCCTTTCACCTCTCAATACGAAATAATCATCCGTATTGGTGACTTGAGCCATTGCCGTAAAGTTATACCTCTGTGGTTCGATGTATTCATCGTTTACTTCCGGGGAGAAGAAGCGCAGGACAGATTTTGCCGCCTTTATTAGAATATTTCCCTTTTTACGACTAACATCATACTGAGAACTATCAGCCCGAGACAGGCTTTCAGCAGAGCGCAAACCTACGGATTCTGCAGGAACAGCAAGGGTATCATTCTCCTTTGCCACAACATCAGTCACGGCTGCACATATTATATATATAATAAGGAGAATGTGTTTTCTTGCTATAAACATAGGGTTAATATTTCCTATACGTGAGTTACTTCTATCATTCTTGCGATGTGCTGGCTCTGAGATGAAAGCTCTGATTTCCGTCTTGAGACGAAATCAAAATTTGCCGAGGATGCGGTCCATCACCCAGTTGACCGGTGTAGCAGAGATACTTGTGCACTTACAGTTTGCTTTTCCCTGCAAAGTCTCGATGACAGACTGTATGAGAGGCTTTTGTACATACAACGGATTGGGCACGTTGATGAGTTCTTTTCCAGAAGAAGTAATCAGTTCGATAGGCTGATAATCAAAGACGGAGAAAGAGACCATACCCTTATCGCCAATGATTTCGATGCGGTCCTCGCGCGCAGAGTCATGCCCCACGAAGCACCAGGACCCGCTGCCTGGCAGTCCATTTTCAAATTTGAAGCAAGCACTTACCGTATCTTCCGCGGAATAAAGCCCTCCCCTATTGCTGCTAAAGCCCTCGGCATGAGTGATGACGCCAAAGATATTCTGGAGCAAATCAAGCTGGTGGGGCGCAAGGTCGTAGAAATAGCCACCTCCAGCGATATCTGGCTGGAGACGCCACGGACGATCTTCCGGCTTATTGTAATCGAGCTGTCGTGGCGGACAAGAGAATCGTATCTGCACATTGATGGCTTTTCCGATTTTTCCAGACTCCACTACATTCTTCACTTCCCTGAAATATGGAAGGTAGCGACGATAATAAGCCACATAACAAGGCACCCCCGTCATCTGACTAACGTGATTGACGCGAGCGCAATCATCGTAAGATGCAGCGAGAGGCTTCTCCACGTAGCACGGCTTGCCAGCGTGCATAGCCATAATGGCATACGTGGCATGGCTTGATGGGGGCGTAGCGATATAGACGGCATTCACTTCTGGGTCATCGACCAACGCCTGAGCGTCAGTAAACCACTTAGGGATGCCGTGTCGCTGAGCGTAAGAACGCGTCTTCTCAGGACTTCTGCCCATCACAGCTACAACGCGTGAGCCCGACACTTCATTGAATGCCGGGCCACTTTTCTTCTCTGTCACTTCACCGCAGCCGATGAAGCCCCAGTTTATCTGTTTCATCTTTATTTCTTTTCCTCTTTCTTCTCAGTAGCCTTACCCATGTCAGCAGGCTTCTTGTATGCCTTGTTCAGTCCAGCAATCACCTGCTTAGTGATGTCATGTGCCTTGTCAGCATAGAGAATGTTGTCGCCTGCCTTAGAGAGGATAAGAGAGAATTTCTTGTCCTTATTATAAACGTTGAGGAAGTTCTGGATAGAATCATGAAGAGCAGTGTTGAATTTTTCATTCTCTGCCTGCAGTTCACTTCCGAGACGCTGCTGAAGAGCTTCGAGGTCAGCCTGCTGCTTCTGAAGGCCAGCCTGAATCTGACGAGCCTGCTGTTCGGTGTAAGCATTCTGCTGAAGCTTCTGCTGGAAATTTGCAGCGGCAGCCTGCAGAGCGCCAGCCTTCTGCTGGAGAGTATTCTGGACGTTCTGGCTCTTCTTCTGAAGAATAATGCTGTTATCCTTGCAGAACTGATACTGACTCATGATGGAATCCACTTCTACATAAGCGATTCTGAGCTCTGTAGGATTGGTCTGTGCAGCTACTGGCTCAGCATCCTGCTTAGGGCTATTGTCACATGAGGTCATTGCTACGGCGAATGCTGCTACAGCAAAAGCCGAAAAAAGATTCTTCTTGTTCATTGGTGTATAATATTTTATATTCTTATTGCATTTATTAACATCTTTCGTTTGGCAGTTTAACTATAAAAGCATTAACTTTGCATCACGATTTCGATGTTGCCGTTTTTGATGTTGTCTTGGCTAATGTCAAACCGTCAGCGATGACAATCGGGACGTGTAACACACATATTGGGTGCAAAGGTAATAAAAAGATTTGATAATCGAATCTAAAACATTATAAATATGAATAAAAAAGACTTAAAACCTGCAAGTGTATTTGAACACTTTGCATTAATCAATGCCATTCCACGCCCATCAAAACGCGAGGAGAAAATTATTGCTTACCTTAAAGAGTTTGGTGAAAGCCGTGGACTTGAGACAATCGTAGATGAGACTGGCAACGTTCTCATCCGTAAGAATGCGACCCCGGGATACGAAGATCGTGATACTATAATTCTCCAGAGCCACATGGACATGGTGTGTGAGAAGCTTCCTGAGTGCAACATAGACTTTGACAACGACCCTATCGAGACATACGTCGATGGCGAATGGCTTTGCGCCAAGGGCACTACCCTCGGTGCTGACGACGGTATCGGCATTGCTATGGAATTGGCATTGCTTGACGCTGACGACATCGAGCATGGTCCTATAGAGTGCGTATTCACACGCGACGAAGAGACTGGTCTCACTGGTGCTGAAGGCATTAAGGCTGGATTCATGACTGGCAAGATGCTTATCAACCTCGACTCTGAGGATGAAGGTCAGATTTTCGTTTCATGTGCAGGCGGAAAGCGCACACAGGCTATCTTCCGTCCTAAATATCTGGACGATGCAGAAGGTCTCTTCTTCCTTAAGATTGGCGTAAAGCAGCTCACTGGCGGTCACTCTGGCGACGACATCAACAAGAAGCGCGCTAACTCCATAAAGCTCCTTTCTCGCTTTATCTATCTCATGTCTGAGAAGGGCAAGGTACTGCTCGGCAATCTCAATGCTGGCGGTCTGCACAATGCTATTCCTCGTGATGGCGAGATGATTATCGCTGTTCCTGCTGCTGAAAAGGAGAATGTACGCGCTGTATTCAATGTATTTGCCAGCGAAGTGGAAGAAGAATACCACGTTACAGAGCCTAATATAAAGATGTATATGGAGTCTGCCGAGGCTGGAAAAGTCATTTGCGAGGAAGACAGCCGCAAGATTATCCTTGCTCTTCAGGGCGTAGATAATGGCGTTCTCTCTATGTGTCAGGACAAGGCTATCGAATGGCTCGTGGAGACATCAAGCAACCTTGCAAGCGTAAAGACCCAGGAGGATGGAAGCATTCTCGTTACCACTTCTCAGCGAAGCAATGTAATGTCTGCTCTCGACAATATGTGTAACACCGTACGCGCCGTATTCCAGCTTGCTGGTGCTGAGGTAGATACAGGCGAGGGCTACCCTGCTTGGAAGATGAATCCTGACAGCAAACTGACCAAGATGGTGGTAGATTCTTACAAAGAGCTCTTCGGCAAGGAGCCTCAGGTACTCGGTATCCACGCTGGTCTCGAGTGTGGTCTCTTCGCAGAGCGCTACCCAGACCTCGACATGGTAAGTATGGGTCCTACCCTTCGCGGTGTTCACTCTCCTGATGAGCGTCTCCTTATCCCTACCGTTGATATGGTTTGGCGTCATCTCCTTGCTATCCTCAAGAAATAATGAGAAAGATATTATTCTTCATATTCTCCATAGTAATGGTGTGTGCCTCATGTAGTGGTGTGCCTGACAATGTCGCACGGCGCTATATTGAGGAAAACATAAAGTCCGGAAGTGTCAATTTCCTGACGGCTACGGAATTGGATTCCACGAATCGTATCTCGCCTGAGACGATGAAGGAACTGCGCAATAGGTTTGCAAAGACTGGTAATCTCAAAGCCGTATTCCCGAAAGAATGTCCTAAAATATTCTATTACACGATGATACGTTATACCGTAACGCATGATAATGGCAACGTGGACACACTGCTCCAGACCGTCTATATGGACAAAGATCAGACCATCGTCTATGGTATAAAGAATAATTGATAAAGCAATTATTATAGCACCCCGTTCTGCAATGCAGAGCGGGGTGCTTGCGTTTTCTTGCCATTTCTCTCGCTTACAGATTCAAAGCGAAACATTCGCAGATAATAATCATCATACGTGTTTTGCTGTCAGCTTTCTACTTTTCAACCCATATCGGTCATTAGAGCCTAAACAGATGTCAGGAAACAACGCCAAAACAAAAAGTTTTGAACTTTGTGGTCTAATGACAGCGATTTGGGTTCAAAAAGAAAGGAGAAAACGAAAGCTTATAAATAGCCATCGGATTCTCCTCATTATGGATGGATAGAACAATTATTTCATTCCGTGAAATGATATGTATTCCTTCAGCAATCGCACGAGTTGCTTCATGGAATGCTTGCAATAAGTATTCTTCAGAGTGTGAAGGCAACCTATCATCTCGCAATTTTTTTCATCGAGAGGCACGGCGCACAGTTCTGGGAATGTGCTGACTGACGTGCAGGAAAGTATTGTCAGCATCTTGCTGTCACGCACAAGTCGCAATAATGGAGTCGCAATATTGAGCTCCACTCGCATATTCAGTTTCTCATCGCTATCAGCGAAGACCCTCTCAAGAACGTTACGCGCCTGTAGCCCTCTGGCTGGCAATGCAAAACTATACTTGCTTATATCCTTTAGTTTAAGTGATTTTCTTTTAGCAAGAGAATTATCACGACGCATCACCACTCCCAGTCTGTCGTGAAAGAGAATGTCAGAATCCACCTGCTTTGGCTGTTTCAGTGGCATATACGAGAGTACGCCATCCAATTCGTGATGCTGAAGCATAAGCAAGAGTTCTTCCATACGCTTGAATGTAATCTCAATACTTACATTGGGGTAAAGTTTGCAGAAATCCTTTATCACCTCCGTGGTCATCAGCGAGAAAGAATGAGTCACTCCGATGCGCAATACTCCACTCTTCATCTGCTTGAGATCCATTATATGGGCTTTGCATTCATCAGCCATATAGATGGTCTTGCGTGCGTATTCCTGCATCACTTCTCCCGCTTCGGTCAAGTGGACGCTGTGGCTGTTTCGGTCAAAGAGCGGAACTCCAAGCTCTTCTTCCAACTGCTTTATGTTTTGAGTAAAAGCACTCTGAGTCATAAAAAGCAATCGCGCTGCTTCCGCAAAATTGAGAGTTTCTGCTGCTTTGAGAAAAATATTCAGTTGTCTTATTTCCATTAAATCTATCAGATTGTACTATTATGACTATCTTGTTATGATATTCATATTTAGCCCTTATAGTTTCTTTGCATTACTTGTATTGAGATTGTCAGCCCAAGTACCATAAGCAAAATGATTATCGAGCATATCATTCCGTTCCACCAAAAGAGATAAAAGGCATGATTAAACAAGGTATCATCCTTGCAAGTGATGCACATGAGCAATCCCTCTACAGCCCTATATGCGTACATTCCGGGAATCATAGGCAGAAGAGCTGGGTAAGCGAGAGCTTCAGTAGGCACTCTCCAGAAATGACCTGCCTTCGGCGCAGTAACACCTATTACGATTGAAGCGATAAAAGCCGCTGGAATGATGTTCCATCCGAGGATGTTCATCAGGAAATAGCGTGTGGCATGTCCCATAGCGGCAAGCAGAGCGCAGCCTTTGAATGATCTTATTGGTACATTACTAATGCTTCCGAATCCGATAGCCGCAATAGCTGCAAAGAATCCGTCAAGCAATAAATCTATCAACATAACGAGTTTTGTCTAAAAATATTGTATATTCATAAGTAATATTCCCAGCGAAAGACCTATTCCGAGACAGGTTGTAATTACGCAGGCATTTATAAATCGGCTCATACAGCAAAGCAAATGACCATGAATAAGGTCGCTGACCGAATTGATATAAGGTATGCCGGGAATGAGATACAGGACACTGGTGCCGAGAGCCACGTCCGGTGTGGAAGTGATATTGAATATAAATCCGCAGGATGCGATTACCGACGAAGAGCAGGCAGCTACGAGAATGGCGAGTCTCATATCCCAATGCCATGATCCGTGAAGGGCATTCTTGAGCCAGAATCCATTGACCGTAGCGATGAAGACAATGAGCATGGCAAGCAAATCGCCTTCGAAAAGACGGCAGAAAGAAGCATTGGCAAGACCTGTCAGTATGGTGACAAGAATCGGATTAAGGCGCTTCGCACTGCTGATGCGCTCAAATTCCTTCTCCGCATCTTCCAGACTTGTTCCGCGGTCTCTTATGTCCCATGAGAGGCGCGTCAGGCTTGAGATGAAATAGAAATTAAAGCCCATAGCTGGGATTTTCTCGTTCACCGTGTACGTCTGGTCTGAATTCTCCTGTCTCACCGTCATCATAATAGAGCGTGGCAAGATGGTGAGATCCACATCGTAGCCGAAGCTCTTTGCCATACGATAGACCGTCTTCTCGCATCTTGCCGAAGAACTGCCAGCCGCAAGAATCACTGCCGCATAACGGGAAAGAAACTTAGCAGTAGCATTCATCTGTATAATCCTTGTAAATCATTCTGTCCTTATTATTGTCCACATCATCATTCAGATAGACTGTGTCATCATAAGCATATTCACAATCATCTCCTTTGAAGGAAAACAGATTATGCTTCTTGATAAAAAGATTTGTCTTTTTTAAAACTTTCCAACCAAATGTCACCAAGATAGGAAGCACTATCGCACTTGCTATCATAATAATTTTAAAATACTCCATTTTGTTTTATCCATTCATTAAATTATTGTTCTATGTGCTCTTCTTTCGAAAAGCGATGCAAAATTACTCATATTTCGCGTCCTGGTCAAGTCGTGGAATTTCAAATATGCGAATGTTGCATTTACTTTTTCTTAATGCCAAAATTTCGTTTTTAAAGCATAGAATTTATATATGCGCGCACAATCTTTTTACTTATTGCACAATGACAAAGACTGAAATCCTATTACCCCAAAATACACAATTGTAATCATTTTCCTCCCTTTTGCTTACAATCTGCTAAATCATCAACTCTCGAGAATCGAATAAAAATCACCAAACCGACACACGCTTTCAAATACGAGAATTATAGCAAAATTTCTATATTGCTGAATATAAACAAGATAGACATTTTTACTCTTTATTGCCTCTCATATTAGCTATAAAAAGCATAGTTTTTATGACGTAAAAGCTTAGTCTTTAGACTGTAAAAGCTATGTTATTACGGTGTAAAAGCTATGCTATTGCAGTGTAATAAGATAGTTTTTACATCTATAGGCTATGATTCAGCACTAAACAAACCAAATTATGAGTTTACAAAGCTAAATTTCTGGCAAAAACGGCTTATACATACGGAAATTTTCAGAAAGCGGATTGTAAGTAAAAACAGCATATTTGCTTACAAATAACAAATATCACTCCATCATGTAACATACAAGCACTTATGTGTATGCCATTCATCCACAGTCGCCTATCTTTTCTTACATCACACAACCTATTCAACCTGCTTATTTTCAGGCTTTAGCAATGGATATCAATAATTCCGTGTTAAATTAGCATAAATATACATTAACATTACCTATATGTCAGAAATAAACTCTAACTTTGCAAATAGTTTTTCCGAAAAATATCATTCTATAATTTAGACATACAATAATGAGAACATTAAAGTGTATGGTTTTGGGAGCATTATCTGCGATTTCAATGCCTGCAACAATGCTTGCCCAGACCGTTGACCTAAATCTACAAAAGGCAATAGAGATTGCCCTTGCTGAAAATCCTACAATCAAAATAGCTGACAAGGATATTCGACTCAAGGAAATTGCCGACAAGGAGGCTTGGCAGTCTCTTCTTCCTACCGTGTCAAGCCAACTTGCTCTCCAGCACAGCATCAAGGTGGCTGCAATCAAAACACCGAATGGAGAGTTTAAAATGGGTAAAGATGGCACTACTACTGCCACCGGCGGAATCACTCTGTCATTGCCTATTTATGCTCCTGCTGTCTATCAGAATATGAAATTGACTAAGGATGACATTCTTCTGGCACAGGAAAAAGCCCGTTCTTCACGCCTTTCTCTCGTCAATCAAGTGACAAAAGCTTACTATGCCGCCCTTCTTGCCAAAGATAGCCGAGACGTTATCCAGCGTAGTTATGACGTCTCAAAGGAGAACTTTGACGTCGTGGATAAAAAATTCCAAGTGGGCAAAGTGAGCGAATACGATAAGATTTCTGCAGAAGTGCAGATGCGCTCAATGAACTCAAGCGTGACAAGCGCACAGACAGGTCTCGAACTTGCAATTCTACAGCTCAAGGTGCTGATGGGAATAAACACTGATTTTGACATAGTTATCAATGATTCCCTAAAGGCTTACGAGAATTCTGTTACGCTTGCCAACACCGAGTCTAATACTAATGAAATAGAAAACAATTCCTCTCTTCGTCAGATTGACATGAATATGGGATTGCTCAAGCGAACTGACAAAATATTGCATACCAACTTCCTCCCTACCATTGGAATGCAGATTTCTGGAATGTACCAGTCTTATTCCAACGATGATTGGAATGTGTTCGGATACAAATATTCTCCAAGTTCTACGCTTTCCATCTCGGTGAATATCCCTATTTTCACTGCAAGCAACTGGACTAAGCTCAAGAGCAGCAAGATAAAGATGGAGCAACTCTCTGACACTCGCGTCAATACAGTTCGCCAGCTCAATATGGCTGCGCAAAGTTACCGCAAGAATATGCTGACGTCTATTTCCAAATTGGAGTCTGATCGCCAAGCGGTAATGCAAGCTGACAAGGCGGTGAGCATTTCTGCAAAAAGATATGATGTGGGAAAAGGCACTATCCTGGAGCTCAATCAGAGTGAGACTGCTCTGACACAGGCTGAACTGACCTATCATCAGAGCATCTTCGATTTCCTTACTAATAAGGCAGATCTGGATTATACGCTCGGTCGTGAGTAATCTTACAATGTGTAAAGTGTGCGTTGTCATTCAACAAAATGACAGCCCCCACTCCACAATATTTTTCATACAAGAAACAGAAAAACCTATAATATAATGAAAAAATACATCCTTCCCCTTTTGGCATGTGCCATCCTCGCATCATGCGGAAACAAGAAGAAAGAACAGGCAGTAGAAACTGACGCTACTCCAGAAGTAAAAGTTACCACTGTGAAAAGTGAAGACATTGCCCAGACAGAGGTATATTCTGCCACTGTAGAGAGCGATGTAAAGAACAACATCTCTCCTAACGTGCCTTACAGAATCGAGAAAATCTATGTGGAAGTAGGCGACCAAGTGCGTAAAGGACAACTACTTGTGCAACTCGATGCTTCAAGTCTTCGACAGTTGAAGCTGCAAATAGAAAATCAGAAGTTGGAATACAACCGTACAAACGAGCTCTACAAGGTCGGTGGAGCAAGCAAGGCTGAGCACGACAATGCTAAGATGCAGCTCGAACTCCTCGAAACCCAATACAAGCAGATGGCGCAAAATACTCAGCTCCACGCTCCTATCAGCGGTGTGGTAACTGCACGCAACTATGATAATGGCGATATGTACTCTGCTGCACAGCCTGTGCTTACCATTGAGCAGACTAATCCTGTCAAAATTCTGGTCAATATATCCGAGACTCATTATAAGGATGTAAAGAAAGGACAGAGTGTCAGCATCGAACTGGACTCTTATCCTGGCGAAGCCTTCAACGGAACTATCACTGTCATCAATCCAAGTATTGACGTCGCTACTCATACTTTCCAGACAGAAGTAACTATCAGCAATCCTAAGCAGAAGGTTCGTCCTGGAATGTTTGCTCGTGCTAAAGTCAACTTTGGAATGAAGAATCACGTCCTCATCCCTGACGAGGCTCTCGTCAAGCAGATCGGCGCTGGCGACCGTTACGTCTATGTATATGATGCAAAGAGCCAGACCGTATCATATAATAAGGTGGAACTCGGTCAGCATATAGGCAAGAACTATGAGATCTATGGAGGCGTAAGCAATGGCGACCAGGTGGTTATCGCTGGTCAATCTCGCCTTGCCAACGGCAAGAAAGTAAAGGTAATAAAGTAAAAGAACAGTCGCAATAATCAGTTAATATGACTCTATACGAAGGCGCGGTCAAAAGACCGATTATGACAAGCCTCTGCTTTGCGGCTGTCATCATATTCGGTATCTTCTCACTGGTAAAGCTCCCTATCGACCTTTACCCAGATATTGATACCAATACTATCATGGTAATGACCTACTATAATGGTGCGTCTGCCAATGATATCGAGAACAACGTAACACGACCTCTGGAAAATACACTCAACTCTGTGGAGCATCTGAAGCATATCACGAGTAACTCACGTGAGAATGTGTCAGTTATCACACTTCAGTTCGAGTATGGTTACGATATCGATGTGCTCACAAATAACGTCCGAGACAAATTGGACATGGTGTCGAGCTCTTTGCCTGATGAAGCTCAAACTCCTATCTTGTTCAAGTTCTCTACAGACATGATTCCTATCATGCTTCTCTCCGTGGAAGCAAACGAATCGCAGAAAGCACTCTACAAGATACTGGATGAGGTGGTGGCAAACCCTCTTGCCCGTATCGACGGTGTCGGAACTGTAAGTATATCCGGTGCTCCTGAGCGTGAAATCAATGTCTATATGAATCCACAGAAGATGGAAGCATACGGATTGTCACCACAACAGGTCAGCTCTGCCATAAGTGCCGAGAACAAGAATATCACCAATGGTACGATGGACGTCGGCACACAGACTTATACTGTCCGCGTGGAAGGTGAATTCAAGGACCCTTCTGAGATGGAAAATGTCATCGTAGGGTCTCATAATGGCGTAAATGTCAAGCTCAAGGATGTTGCCAGAATAGTGGATGATGTGCAGGAAAGAGCTCAGCGCACATACACCAATGGCACTCAAGGCGCTATGATTGTAGTGCAGAAACAGTCAGGTGCTAACTCTGTAGCCATCTCTGACGCTGTGATGAAGAAACTTCCTGAACTTCAGAAGAATCTTCCTTCAGACGTCAAACTCGGAATTATCGTCAATACTTCCGAAAACATTCTCAATACTATCGGTTCTCTCGAAGAGACTATCGCCTATGCTATGCTCTTCGTTGCGCTTGTAGTATTTATCTTCCTCGGACGTTGGCGAGCCACGATGATTATCGTTATCACCATTCCTATGTCTCTTATAGCATCTTTTATTTATCTGTATGCTACAGGAGGCTCGCTCAACATGATTTCACTATCGTGTCTTTCCATCGCTATCGGTAACGTGGTGGACGACGCAATTGTGGTACTCGAGAATGTAACGACGCATATTGAGCGTGGCTCCTCACCGAAACAGGCGGCTGTCCATGCCACTCAGGAAGTAGCAATTTCCGTTGTGGCTTCTACATTGACCATGATTGCCGTGTTCTTCCCTCTAACTATGGTGACTGGTATGGCTGGCGTTTTGTTCAAGCAGTTGGGCTGGATGATGTGTATCATCATGACTATCTCTACCCTTTCCGCTCTTTCTTTCACGCCAATGCTTTGCTCTTTGATGCTAAGACTCAAGAAGCGTCAGAGTGGTTTTTTCGTAAAACTGTACTCACCTGTAAGCAATGGACTCAATAAACTCGATGATTGGTACGAACGACGCATCAATTGGTCTGTACGTCATCGTAAGACCATCATCTTCGGATGTCTCGCATTCTTTGCTTTTACCATCGTGTTGACTGCTGTTGTCGGCTTAAAGTCGGAGTTCTTCCCAAGTAATGACAATGGACGCGTCGGAGTTTCCATTCAGATGCCTGTAGGTACACGTGTCGAAATCTCTGAGGATATGGCTAAGAGCCTTGTACACAAATGGCAGGAACGTTACGGTGACAATATGGAATCATGCAACTTTACTGTAGGACAGGCTGGCGACAACAACACTTTCGCATCGCTTTCTGACAATGGTTCACACATCATTTCTTTCAATATCATGATGGTTCCTTCCAATGAGCGTGATAAAAGCCTTGCTGCTATCTGTGATGAGATGCGTGCAGACCTGAAGGCTATACCGGAAATTGCCAAGTATCAGGTAATGCTCGGAGGCTCACATGGCTCTTCTATGGGAGGACAGGCTACAGCTACATTTGAAATATACGGTTACGACATGGACGCTACTCGCGACATTGCGGAGACTTTGTCTGCTAAACTGCGCGATAACAAGATGGTAACCCAAACTTTCATTTCACGTAGTGACTACCAACCAGAAATCGTAGTCAACTTCGACAGAGAGAAACTTGCCCAGCAGGGACTTGGACTTTCCACGGCAGCTTCCTATGTCCGCAATATCATCAATGGTTCACAGATGTCATACTTCCGCGAAGATGGTAATGAATATGATATTAAGGTGCGTTATGAGCCTGATGCACGTAGGTCTATTGAGGATGTAAAGAATATGATGATTCCTAACGGAAAAGGACAAAATATCCGCATTAGCGACATCGGTACTGTGGAAGAAAGCTCTATTCCGCCTACTATTGAGCGCAAGGACCGTCAGAGATATGTCACTGTCAGCGCAGTTCTCGCTAATGGATATGCTTTGTCACAGGGCGTTGAACTTGGTAAATCTATCTATAGTAAGATGGATTTGCCTACAGGTATAGTAATCCAGGTGGCTGGTTCATACGAAGATCAGCAGGATTCCAACCGCGACCTCGGCATGCTCGGTATTCTGATTATCATTCTGGTGTTCATCGTAATGGCTGCTCAGTTTGAGTCTTTGACCTACCCATTCATCATCATGATTTCTGTGCCGTTTGCTATTTCGGGTGTGCTCCTCGCACTTATCGTTACAGGAACCAACCTCAACATTATGTCTATGCTTGGTGCTATCATGCTGATTGGTATCGTAGTAAAGAATGGTATCGTGCTTATCGACTACACCAACCTTATGCGAGAACGTGGTAATGGTCTCCTCCGTTCTGCCACTATCGCCGCACGTTCGCGTCTCCGCCCTATCCTTATGACGACGTTGACGACGATTCTCGGCATGGTACCAATGGCGGTGAGCCAAGGCGTAGGAGCCGAAACGTGGCGTCCTCTTGGCATTAGCGTGATTGGCGGTCTCCTTGTTAGTACTATTCTTACGCTTATCTACGTGCCTTCCATGTTCTGTATCTTCGGAAGCATCGGCATATTGCGCCAACGCAAGGCTCTCAGAGAAGATCGTGAGCTCGATAAATACTGGAAAGAGACAAAGGCAGAGCGTAATGCCACTGCACGAACTAAATAAAATCTTGAGTAGGTAATCAGAACTGTTATTTATAAATAAGGAAAACCACTTATGAATATTGGTTCTTAATAAAGATAATTTTGATTACCTACTTAGGATAAAAATCATGCCTCATAAGGCATATTACTCTTCTAAGATACAACAAACGACAGCATTGGGAACTGCCATTTCCATTGCAATTAAACAAATGATGACAATGAAAACTGTATTCATATCTTACGATCAAGCCCACCATGACGGAGTGATTGAAGCCCTATCTTCATCTATGTGTCGTGGCTACACCATCCTGCCAGAAGCAGGAGGTAAGGGTTCTCATACAGGCGAACCGCACCTCGGCACTCACGCATGGCCTGCAATGAATGAAGCCATTCTGACAATTTGCGACGACCATAAGGTCCAACCTCTGCTCGACCGACTGAAGAAGCTCGACATTGACAATCCTCTTCTCGGTCTAAGGGCTTTTGTCTGGAATGTGGAACAGACTTTATAAATAACAATTACTGCTGTGGTATCTTTATTCTTCGTATTATACAGGAGAATAGAGATACCGTTGCTTTTTCTTGTCCTTTCGTACTATCCAACGCTTAAAGTCATAATACAAGTGTTTTTCTCTTATGAACGAACACAATAATCAATAACAACTGAGCGTTTTAATAAAAATGACAAATCATTAACTACACAAATTTTAATTCAACTACTAATGAGAAAATTACTGACTACCCTGCTCATCTCACTCTCTTTCCTGTCAATTCAGGCAAAGAAAAATACGCCAAAGCCAGACCTTTGGCCAGATGGAACGCAGATTTCCGAATGGTTCAAGATTACAAAACCTGTGGATTTATCTTCCCTTGGAAAGCAGTACAAACTGACTGACCATCGTATCTTCGCTGATGGAAGAATCCATACGAAGGAGATACAGGCACTTATAGATGAAGCCGCCCAAAATGGTGGAGGCGTTATCGTTGTGCCTGAGGGAACTTATATGACTGGAGGTCTTCACTTCAAGCAGGGCACACACCTCTATCTTGCTAAGGGAGCGACACTGCTCGGTTCTGATTTTATAGGCGATTATCCTCTTGGACAGACACGTATAGAGGGCGAAACATGCACTTACTTCGGTGCTCTTATCAATGCTGATAATCTCGATGGATTCACAATATCTGGAGAAGGAACCATTGATGGCAACAGTCTTCGCTATCATCAGCAGTTCTGGCTTCGCCGCAAATGGAACAAAAAATGTACGAATAAGGACGAGCAACGTCCGCGCCTCCTTTACATTTCCAACTGTAAGAACGTACAGATAGAGGGCGTTAATCTTCAGAATTCTGCATTTTGGACCAATCATGTCTATAATTCAGAGAATGTAAAATTCATTGGTTGCCGTATTTACAGCCTCGGAAAGCCCAATGACTCTAAAGGACCTTCTACCGATGCCATCGACCTCGATGTGGTAAAGAATGTACTTATCAAAAATTGCTACATGTCTGTAAATGATGATGCCGTAGCAATAAAAGGCGGAAAGGGTCCTTATGCCGATGCTTTCATGAAAGAATATCCAGGAGTAAAGATACCTTCCGAAAGCGTCGGAAATGGTGAAAACCGTAATATCATTATCGAAGACTGTGAGTACGGATTCTGCCACGGCTGTCTTACTCTTGGTTCTGAGTCTGTCTATAATCATAATATCATTCTCCGTCGCATCAATATCACATCACAAGCCAATAATCTCCTCTGGCTCAAGATGCGTCCTGATACTCCACAGCGTTATGAATACATAACTGTAGAGGATATAAAAGGACCTGTCAAGAATTTTATTCTTGTGGCTCCTTGGACACAGTTCTATGACCTTAAAGGCAGAAAAGAATCACCACTCTCCTACTCTGACCATATCGTGATGCGCAACTGTGACTGTGAATGCAATGTTTTCTTTAATGTCAAGGCACAAGAGGACGTTTATCATCTCTCCAACTTTACTTTCCATAACCTTAACATCAAGGCAAAAGATGTCAGTTTCAAGCCGGAAATAGTGGAGAATTTCAAGCATTCCAGCATCAATCTCACGACTATTAAGTAATATTTTTTGTTTTTTCGACAAAACCATATTGAAGAAGAAAAACAAAACTTCATTTGAATCATAAAAGAACCGAGCCCACTTTACAAAGTTACATATCACATTTATTTTGTCTTTGTAACTTTTTAAAGTGGGACTCAATTAATGGTCAAATATAAGATGAAACAAACTGCTTTGCTAATAGTATTACTATTATCTATAGAGTGGATAAAAGTTGATGCAATGAATGAAAATAGAATTCATTGTGTGGTATTGAATACTCAAGGAAATCCAATACCATTTGCTAATGTGATAGTTTTTAAAAGTCTAAAAGATACGATTCCTAATAAAATCTTGTCTGCTGATAATCAAGGAAAATTTAATTTGGATATGGATGTGCCAATTTGGCTAAAAGTGTCTTGCATGGGGTATGAAACGGAAAGCCTAATCATAAGAAATGTAGATAGCAAAAGCGTTCAAATCAAACTAAGACCATCGGAAAACATGCTCAATGAGGTTACTGTAGATGCTGATAATGTTTTCTTAAAAGACGATAAGATGGTGATTCTTCCTACTTCATTGCAAAAACGAAATGCCCATGATGGGTATAGTATGCTGTCACTAATGTCCATTCCTGGATTATATGTTGATGTTGTAGATAATACCGTATCAACTATAGGAAATGGAACCTTGATATGCATTAATGGTCGTGAGGTGAAATCAGACGAAATCGCAACTCTAAATCCTCAGGACATTAAACGAATTGATTATTATAAAGATTTCTCGTCAGCCCATCCAACGGCTAACTCTGTAATAGATTTTATCATGAAAGATAGAAATCATGGTGGACAATTATATTTAAACGGGAATCAAAACTTGAATCTACCGAAAGGTAATGATCTGTTGGATTGGAAGCACTACCGAAAGGGACAAGAATTTAATGTGCAATTTTCCGATAACTATTTCCATTTTAAGCCAAAGGAGGGCGACAACTCCTTGGTGGGAATGCAACTTAATGATCGTACAGTATTGAAGGAAGATAAAATACTAACATTGCCTAAGCATAATAATGCTTTGACAAGTAAGCTTTCTTACTTGAAGCAATGGAAAAAAGATATGTTTCAAATAGCTGGGTATCTTAGTAAGAATCATGAGTGGTATCAAAAAAACATTCAAGAAATTTTTGATGGAGTTGATAGAACTTCAACAGATGTAAAGCATAAAGATTATTCTTCTTATGCGTTGCAGTTGTATTATCAACGAAAAACAAAACAGTCAATTTTCAAGGTTAAGTTAAACGGTAGTTATAGTGAGACGGATTTGACAAGAAAGTATAACTCGTTAACTAATATAAACGCGGTTACAAATGAAAAGTTTTATCATGTTAGTCCAAGCGTGCTTTATGGATTACTTATAGGTAAGCAATTAGCATTTGTGGATGTCAATTACTCCTACGATCAAACGAAGAGTATTTATAATGAAAACGGCAAACTGTCTACGAATAAATTGAATTATGACCAAGCTATCATTACCATTGGAGATAATATACAACTGGTATCTCATAAACTAAAGATAACTCCCCAGTTGTCGGAAAGAATAATGACGATAGATGATGGGAAAAATCCGTCTTATACTAAATTTTATTTGGTGCCATCTATGTTTTGGCAAGCGAATTTGGCTTCTCGTAAGACGTTAAGTGGTAACATAGGAGGCGGTGTGTATGACCCACAGATAAAATATTATAATGACTCGGAGCAGACTTTGGATAAATACCAAGTTTTGAAAGGTAATACAGATATTAAGACGAGTAGTACTTTCCGGTCGAATATAACATACAATAGTCTTCATAAATGGGGTATGATAGAGCTGTTTGTGCAATATGAAAATACAAGTAAGCTCTTGTTTGAAAATGTGTATTATGATCAAGAAAGGGATTTGTTTGTTCATCGGTATGAAAATGGGGGACTTTATGAGCGACTTCTTATGAATGGTGCCATTCAGTATAATCTGATACCAAAAAGATTGAGCTGGTTAGGGACAGTTGAGTACACTTATAGTATTGAGAGAATATTCCCTTCGCTTACTAATAGTCAAGTGATGTTTGGAACTATTTTTACGTATATATGTAAGAATGCAAATGCTAAAGTTGAGTTGTATTCTCCGACTTCTGTCCTTTCTATGGGAACGAGAATTAAAAATCCGATGTCATTAAAAATAGCACTGGGATATAATTATAGGAATTGGCACTTTACGATAAATGCAAAGAATCCTTTTATGAATAATAAAACAACTATAGAGTACAATAGGGACAGGTATTATAAGAATTCACACCAATATAGCCCACGTATTTCTACGAATATGTTTACTTTAGGTTGTAGTTATCGCATTTCGTATGGAAAGAAACACAATTTCCAAGATGTGGAATTAGATAATAAGGAACGTTCTGGTGTCTTGGAATATGATAAATAATAACAATGTGCTATAAGACACTCAAAAAGGTGGTCAGAATTACTCTTCTTAATAATTCTGACCACCTTATTTCTGTTCATTCATATTTCTTTCTGCCAAGCCATATATTATAATGAACAACAAAAAAAGAGTTCTTCACTCACTTTTTATGACTTTTTATGCAGAGAATTGAAAATAATTTTGTAACTTTGCAAACGGTTTTACGAAAACATCATGTTTTCTCCAAATCAAGCCGATATGGCTCAGTTGGTAGAGCAACGCATTCGTAATGCGTGGGTCACGAGTTCGAGTCTCGTTATCGGCTCCAATTTCTATGGTAAGCCTCTCTGTTTAGAGAGGCTTTTTTCTTTATGGTAGTTCTATAAATTACCACCGTCAGATAGAACTTAATTAGAATAATGACATTTTGTTATCTTTCGGACTCTTTTCGACTCAAAGCGCAAGCTCGTTCTGTCGTCATACACCGCATAACTACTTCGTTCACTTACACTTTGACCTCGAAAATAGCCTCGAAATATAACAAAGCTAATTTATAAGAACCACCCTTTAACTATAGGCTTTAGGAATATCTTACTGCCCCATAAGTTTACTGAAGAGCGAGAACATCTGCATCACAGTCTCCTTACTTGCCACAGGAATCTTGATATTTGCCTCACCAGTTTCTTCATCTACATCAACGATATTGTCGATAAGCTGTTGAGTAGCCTCAGGAGACTACAATATCTCTGCAAGACCACTAAAGAAGGATACTCCCTGACTAATAAGTTGCATCGGTTCACAAGAGACAGAAGATGAATGTGGTTTATGCACAACCTCGTCTGATATAAGACTCGTTACAGGGGACTTCTGTGTAGAACTTGTTGTAGTAGAAGCTGTTTCGGCATGAACTGGGCCTTCATCCGAGGATAGACTCACTTCCTCATCTACATACTCCACTTCTGGTATTTCTGGCGTCTCGGTCATCACCTCCGAAATATGGTCCATAAGTTTTTTGAACTTATTCTCATCAACAAATACAGTATCAGCTCCACCATCAAGTACTCCTTCAAACATATCTTTCTTGAATCGCAGTTTGCCAATCATACCCTCTTCTATTGAATCTTTAGACACAAGGTTGATAATCTGCACAGGCTTCTCCTGTCCTATACGGAATATACGCGCTATGCGCTGCTCCAATACCGCAGGGTTCCATGGCAAGTCAAGATTGATTATGGTGCTTGCCACCTGGAGATTGAGTCCTGTGGAACCCGCATCTGTCGAAATGAACACACGACTCTCTGGAAGTGTTGTAAAATTCTCGACCAACTGTCCTCGCATCTTGGACGGAACCTTACCATTAAGATACTCATAACGTATGCCACGCTTATCCAATTCCATAGCTATGAGACGCGTCATACGCTCCCATTCACTAAATACAACAACTTTCTCGTCACCGCTTTCGAATACATTTTCAAGAAGATTCAATGCTTCTGCAATCTTTACATCATGACGATTATTCAGATTCTGGTCAAGAATAAAGGTACTATCTGCCACCATACGCATCTGCGCAAGCAATAGAAATATTTTCTTTCTATCTTGTTCAGAGATATAATGGTACTTATTATACCTCTTCAGAATGATAGAGAGGTCCCACTTGAACTCTGCATGCATACTTGCCTGATTTGATGTCATAGGAACAAGAATATATTGGTCGTGCCGTTTTGGCAGTTGCAGTTGCACTCCCTTCTTTGTTCTTCTCAGCAAGCGGTGGCGTATAGCCTCTCCAACTGAATTTAGATTTTTGTAACCTACAATAGCGCCTGTATCTGGGTCTAACAGAATATGTTCATCACGAAATTTGTAATACGGTCCGAGACAAAACTGATCCACCAACTCCATATTTGCATACAATTCCTCCAACTTATTCTCCATTGGTGTGCCAGACAACAACACCGAATACCGAGACTCTATCTTTCGCGCAGCTCGTGAGATAAGAGTGTCCCAATTCTTCAGACGTTGGATTTCGTCCATTATCAATATATCAGCAACAAGTTTCCCATACTGTTTTATATCATTGCACATGGCATGATATGAAACTATCTTATAAGGAGCACGACACTTATACAACGCAGAACGTTTGACAGGATTGCCCTCCACCACAACAACCTTCGGGCATAAACGACCATCTTCTATATATTCTTCATCCTCTACCCTCTCTCCTCCAGTAAACCTTTCAATTTCCTTTTTCCACTGATATTTCAGTGATGTAGGACACACGATAAGTACACTCTCTGCCATGCCCTCTCTAAGAAATATTTCTGCAAAAGCGATAGCCTGTATCGTTTTTCCCAATCCCATCTCATCAGCAATAATTGCTTTACCTGCCTTTACAGCAAAACGTATTCCCTCCTTTTGGTACGGATAAAGACGTACGGTAAGCAAGTCATCAAGAGTCTTGTCCGGATATTTTCGACCAATTAGCAAACTACGTTTTTCCTTATCTCGCTCATCTATAATAAAGTCCAATGCATCACCATAGCAACGGAATTCAGAATCAATGGTATTCGCTGCTTGGATAAAAACCTCAAATTTTGCATAAGCATCAGGAAGAATCTTACCAGTCTCATCAAAGAAATTATTTGCAAGACGTTTAAACTCTTCTCGACCGTTATTTCCAATACGCAATTTCACTGTCCGAGGTCCCTTGTAATCAATATAAACAGAAGAATAATCTGGTTCTGGACATTGTACCTTCTTTCTTTTCTTCTTCACCCATAGTTTCACAGCCTCTATATGCTTACAGGTGCCAAGTTGTGAAGTTTTGAAATCAAAGCATGAACAATAATTCCAGATGCTGTCCTTACCTCTATATACAACCTTATAATCATTCCCCGTCATAGCGTTCCTTACGCTAAATTCACCGCAACCATATTTCTCATCCACCATTTTTATGGCGAATGTCTCCTTTGTAGCTTGCTGCTGGCGTAATGATACCTGCCATTCAGTCAATGACATTCCGGATGGCTTATAGATATTATTCAGCTTAGGTGTCACGACCTTTGCTCTCTTACGTTTTGAATCTTTAGTTTTTGGGGAAGAATGCTTACCCTTTCCGTTCTGTATCATTTATGATTTGTCTTTGTTTTGTAAATATCAGTCAAGAGTTTAGTGCTGTTTTGATAAACTAACGGAATTATTAGATTTCTTTGGTTCGAATAAAACACACCAATTAAACCTGTTTTGACATTATTAGATAGTGTTTCAATTGCCAAAGCTTATAATTGCATGTCCGTTTTGCAATAAATTTGATAATATAGCCAAGTGCCTATTGATTAATCTCAAAAGTAATCAACAGGCACTTGACAAAGAAAAACTATAAATTATCCAAAGTCACATCTTCACCTTCTTCTTTCTTCTCATCTAAAACTGAAGCCGGAGATGTTTTGTGATGTATAGGATTTCCATTTTCATCCACCAATATCAATGCATCAACCGTTTTCACGGAGTCCACGGCAGCAGTATCACGGCGTGCACTCGTATATTGACACTCATACATTGACATATCTACATCTATTCCGTTTGGTTTCTTGAACTTACCGCGATATTTTGCAAATGCGGGGTCTGCCAATACTGACTGCAAGAAATATCCGCAAATAGGCAAAGCCGTACGTGAACCTTGTCCTAAAGCTCCTGTACGGAAGTGGATACATCGATATTCTCCTCCTACCCATGCTCCTACAACAAGATGTGGACTTACACCCATGAACCATGCATCGGAATGATTGTTTGTGGTTCCGGTCTTTCCTCCGAACTCTGTATCGCGGAATTCACCGACATATCCCCACAGACTCTGAGATGTACCTCCAGCATCACGCATTCCTGCCTGCAACAACTTCTGCATAAAGTAAGCTGCTTTGAGACTGATAGCTTGCTTCTGTTCGGTAGGAGCTACATAAATCTCATTGCCTTCTCTATCAAGAATCTTTGTTACAAGAATAGCTTCTGGATGCGCTTTACCGTCATTTGCTACAGTACTATAAGCATTTGCCATCTCAAGAAGGTTCACATCACTGGATCCAAGCGCAAGTGCTGGTGCTTCGTCAAGTGGGCTCTTGATACCCATAACATGAGCAGTCTCAATAATATTCTTTATGCCCATCTCCTGTCCAAGGCGCACAGCGACAGAGTTTATACTACGAGCGAATGCTGCACGAAGTGGCATAGAGTCATTACTGAACGTTCCGTTGGCATTGGTTGGTGCCCATGTCACCTCTTGCTTCTTAGTGGCATCCCATACCTTCATTGAGAAATACTCATCTCTTCGCTTGTCACATGGAGTAAGACCTTGCTCCATAGCTTCGGTATATACGAAGAGTTTGAATGTAGATCCAGGCTGACGCTGAGCAGTCACCTTATCATATTTCCAATGATTGAAATCGATGTCACCTACCCACGCCTTCACATGAGCGGTCTGAGGCTCCATAGCTACGAAGGCACAGTGCATGAATCGCACCATATAGCGAATAGAGTCCATGGTGGACATTTCCATCTCAATCTCTCCCTTTTCGTAATCGAAGAGCTTTACCTTATGAGGCTTGTTCAAATAATACGTTATGGAGTCTGGCTGATCAGGGTACTTAGACTGCAATTGCTTGTAAACGCTCTGCTTCTTAGCAATATCCTCGATAAAACCAGCTATCTCCTGATGCTTCTCATCCTGCCATGGATTCTCATTTCCCCAATGGTTTCGGAAATTTCTTTGCACTTGACGCATCTGTTTGACAGCAGCCTGCTCTGCATATTTCTGCATTCTGGAATCAAGAGTGGTATAGATTTTCAATCCAGAAGTATAGAGATCATAGCCAGTTTCCTCACACCATGATGAAAGATATTTAGCCACTGCCTCACGGAAATATTTAGCTTGACCATCATAATTCTCCTCCACTTTAAATTCTGATACATCAATGTCTTCCTGCTTAAGTGTGTCAAAATCCTCCTGTGACAAGTCTCCGTGGGTACGCATATTGTCCAATACAACATTACGACGCTGGATGCAGTTCTCAGGATGAGAGATTGGATTATAATATGTTGTAGCTTTCAGCATACCAACGAGGATGGCACACTGGTCAGTCGTCAACTTATCTGGTGTGGTGTTGAAATAAGTCTGAGCTGCAGTCTTGATACCATAAGCATTGTGACCGAAGTCCACTGTGTTGGCATACTGTGTCAATATCTCCTTCTTTCCCTTATCTCGTCCTTGCGTATAAGAGAAATAAAGTTCGAACTTTACTGCAGTAATCCATTCCTTTGTCTTCATTATCAACAATTTGACACCAGGAATCTTACCCATAAGTCCTGTACTATACTTTGTACGTACTCGGAACATATTCTTAGCCAACTGCTGAGTTATAGTAGAAGCGCCACGACCGCCACGACCTGTGGCAGCATCCTTTGCAGCGCCAAGCACGCCAAGTGGGTCTATACCCCAATGATCATAGAATCTTTCATCCTCAGTATCAATAAGGGCACGCCAGAACATCGGATTAACCTCTTCATATTTCACCGGTGTACGATTCTGGTTAAAGTATTTTCCGAGCAACACGCCATCTGCAGAATAAAGTTCGCTTGCCTCATTCGTCTTATGCTCACTAATATCAACCCATCCAGGAGATTTACCAAAGAGCCAAAATAGATTGATATCTACAGCACCAAGGTAAAGGAAGAAGGATACAATCAACGTGCCAATGACAGCTGTAGTCTTGACATACCATTTACGGCCAACATATAGAGCCTTATACCATGCCCAAAAAGCTGAGCATTTTACTGATAAGTAATGGAATAATGTCTTGATTTTTTTCATATTACTCAATAATAGTATTTCTATCTTAATATAGAATGTAACTTTTACTTCTTATTGTTTTTGAAAGTGCAAAGTTAATAAAAAGCGCGTAATCTACAATCGCGAGTCTATATATTTTATGATTTCTTTAATATTTTCGGGATGAAACCATACCATTTCTGTATCGCGCTTATACCATGTAAGCTGTTTTCTTGCATAGCGACGCGTGTTACTTTGTATCTGCCGCACTGCCTCTTCGTATGGAATTAGACCATCAAAATATTGAAACATTTCCTTATAACCTACTGTATTCAGAGAATTTTCAGTTCTAAAAGGCAGCATTCTCTTGGCTTCTTCCTCAAGACCATGATGCATCATTTCTATAACACGAGCATTGATACGCTCATATAGCTCATCTCTATCACGATTTAGACCTATTTTGATTATACCAAATGATCGTTTCTTTTTCTCCCCTACTCTATATGAAGAATACGTATTACCTGTCTGATAACAAATTTCAAGGGCATGAATAATACGTCGCGGATTCTTTTTATCCACAATCTCATAATGCTCAGGGTCGAGTCTTTGCAAATCATCAAGAAGAGATTCGAGTCCTTCTTCAGCGTATTTACGCTTCATCATCTCACGAATATCATCTCTTACAGTAGGAATGTCGTCAATACCATTGCAGACAGCGTCAACATACATCATTGAGCCACCAGTAAGCAGATGAAGCGTTTTATCCGATTTTTCTATTAGTTGAAGCACTTCCTGCTCATATAAAGATGCAGAATAATAGTCCCCAACATGATGATTTCCAACAAAGTAATGCCGCACCCTCTTCATTTGTTCGTAAGAAGGTGCGGCAGTGCCTATAGGTATTTCAGAATAAATCTGACGGGAGTCGGCATTGATGATATCTATACCATAGTGCTCTGCAATCTGAAGACATAGTTCCGTTTTACCAACTCCTGTCGGACCTGTAATTATAATAAGTTGCTTCATTCAGAAACTATCGGATTATACCACGTTGTGCAGTCTCTACGAAATCAATGATATATTCTATTTCCTTAATCATAGGAAGAGTAGCCTTAATTTCAGCAATACCTTCCTTTAAGATACCTTTGGAGTAAAGAATGTCGTAAGCCTTTCTGATAAGTTCTATTGTTTCCAATGAGAATCCACGGCGACGAAGACCAATGAGGTTGAGACCTGCATATTTGATTGGTTCTTTACCTGCAATTACAAAAGGAGGAATATCCTGACTTGTACGGCTTCCGCCCTGAATCATCACATAACCACCAATGTGGCAGAACTGATGCACAAGTACAGAACCAGATACGATTGCACAATCATCCACAACTACTTCACCTGCAAATTTTGTAGAATTGCCTATGATGCAATTACTGCCTATCACACAGTCATGAGCGATATGCATATTTTCCATAAGGAGATTGTTACTACCAACCATAGTTGTTCCTTTAGATGCTGTACCACGAGAGATTGTTACATTCTCACGGATAGAGTTATTATCTCCAATTTCACATGTTGTAATCTCGCCTTTAAATTTCAAATCCTGTGGTTTTGTAGAAATACTTGCTCCTGGAAAAATTTCATTACCAGAACCAAGACGTGTTCCCTGATTCAAGGTAACACTATTCTGAAAGACATTATTGTCTCCAATTACCACATCTGCATCTATATAACAGAAAGGACCTATAATGTTGTTGTCTCCCAATTTAGCATCAGGATGGACAAATGCCATTGGACTTATCTGATTCATAATTCTTATATTATTTTTTAATCACAACTGCTCGGTCATATTATTAAGCATTTATACCTTAATTATTATTATCAACAAGGTATATGAAGCACATATAACATGGCTATAAGATGCCCTTAACCAAGCAATCATAAGGATTATTCTTCGGTTTTTATTATCTGACAAGCGTAAGTAGCTTCGCAAACTAAGTCATCTCCTACGAAAGCATATCCGTGCAGAGTAGAAATACCATGACGAACAGGACCAAGGAGATTAACTTTGAAAACAAGAGTATCTCCAGGAACGACCTTCTTGCGGAACTTCACTCCATCAATCTTTATGAAATAAGCCGTGTATTTCTCAGGATCTTCCATAGTATTCAGGACGATAAGTCCTCCACATTGAGCCATTGCTTCCACCTGAAGTACACCAGGCATAACAGGCTCGTTAGGGAAATGTCCTTGGAAGAAAGGCTCATTGCTTGTGACATTCTTAATTCCCACGATACTTGTAGCACCAATTGCAACGACCTTATCGACAAGTTGCATAGGATAACGATGAGGGAGAAGTTCCCTTATTCGTTTGTTATCAAGCACTGGCTCTGCATTTGGATCATAAATAGGAGCCTGCACTTCATGCTTGCGTATTTCCTTACGCATCTGACGTGCGAACTTATTATTGATGGTATGACCAGGACGAGTAGCAATAATGCGTCCCTTAATAGGCTTACCTATCAGAGCCATATCTCCAATAACATCAAGAAGCTTATGACGGGTACATTCATTTTCCCATACGATAGGCTTGTGCTGAATATAACCGAGTTTGCTTGCATTAAGGCGCTGAACCTTTAGATAATCAGCAAGTTCATCAAGTTTTTCTTGAGGTTGTTCCACTTCATAGATGACAATAGCATTATCAAGGTCACCACCTTTAATAAGGTTTGCCTGAAGAAGCGGGATAATATCACGTACAAACACGAAAGTACGAGCAGGAGCAATTTCCTTCGGGAAGTCCATTACATCATCTATAGTAGCAAACTGAGAGTTGATGAATTTAGACTGGAAAGAGCACATTGCCGTAATGCTGAACTGATCATCAGGCAGAATTGTGATGCAAGAACCCGTCTTCTCATCCTTCACCTCTATCTTGTTGCGGATAATATAATAATCTTTCGGTGCGTTTTGCTCTACGATTCCGACTTCATTAATCTTGTCAACGTACATTATAGCAGATCCGTCAAGGATTGGGAATTCCGGTCCGTTGACTTGTATAAGGCAGTTATCTATGCCAAGAGCATAGAGAGCGGCAAGACCATGCTCTACAGTAGAGATTCTAATGTCACCTTTTCCGAGGACGGTACCACGCTGGGTATCAATAACATTCTCAGCTACTGCATCAATAATGGGCATTCCATCAACATCAATGCGCTGAATCTTATATCCAGTATTCTCAGCTGCAGGATTGAAAGTCACCGTAAGGCTGAGTCCTGTATGAAGTCCTTTTCCGCAAAGCGAGAAACTTCCCTTTAATGTTTGCTGCTTTAACATTGTATTATTTTATTATTATATTTATTTGCTATATGAACCACCTTTAATCTTAACTTGTATCTTTTCTACTGATAAAGTAAAAGATTATCCATCTGTCCGTTTCGCATCAAAACACAATGACTATGCACTTTTGATGGAGCAAGCACTATATTTTTGTTATGAAACAACAGGATAAAAGACCATGACTAAGAATAAGTGTTCCAATACTTTATTTTCTCGGTGCCAAATTCACTAAGAGTGACTAAGATTATTATCTTTCCGCAATCTTAGACTGTAATTCCGCAATCTGCTTTTTGAGAGCATCCATCTCGCGATACATATCTGGAAGGCGACGCATAATTGCCTGCGAACGGAAGAATTGCTTCATTGGCATTGGAGGAGTACCGATAAGTTGCTCACCATCCTTAATGCTACCAGGCACGCCACTCTGAGCTCCGAGCATCACGCGATCACCAATTTTGATATGTCCAGCAAGACCTACCTGACCTCCGAACATACACCATTCTCCTACTTTCGTGCTTCCAGCAATACCAACCTGTGCAGACATTACTGTATTTTCACCAATATCCGTATTGTGAGCAATCTGAACAAGGTTGTCGAGTTTTACGCCTTTTCTGACGAATGTGCTACCCATAGTGGAACGGTCAACACATGTATTGGCACCAATCTCCACGTTATCTTCGATTGTAACGATACCGATTTGAGGGATTTTATCATATCCTTCCTTAGAAGGAGCGAAGCCAAAACCATCTGCACCTATTACGCAACCAGCATGAAGGATACAATTATTACCAATCTTACAATGGTGATAAATGACTGCATTACTGTAGATTTCTGTATTATCACCTACAGTAGCCTTCTCTCCGACAGAGACATGAGGGTGAAGCACGCATCCATCTCCTATCACTGCTCCAGCTGCTATTGACACGAAAGGACCAATATAGCAATCTTTTCCCACCTTTGCAGTTGGATCAATAAATGCGAGAGAGTCTATACCTTTTTTCTTAGGCTTGAATGATTCATAGAGTTGCAGGAGTTTAGCCACAGCTTCATAAGCATTCTTGACACGTATAAGTGTGGTCTTAACAGGCTTCTCAAATTCTACGTTCTCGTCAACCAAAACGATACTTGACTCAGTGTCGTAGATATAATGGGTATATTTAGGATTAGACAAGAAAGAAATAGCGCCAGCTTTTCCTTCTTCTATCTTGGCAAAGTCATGGACTGTGGCATTTTCATCACCTTCTACACGACCTTGAATTAGTTCTGCAATCTGCTTTGCTGAAAATTCCATATTTTATTTTTTTCGCGAAACCGACTTATTCAGTTAGAGTTTATCATGGCCTTTCTGACCAGAGTCTTGGACATTACTATACAGTAATAAGACGGATTATATATTTACATTTGGTTGCAAATTTACGAAAAAAATCCAAAACAGCGAAAACTTTGCACAACTATTTACGTTTCACGCACACGTTTTAGGACTTCACTAACATATTTAGCTTCATTTCCTGCACAAATAACAGGCAAGCGTGCAAAAACAGTTACAAATCCTTAGTCATTCGAATTTTAATAAATTAATATAATTTTAATTCTTTTACAATCTTAAATACAGACTTTTCTCTCCATCCTTTCCATATATAAGAGAATAAAAAGATAGCAAACAGGAGTCTATAGAAACATTATAAGTAGGCAATCACAATTATTTGGATAATGAATAAATAATAATTGTTTTTCATTATAAATGATTATGATTACCTACTTATCTTATAATGGTAATATCTATACAGAGAAAGGCGCCTGCATTTTTACAACTTTTCCAATTCTACAGCCATTTCCTGCTGAAGTTTCTTTGCGCTTTCAGCTGCAGCTTCTGCAAAGTTTTCTGTTTTGTCAGCATAGATAATGCCACGTGAAGAATTGACGAGAAGTCCGCAATCTTTGATGATTCCATATTCACAAACATCCTGAAGGCTTCCTCCTTGCGCGCCGACTCCAGGAACGAGAAGGAAACTTGTAGGCGCAACCTTACGAATATCAGTAAACATTTCGCCACGAGTAGCACCTACTACATACATCATGTTTTCATCATTACCCCATTCCTGAGACTTTCTTATCACCTTTTCAAAGAGTCTTTCGCCTTCTTTGTCTTCGGTAAGCTGGAAGTCAAAGCTGCCTTTATTACTGGTAAGAGCAAGAAGAATAACCCACTTTCCATCATATCCATCAAGGAATGGCACGACAGAATCCTCTCCCATGTATGGAGCAACAGTAAGGGCATCGACATCATATTCGTCAAAGAATGTCTTGGCATACATCTTAGAAGTATTACCAATATCGCCTCTTTTCGCATCAGCGATAACGAACATTTCAGGATAGTTTTCCTTCAGATATGCAATAGTCTTCTCGAATGCAACCATTCCCTTAACTCCGTAAGCTTCATAGAATGCCAAATTTGGCTTGTAAGCCACGCAATAAGGAGCTGTTGCATCAATAATAGCCTTATTAAACGCAAATATTGGGTCTTCTTCTGAGAGCAGATGCTGAGGAATCTTATTGATATCCACGTCAAGTCCTACACAAAGAAAACTCTTCTTCTTGAATATCTCGGTTACGAGTTGGTCTCTATTCATAGTAAATATTATTGATTAGTGGGTTACACAGTTTATTTTTCAGTCTTATTCATAATGGTTTCAACCACTTGAAAGATAGTTTCTACCAGATTCAGACGTATTATTTCGGTTGCTCCGTCTTAGGTAATTCGATATTACGATCAGGCATACGACGTGATTCTATCATACGATTGATGAATTCACTGGCACTTGCAGTTCGCTCATCGTTTTCATCCTTTTTCCTTGTTATAGTTGTAAACTTTGCCATAAATAGGTGATTGAAATGATTTTTATAATGAACTAATATTTCTAAATGGTTTACATTTTTGTATAAAAACAAATCAGAACATTTGCTTGTTCATATTCGATATAACATAATAACACCAAAGGCATTACCTAAGATAATACAGCAAACAAATGAAGGAGGCTTACAGTTCTGCCTCTTTCATTCTTTCTGCATTCTCAGCCACAGTGAGGGCATCAATCATCGGCTGAATATCGCCAGCCAGGAAACCGCTCAAATCATGAGTAGTATAACCGATACGATGGTCTGTCACACGTCCCTGAGGGAAATTATATGTACGAATTTTTGCAGAACGGTCACCAGTAGAAACGAGGCTCTTTCTGCGATTAGCGATATCATCGACATATTTCTGATGCTCACGGTCATATATATATGTACGCAAGCGTGCAAGCGCGCGCTCCTTATTCTTAGGCTGGTCACGCGTTTCAGTACACTCGATGAGGATTTCCTCTGTCTCGCCAGTATTAGGATTCTTCCACATATATCGAGCACGTACACCGGATTCCACCTTATTTACGTTCTGACCACCTGCACCAGAAGAGCGGAAAGTGTCCCATTTGATTTCACCCTCGTTGATAGTTACCTCGAAAGGATCCGCCTCTGGAAGAACTGCTACCGTTGCAGCACTGGTCTGCATACGTCCGTTAGATTCAGTAACAGGAACGCGTTGTACGCGATGAACACCAGATTCATATTTCAGTACTCCGTAAACGTCGACACCACTGACAGCGAAATCGATTTCCTTGAATCCGCCGACAGCACCTTCGCTGACATCAGTAACAGAGAGATTCCATCCTTTTGCCTCGCAGTAACGCTTGTACATCTGGAAGAGATCTCCTGCGAAAAGGCAAGCTTCATCGCCACCAGTTCCGGCACGAATTTCCATTTGTACATTCTTTGCGTCTTCCGGATCCTTAGGAATAAGAGCTATTTTGATTTCCTCTTCGAGCTTAGGCTGCAGTTCTTCATTTTCAGCCAACTGCTCGCGAGCCATCTCCTTCATGTCAGGATCCGTCTCATTCATCATAATATCCTTAGCCTCTGAGATTTGTCCGAGACAGTTTATGTATTTTTGGCGAAGCTTGACAATATCTTCAAGATCCTTGTATTCCTTTGTCAATTTCACGTATCTCTGCTGGTCAGCAATGACTGAAGGGTCAGTAATGAGAGTACTTACCTCTTCATAACGGCTTTCTAATCCGTCAAGTTTCTGTAGTATGTTGTTTTTATCCATTTACTATTAAAGTGGGTTCTAATAATTACTTCGCTTTAGAAATTTGCTATTTGGCACTAATGCTGATTTACCATTTTGGGTTCAACTAATGCGAAAGTGAAGTTAATAATTGAACTCGCCGTATTCAGACTTGATGGTGAGTGACTTTTTACCTTCCTCGATACGTCCGATTATCTGTGCATCAATATCGAATGATTTGCTGATGGCGATAACCTGCTCAGCAACTTCAGGACGAACATATATTTCCATACGATGTCCCATATTGAACACCTGATACATTTCCTTCCAGTCAGTGCCACTCTCATCATGTATCATCTTGAAGAGAGGAGGAACAGGGAACATATTATCCTTGATTACACGGCAGTTATCATTTACGAAATGCAGCACCTTAGTCTGAGCGCCACCAGTACAATGCACCATACCATGAATCTCTGGACGGAGAGCATCAAGCAATTTCTTGATTACAGGAGCGTAAGTTCTTGTTGGAGAAAGGACTAACTGTCCGGCATCAAGTCCTACTTCATCAATCATTTCAGTAAGTTTCTTAGTACCGCTATAGACCAATTCATCAGGCACAGCCTTATCGAAGCTCTCAGGATATTTCTCAGCGAGATACTTAGAGAATACATCATGACGAGCAGAAGTCAATCCATTACTGCCCATACCTCCATTGTATTTCTTCTCATAGGTTGCCTGACCAGTAGAAGAAAGTCCGACAATCAGATCTCCAGGACGTATATTTGCATTATCGACAACGTCACTTCTCTTCATGCGACAAGTGACAGTAGAATCAACGATAATGGTACGAACGAGATCACCGACATCAGCAGTCTCGCCACCTGTTGGATAAATACCGACCCCCATCTCGCGAAGTTCCTCCAAGAGTTCATCAGTACCGTTAATAACTGCTGAAATCACCGCTCCAGGAATAAGCATCTTATTACGTCCGATGGTAGAACTAACAAGAATATTATCCACAGCTCCGACACAAAGAAGGTCGTCTGTATTCATTACGATAGCATCCTGTGCAATGCCTTTCCATACAGAGATGTCGCCAGTCTCTTTCCAATACATATATGCAAGACTTGACTTAGTTCCTGCACCGTCAGCATGCATGATATTACAGTACTCAGGATCACCGCCGAGCACGTCAGGTATAATCTTGCAGAAAGCCTGTGGGAAGATTCCCTTGTCAATGTTCTTGATTGCGTTGTGCACATCTTCCTTAGCGGCACTCACGCCTCGCATCATGTATCTGTTATTCATTTTTAATTGTATGATATTTGGAGATTGTTGTTATTTCTTTTCAAATCTTAGTGCGCCTTCACCAGTCTATAGACCATAATTCATCTTTATTACATCGAACTACGTATTATATAGCAGTTTAGGCCACAGACATTATGGAATGCCATGATTATGAATTCCATATATTCCATCCTTCTTCAGCCTGAAGTAGGAGCATTTCGAGTCCGTTTTTGACCGTAGCATCCTTCTCTTTTCCTTTTCGGAGAAACAATGTCTCTTCTGGATTATAGATTAAATCATATAGGAGAAACGAGTCGTCGATGCTGTCATAAGGCAGGTTTGGGCACTCATCGAAATGTGGAGCCATCCCGCATGGGGTGCAATTTACTATTACTTTATACTCGCTGAGCAATTCAGGAGTAACCTGTCCATAAGTGATAGTATTGTCTTTCTCAGTGCGACTAACTTTTATAGTCTCAAGTCCGAGCTTTCTAAGACCATATTCGACAGCCTTTGAAGCGCCGCCAGTGCCGAGCACAAGCGCTTTTTTGTGTAAAGGTCTGAGTAGAGGTTTGATACTGTTTACAAATCCTACAACGTCAGAATTAAATCCTTTCAGCACAGCACGCTCGCCATTATGTGTCACTTTGACCACGTTTACAGCGCCAATTTCCGCAGCCTCAGGAGCGATATAGTCGAGATAATCCATCACCTTCTCTTTGTATGGAATGGTGACATTAAATCCTGCGAGGTCGGGATTACTTCCTATTACCGTCGTGATATCTTGGATATCAGGAATTTCAAAATTCTCATAGACGGCATTTATAGCCTCATTCTTGAACTTTTCATTGAAATATCCCATGGAGAATGAATGTCCAAGAGGATAGCCTATAAGTCCGTATTTCTTCATATCTTAATAAGATTTTTAGATGAGTTCAGTAAGTAAATCCTTCTGTCTGCGAGTAAACAATATCAGGATGACCACGCAAGAATGGCTTAATCAACGCATTTAACCAGCGTCAATAATTACTTCTTTGCCAAATACATAGTACAGATTCCGAAAGTAAGTCTTTGGAATGACGCCTCAGAGAATCCCACTCTTCTAAGCACTTCCTTCATAGTCTCACCTTGCGGGAATGCCTCAATGGTTTTGGTCAGATAAGAATAGGCGTTGCTATCCTTTGAGATTATCTTTCCATAGACTGGCAATACCGTGTGACTATAGATGTGAAAGAATTGCTTCATAGGAAATTTGACTGGCGATGTAAGCTCTATGATGCAGAGTATGCCTCCATCCTTGAGCACTCGATACATCTCTCTGAGTCCCTTTTCGAGGTCTTGGAAATTTCTTATTCCGAAAGCCGCAGTCACAGCATCGAAGGTATCATTCTCATAAGAGAGCCCGAGACAATCCTCTTTTGCAAAGGATATCACGTCCTCAAGTCCCTTTTCCTTCACCTTCTTGCGTCCGACCTGCATCATTCCTTCAGAGATGTCAATGCCAATCAGCTTTTCCGGTCTGAGCATTTCAGCCGAAAGTATAGCAAAATCACCAGTACCAGTGGCAACATCAAGCATCATTTTAGGCTTATACGGAAGTAGAGCCTCAATAGCTTTACGCCTCCAATAACGGTCAATATCCCAGGAAAGTCTATGGTTGAGGGTATCGTAAGTCGGTGCGATATTGTCAAACATCTCTTCTACCAACTGTCCTTTATCCCCTTCGCCATCGTAAGGTTTTATGGTTTCTTGTTTATACATCAGGATTGTTGTTTTGTCGTTTAGTTGTTTTGTTGTTTAGTTGGTTGCTTTGTGGCTTAATGATGTTAGCAGTCTGTCTAAGCAGACGAAGAAGCATCACAACTGCCATATCACAAGACAACTAAACAACTAAACAACCAATCCAACTACATCTTTGCAAGATAATCGGAAACGTTCTTCTCGATTCGTGCAGCGATGTCTGCTGTATCAGCAGTGCGGTCGAACTTCTCGCCTACGATATGCTCATAGAGCTCGATGTAACGCTCGCTCACGCTTTCTGCATATTCATCGGTAATCTCAGGCATTGTCTGTCCTGGCTCATTCATAAAGTCATGCTCTATAAGCCACTGACGTACGAACTCCTTAGACAACTGTCTCTGAGGCTCTCCCTTTTCAAATTTCTCTTCGTAGCCATCTGCATAGAAATAGCGAGAAGAGTCAGGAGTATGGATTTCATCAATGAGATACACCTTGCCGTCTCTCTTGCCAAACTCATACTTTGTATCCACGAGGATAAGTCCCTGCTTAGCAGCGATTTCCTGTCCGCGAGCGAAGAGTTTACGTGTATAATCTTCCATTACCTCATAATCTTCGGCAGACACGATGCCCTGGGCAATAATCTCTTCCTTAGAAATATTGAGGTCATGACCTTCGTCAGCCTTTGTAGTAGGAGTAATTATTGGCTCTGGGAAGCGCTCATTCTCACGCATTCCCTCTGGCAGTTTGACACCACATATCTCACGACAACCGTTCTTGTAGTCACGCCAAGCCGAACCAGTCAGTATGCCACGAATAATCATCTCTACACGGAAACCTTCGCATTTGAGTCCTACAGTAACCTGAGGGTCAGGAGTGGCAAGTTTCCAGTTAGGGCAGATATCTGTCGTAGCATCGAGGAATTTTGCAGCAATCTGATTGAGCACCTGTCCTTTGAATGGTATTCCCTTTGGAAGGATTACGTCAAAAGCAGAGATACGGTCAGTGGCAACCATTACCATGAGGTCGTCATTGATGTTATAGACATCGCGTACCTTACCATGGTACACACTTTTCTGTCCATTAAAATGGAAATCGGTCTTTGTTAAAGCGTTCATATTGTATTATTAATTAACAGTTTTCTATTTGCTTTTCCTTCTTTGCTGCTTTATCAAAAGCGTTAACTATCCTTGTCACCAGTTTGTGGCGCACGATATCCTTTGAGTTCATTCTGATGACTGATATTCCTTCGACGCCATCGAGTATGTCCATTGCCTCTGCCAATCCGCTGCGCGTATTGTGCGGAAGGTCTATCTGCGTGAGGTCGCCAGTGATTATCATCTTGGTATTCCATCCCATACGGGTGAGGAACATCTTAATCTGCGCCGCCGTAGTATTCTGCGCTTCATCAAGTATCACGACAGCATCACTGAGCGTTCTTCCTCTCATGAAGGCAAGAGGAGCTATCTGTATGATTTTCTTCTCCATCATATCCTGAAGCTTCACCTGCGGAATCATATCTTCAAGTGCATCATACAGAGGCTGGAGATAAGGATCTATTTTGTCTTTCATATCACCAGGCAGGAAGCCGAGTTTCTCTCCTGCCTCCACAGCCGGGCGCGAAAGGATTATCTTTCTTGCGGTTTTTTCTTTAAGTGCCTTGACAGCGAGAGCGATACTAAGGTAAGTCTTACCCGTTCCTGCAGGTCCTACAGCAAATACCATGTCGTCTTTTGCAAAAGCGTCTATCAGGTCCTGCTGATTTGCTGAGCGGCTTTTTATAGGTCGTCCTGTAATACTGTAAACCAGCACATCGTCGCCTCCATCGCCTTTCATAGGGTTTCCCTTAACTATATCAAGGATATCCTCGTCTGTAATGGTGTTATACTTGACAATATGCTGACGTATCTTCTCCACATCTTCTTCAAATCTGCACATCTCTTCTTCGTCTCCGAGTATGCGGATGACGTTGTCACGCGCTACGACACGCAATTTTGGAAACAGCGATTTCAGTATCTGTATATGCCCGTTTCCGACCCCATAGAATTCCACTGGGTCTATATCTTCAATGACTATATGTTTCTCTATCAATTTTTCCTCTTATTATTATTTTTCTGCAAAATTACAAAAAGGTTTTCATATTTCATCATTTTTTCTTATCTTTGTGCCATAAAACTAGAAAAATAGTATGAAATTCTCTAAAACATCATATTTACACGGCTTTACATTTATAGTCCTGGCATTAGGCCTGGTGCGACTCTACAACAGTTATTCGGACGGCAACAGCGACAGAAGCGTTATGCAAACCGACTCTACCATTATGGCTGAGCCTGTAGTGGAACAGGTTTCTCCAATCCCCGTATCGACCGAGACACCCTCTTCTGATTCCATCATTCCGGCTGACACGAGGACTCGTCATCGCATTCTCAGCGTGCCGCGCTTCGACAACGCCTTTCCTGATCTCAACGATGTGCAACTGATTGCCGCACAAAAGCACGGAGTAAAGCCAGTAGCCAATGCCGAAGAGGCAGAAATGCGCAAGAGCGAACTGGTCTATGTCGGATCAAATCCTTGGTTTTACGTTGACAGACTGAAGTCCAGCATTCCATATCTTGTCCCACGTGCATCTATTCTCCTTCAGGACATCGGCAGAGCTTTCTATGACTCACTTGACGTAAAAGGCGTTCCGCTCCATAAGATTATCGCCTCCAGCATACTGCGTTCGAAGGAAGACGTGCAGAAACTACGCACGAGGAATGCCAATGCCACCGAAAACTCTTGCCATCTTTACGGCACCACCTTTGACGTCTGCTACAACAGATACAAGACTGTAGAAGATCCTGACGGTCCTAAGCGCAGAGAAGTGACCAATGACACTCTGAAATGGGTACTTTCAGAAGTGCTTCGCGACATGAGAGAAGCTGGCAGATGCTACGTAAAATACGAGGTAAAGCAGGGTTGCTTTCACATTACTACGAGATAATCATTCTGCTTTTCCATACAAATGCAGAAGAACGGCAATAGCCAACTTGAGTATTTCATTTACTCAGGTTGGCTATTGTATTTTGGGCTTCTTGGCTTTGCTCCACTGATTATCATTTACAATGAAAGCAAGCCGCCCATAAGAGAACTACCCTACCTCATTCTCATCAGTCATATCTATAAACTGCCCATCGGCACCATAGAACTCATATTGCAGGAAAGCGAGCTTCTGCGAAGCCATCACATTGACTCCGAGGCCATACTTCATCTGCCATTTCCGTCTGATGGAGATAAGTCCTTTGTCTATATATGCTTCCACATAAGGATGCACATAGAGCGTAAATTTCTTCACTCCCACCTTATTGACAAGGCAGGAAATCTTATTTTCGAGCGTGTCGGTAAACATGATGCTGGACTTGATAGTGCCTTTTCCGAAACAGGTAGGACACACTTCCTCTACAGAAACGTCCATCGCTGGGCGCACTCTCTGACGAGTAATCTGCATAAGTCCAAACTTGGACAGTGGGAGAATATTGTGGCGGGCACGGTCTTTCTGCATATTCTTGCACATACGCTCATAGAGCAACTGACGGTCCTCAGCCAGATTCATATCGATGAAATCGACGATTATTATGCCTCCCATATCTCTAAGACGCAACTGGCGAGCCAGCTCGTCAGCAGCTCCGAGGTTTACGTCCAGCGCATTTGCCTCTTGGGTATTGGTGCCACGTGTTCTGTTTCCACTATTGACATCCACTACGTGCATAGCCTCGGTATGCTCAATGACGAGATAGGCACCATGCTTATAGTTGACTATTTTTCCAAATCCAGCCTTCACCTGTCTGGTGACGTTGTAATTGTCAAAGATAGGCACTTTACCAGTATATCGCTTGACGATACTTGCCTTATCTGGCGCAATGAGAGATACATACTGTTTCACCTCATTATATACATCATCATCATTGATATAGATATTCTCATAAGAAGGATTGAAGAGGTCGCGCAGCATTGCCACGGCACGTGTCTCCTCCTCATTGATGAGCAAAGGACGCACGGCATTCTTCTGCAGTTTCTCCACTGTATCCATCCATTTCTTGTAGAGCACCTTTATTTCATTCTCCAACTCCTCTACGCGCAGCCCTTCAGCCACGGTACGGACGATGATTCCACAGTTTTTCGGGCGCAGAGTCTGCACCAGCTGCTTGAGTCTGGCACGCTCTTCCCCACTCTTTATCTTCGATGAAACCGCCACTTTATCGCCAAACGGCATCAATACGAGATACCTTCCAGCAAAAGATATTTCACCAGTAAGGCGTGGTCCTTTAGTCGAAATCGGTTCTTTGACTATCTGCACGAGCACTTCCTGTCCCACACTGAGCACGCTGGCAATAGAGCCTTCCTTGTCAGTGTCTGGCAGTTTGATAGCGCTCTCGAAAGGATAAAGCTTCCTTCTGTCGCTATTTACCTGTTTTACGTATTTCTGAAACGAGTTAAACTGCGTTCCGAGATCGAGATAATGCAGGAAAGCATCTTTCTCATAACCCACATCCACAAAACAGGCATTAAGGCCAGGCATTATCTTCTTGACCTTGGCGGCATACACATTGCCGACACTGAAGGAGGCAGAACGAGGCTCTGTCTGATATTCTACCAGGACTTTGTCCTCAAGTAGTGCAATACTAATCTCTTTCTCCCTTACGTCAATTACTAATTCGCTGGTCATAAGTCAGGTGGTCAAAATATAAAAAATCATTGTCCTATCCGTCTGTCAATCCATATATCCGATGAAATGGACTAAAAATATCATTACTCCAGACAGACAAACAGATAAATATAAATTAGGGTGTGCCAACATTAGAAAATGAAGCCACACCCTATTTGCCAGTCAGCAAGTGATGAAGAGACATTCCTTGGAGACTGGTTACGTCATAATCTTACTTGCTCTTATGACGATTCTTGCGCAGTCTCTTCTTACGCTTGTGAGTAGCCATCTTGTGGCCCTTCTTCTTTTTTCCGTTTGGCATAGTTGTATATATTTTTATTAAAGTGTTGATACTTTAGTTCTTGTTCCAAAAAAATGCTTTGCTGTTATCCCGAAAGTTTCTTAATCCTCAGCTGTAACAGCCTCACCCTTCATACGCTGGATAAAGCTCTTTGAAGGCTTGAAACCTGGGAAATCGTGTGCTGCAATGGTAAGAGTTGTGTTCTTTGAGATATTACGAGCAGTCTTCTCAGCGCGATGCTTGATCTGGAAGGTGCCGAAACCGCGAAGATATACATTTTCCTTATCACACATACAGTCTTTTACTGCCTCCATGAAAGCCTCCACTGTTACAGCAACGTCTTTCTTTTGCACGCCAGTGCTCTCTGAAATCTTGTTAATAATGTCTGCTTTTGTCATTTTATTTTTAATGTTAAATTCAAATTGAGTGCAAAGATACAACATTTTCTTCGCATTCAAAAATTTTTCACACTTTTTTTTATCTAATAAGCTTAATTACTTATAGTTGGTGTAAAAAATCTTGATATAAAATTTGCTCTTCTATGAAATAATACCTAATTTTGCATTTGAATAAGACTTCTTATTTCAAGGGACACCTTATTTATATGTATAAACATTTCATAACTAATTCTATGACAATGAAAAAAATTATCATCCCCGCCATGGCTTTCATAGCCCTTACCATTGCATCTTGCAATGCCAAGCAATCTGCAAGCAACAGCGAAGCAACAGACTCCACCACAGTTTCCACCGTTGATGAAATCTCAACAGAGGCTGAAGCACAAATTACCACAGAGGCTGACGAAGTAATCTCACAGATGTCAGAGCAACTTTCCAAGAATGACAAAGCCGCTTTTAGCGAGCTTTCCAAGAAGGCACAGGCACAGATAGAAAAATACATCGCTGCCGGCGATACTGAGTCTGCCCAAATATACTCTGCCCAACTGAAGAAATTTATGGACGAAAACATCGACAAGGTGCGTGCCGTTGCTACTGCCGACGATGCCATTTCCACACTCATCTCCACTGTCGCCAACACATCCGCCAAGGAAATAGCTGACGGAATCACAAATACTGCAAAGGCTGATGCCGAGGGTATTGCAAACGAAGTCAAAGAGAGTACCAAGCTGAAGGTAGAAGAGGCGAAAGCCAACGCAAAGGCAAAGGCTGACGAGGCTAAAGCCAAGGCTGACGCAAAAGCCGCAGAAGCTAAGGCAAAGGCACAAAACGACGCAAGAAACAAGATCAACGAGGCTAAAGCCAAGGCAAACGAGAAGGTGAACGAGGCTGCAGATAAACTGCTCGAACACCTCAACAAGCAATAAGTCTTTCGCTATTGCCACCTACAGCTCTTTCATTCAGCCGCAAGTACACCGCACGCACAAATCCACAAAATTTTAACATTTGAAAATCAAGAAACGTATTTTCGGTCGCAAATACGCGATTCTCGCGATTTTTCAAACACACTGACTGTCAACGCGTTATATTTTTCATACAAATAAAGACAGTCATTAGCACGCTTTTTTCAATAAAAATAGGCTGTAAAAGCTTAGCTTTCATCGGGCAAAAGCATAGATATTACAAGGTAAAAGCATAGATATTGCCTCCTAATATCTATGCTTTTACTCTCGTTTATGTAAAATCCTTCTTTTTAATGCTATTTTTTCTTGCGAAACAAGGATTCCTTTCTCATTTTTCCTTTGTAGATACGAAGGCTTTTTACCCACCATTTAACAGTTGCAAAGAAATGCAAAAGAACAAAAACCGTTTTTCATGCCTTATACACATTGCCAATCACCTCTTCTTTCCGCCTAATTTCCAATCCTTTTGCACATCTAAAAATACGCAAACTCTAAGAAGGCATGATAAAAAACCTCAACGGAACATTTGGATTTCTCGCGCTATTTTATTACCTTTGCAACATAAAGTAAAAGACAGAAACCAACAATTTCAAACCAATAATCATACAAACAATGAACGAAGTTATAAAGACCATCATGGAAAGAAGGAGCTGCAGATCTTTCGATCCTAATAAGATGCCTTCCGAAGAGGTGATAAAGCAGATATGCGAAGCTGGAACATGGGCTCCTACAAGTCGCGGACAGCAGAACCCTATCATCATCGCTGTGACCAACAAGCAGTTGCGCGACCGCATAAGCCGCATGAACTCTGCAATAATCACAGGCAACAAGCTCGTCACATCGACACCTGATGGCGCAGATCCTTTCTATGGTGCCCCATGTATGCTCATCGTTCTCGTAAAGGAAAGCCCTAACGCTATGTACGATGGTCCTATTGTAATGCAGACTCTCATGCTTGCTGCACAGTCACTCGGCGTCAACTCTATATGGATTCATCGCGCCAAAGAAGAATTTGAAAGCCCTGAAGGCAAACAGATACTCCATGACCTCGGAATCGAAGGTGATTATATCGGCATAGGACATGTAGCCCTCGGATATGCTGATAAACCTATTCCAGAGCCAAAGCCACGCAAAGCTGATTACATACATTGGGCAAAATAAAAAAGTGAAGTCCCCTCTTATCTCCCAGTAAAGGGAGGCTGGATACGTACTTCGGCTTGAGGAGGCAAGAAAACAAAACAGCAAAACAATGAAAAAGACTGATATCACAGCGCTCGCAAAAGAGAACGCTTTCGACCTTATAGGAAAGAAATGGATGCTTGTCACTGCAGGCACCAAGGATAGTTTCAACACTATGACTGCATCATGGGGAGGAATAGGCTGGCTCTGGAATAAGCCTGTAGCTTTCGTTTTCATCCGTCCGGAACGCTTCACCCACAGTTTCATCGAGCAATCTGACCGTCTCACCCTCTCCTTCTACCCGGAAGAGTACCGCAAGGCTTTGCAGATTTGCGGCTCAAAGAGCGGAAGAGACACTGACAAGGTTGCGGAAACAGGGCTCACTCCTGTAGCTTTGGAGTCCGGCGCAATGTCTTTCAGTGAGTCTTGTCTCACTCTCGACTGCCGCAAACTCTTCAAGTCTTCAATGAAAAATTCCGATTTCATCGACAAGACCATCCTCGAAAAATGGTATAATGACAAACCGGGCGGCTCGCTGCACGATGTGTATGTAGTGGAAATCGAAAATGTTTATTCCTTATAAATTATGGCAAAGCAAGCATACATCAAAGCAAATCAGGAGTGGCTGGAAGAGAAGGCAAAAGAAGAAGGCGTTATGGCACTTCCTAAAGGCATTTACTACAAAGTAATAAAGCATGGCGATGCCAACAGCGCCACGCCAACTCCACGCAGCATCGTAACTGCACATTACACAGGAAAAACCATCAATGGCAAGAAGTTTGACTCCAGCCGTGGTGGCACTCCTCTCGCAATAAGGCTCTCCGACCTGATAGACGGATGGATAATAGCTATGCAGAGAATGCACATCGGCGACATCTGGGAAGTCTATATTCCTGCCGAAATGGGTTATGGAAAGTTCTCCCAGCCTGGCATTCCCGGTGGTTCTACGCTCATCTTCGAGATTGAACTGCTCGGAATCGCATAAAGCCAAACAACTTTCCCATGACAATAAAAACGACACAGAAATAATTCCGAGTTTACTGATTTAGTAATGTTTAAAAAATAACTTCCGCAATTTCCATATTGCGTTCTTTAGTC
>SAMEA104315439__coassemble_108_pt1 | contig 53578 bp, 38 predicted proteins | sample SAMEA104315439__metabat2_high_PE_001 | metagenome-assembled genome bin SAMEA104315439 (sample SAMEA104315439) | gut metagenome | biome: Monkey gut; feature: monkey-associated habitat; material: faeces | place: China | collected 2013 | reverse complement strand
ACGTAGATGCGCACAAGAGAGTATAGATATTATAATAATGAAAAACAATTATTATCATCTATTCATTATCAAAATAATTTTGATTACCTACTTATCCTTAATCTTTCTTTTCCTTCGGACGGTACATGATACCAGCGATGATAGACACAAAGCCTACGAAGCAGATGACAGGTGCCACCTTAATGCGCATTGTGCTGAATATCTCAGGGTCATACTTGGTAGGGTCTGAAGATGCTCCGCTCATAAGTACGAATCCGATTACTACGATTACCATACTGATAGCGAGCATGATAAAGTTTACTTTTCCTAATGCAAGGTTTTTCTTTTCCATGAGTTTTATGATTCTGTTAAGTTCCACAAGCGCCACATATCCTGTTTCTAAAAGGATTTCCAACAAATAAAAAGCGGACCGTTATATTCTTTTCTATGTCTTACTTATTTCTCTTTGTTGACAAATCCGCCTTTCCTGATGATGTGAAGACTGCTGGAAGTCATTCCACTTGTGAACGTTGAATAATTCAGAAATAATTTGTTCTGTTATTGATATCGCCCTTTACCAGTTGTAAAGGTCTTTTGCCTTCATCCTGAGATACTTGTTTACGCTGAGATAGACGCAGCAAGTAGTGATGAGAATGCCAAACAATAGCACTGAGACACCTGTAATTACGAGAGTCTCAACGGTCACTACATCCATGATATCAGGCTCAAAATTGTAAAGGGCAGCGAAGCATCCTGCCAGCGCCACGTCTGCAAGTATGGCAGAAAGGAATCCTTCCACCATGCCCATCCTCAGGAATGGCGCACGGATAAATGCCCATGAGGCGCCTACAAGCTTCATCGTATTGATGGAGAAACGGCGTGCAAAGACACTGAGACGCACGGTATTGCTGATAAGCGTGAAACTGACAAAGGTCAGAAGTGCAGCCAAAGCGATGAGCACAAACATTATCTTGCGGAGATTCTTGTTGACACTGTCCATCAGGTCCTGCTGATAATTGACTTCTTCCACTTGCTTATAGCTCTTCAATTCCTTAGTAATCCATTTCAAGGAGTCTGCATTGGCGCAGTCAGCCTTAAGATATACCTCGGCAGAAGGGGTGAAAGGGTTCTCTCCCAGGAACTCTGACGGGTCTGCTCCAAGAGCTTCTGTCTGCTCTTTCAGTGCCTGTTGCGGACTGATATAGTCGAGATGGTTCACATAATGCTTCTTCTGAATCTTATAGCACGCCACTCTCGCCTGCTGATCACTTACATTTCCAGAGAACATCACCGTAACAGTCAGATTCTCCTTCACATAATTGGAGAGGTTACGAGCAGTCAATCCCGTAAACACTACCATTCCGAGCAATATAAGTACGAGGCTTGTGCTGATGCAAAGTGTCACCACCTGCAGTCCCACACGCCTTCCGTTGGTTGTCTTTTTTTTCTTCTTCATTTGCCGTATTATCCGCTTAGATTGCGAACAGTTTTATAAATATAAACACAAAAATCCGGCGTATAAGAACACAATACACCGAATTTCGGTGCAAAGTAACTAAAAAAAAATGAGACCACCAAAGATTTAACGCTCATTAACTACCATTTCTTTTTCCCATACAATGCAACGCAATCCATTGCGCATTCCATAGGAACAGACTTCAATCAACGAGGCATTCTTCAGTTTCCCGACCCATTTCTTGTCTTCAAAATCTCCGCCATATTCTCGGAAGCCCACCCTATCAGGCTGTCCATTATTGGAATCAACGTATCCGTACGCGGCGTAAGTGAATACTCCACTCTCGGCGGCACCTCCGCATAAACCTTACGATTGACATAGCCATCGGCTTCCAAAGTCTTCAATGTGCTGGTAAGCATCTTCTGGGAAATATCTGGTATCTGCTTGCGCAACGCATTGAAACGGACGGGTTCGCCTCCATGCGCATTCAGAGTATATATAATAAGGAGAGACCATTTGTCGCATATGCGGGCAAGCACATTGCGTATCGGACAGTCCGGAAATACTGTTTCTTTTATCACTCTTGTCATAACGTAACTCTTTTATAATCAGAAATAGGCTACAAAGGTAACCAACATTCTTCAGAGCACCAAACGTCCTAAGTTAATCTAAGTTAATACTATTATTTCTTTTCATCTGATTATCAGCATTAGTCACCTTCAAGTAACCATCTTACCCATCGGTTCCCTCTTGTAAAGTCTGCTTTTTTATCTTACCTTTGCATCACAATTTAGTGACGGTGAAAAAACAACTTGGTATGATTTGAACCTCATATTGATATGGTACATTTTTCACTCAAATCGTACCAAGTTGTTATTTTACCTTCACTTACAAAGAAAACAATTCAAAAACAAGTAAAACAAATTATTATTTTTAGCAACATGAAAGAAGTAAAGACCATCGCAAAGGCAGCAAACTTCACCGCTGCTGATTTCGGAAAAATGAGTGAGATCAAGGATTACGTGCTGCAGCTCGGTCCTGATGTGAAAATTCCAGGCAAGGTATTCGGCGGCCAAAGCGTCGATGCCACTGGCGGAGAGTTCTCTTTTCAGGTTTTCGCTCCAGGTTCGGAGACCGGTTTTCTCCATACCCACAAGCATCATGAGGAACTGTACTTCTTCCTTTCCGGCAAGGGAGAGTTCCTGGTGGATGGCGAAGTGTTCCCTGTAAACGAGGGAAGCGTGGTGAGAGTGGCTCCTGACGGACGCCGTTCTGTACGCAACAACAGCACTGAACCTCTGCTTATGCTTTGCGTGCAGTATCGTGGCGCGACATTCTCTGCCGACGATGCCACTGATGGAGTGATACTCCAGGAGAAAGTGGAATGGTAATAAGCTGGCTCATATTATAAGGCAATGATGATATGCTATTTGGCAAGCTTGCCATAATAGTTTTACATTATTGATGTTTCATAGAATGCTCTAACCCAAATCGGTCATCAGAAGCGGAATAATCCGTGGTCCAATCTGTAACACATTGACAACAATCCATTTACAAAATCACTTTTCTAATGGCAATCATTAGGAAACCCTATCTGTAAATAGTCAATAATCAAGCAGTCGCGAAGCTGACCACAAAAAAACATCCGTTCCAATGACCGATTTGAGTTTTATTTCTCAAAAAAAAGGAAACTAAACCTGCAAAAGTTCAATATCCTATTATTTACTATCCTATTTTTACTCTTCCATGATTTTCCACTCGGTAATGGTGCGTTTGGTACTGTCGAAACTGATGCCAATTTTTACGAGTCGCTTGCCGCAGGCTTGATAAGGAATCATGTAACCTTTCTCGTCAATCTGCCGCAAGGCTTCTTCGGCACTTTTATCTACTTTCAACTCGAATACATAAATCGTGTCTGGCATGTGCATTACAGCATCTGCGCGACCTATGGCACTTTTCACCTCTGTATGGATATATATGTTGAGGAAACTGAACATCAGGTAGAAGATGGTTTGAAAATGCTTTTCCGTATGTTTTTCCAAGTCGTATGGGATGGTAGCCAAATAGGTACGCATATGTTCCAAAGCATCCTCTATATCATTGCGATAAACAGCTTTGCAGAAACCTAACAGGAAATTGCTGTTCTCCATACGGCGAGGATTTACGTAATGCGGAATCATTGAGTTCAGCAAACCGTCACGCACTTCCTTGTTTGGGATGCCTAAGGTGTATTGACAGAACATAGGTTCATACCTCTTGATAGTGAGATAACCGCTCTGATAGAGCAGAGGCAAGGCATCTGTCATTTCTTCAGGGGAAAGGTCGAAAGAACTCAACGTAACATCTTGGTTGTCCAGTTCCGTCAAATCGACATTAAATTTGTCCAGTTGCTTCAATAAGAACGATGGGGTACCTGATCCAAACCAGTAAGATGCAATATCCTGTCCATTTAGTGCTTTGATCAAACTAAATGGATTGAAAACATCCTCCGAATTCTTACTGAAGTGATAACCATCATAATAGTTTTTCAAAGCCTCCAAGCATTCTTCATAAGTCATGTGCAGCGCCTTTGCCAATCCCTCCACGTCTGGTTTCATCACAGTGGTGAGCTCTGTCTTACTGATGCCACAGATTGCCGAGTATTGGTCGAACATACTGATGTTGTCGAGGTTATTTAGCTCGCTGAAAATACTAAGTTGTGAGAATTTGGTAATACCTGTGATAAACACAAATTCCAGGTATGGATCGAGCTTCTTCAGTGGGCTGTAGAAGTTTTGCATGATGAAACGAAGGGCTTGCAGGTTCTCCTTTTCGTGCACGACATCCAAGAGAGGTGCGTCATACTCATCGATGATGACAGCGACCTTCTGTCCTGTCTGTTCGCAGGCACGTTCAACGAGTCCCATCAAACGCTTGTTGGGAGTATCCTCACCTTCTCCTTTACCATAGAGTTTTTCGTATGGCAAAAGGATAAAGTCAAGGTATCCCTTCAGACTTTCGGCATCGAAATGCTTGGCGCCACTCATGTCGAGATGCAGAACAGGATGTTTTGCCCATTCTTTCTCATAATCTGCTATAGCCAATCCTCCAAAGAGTGACTTTTTTCCCTCGAAATAAGCCTGAAGTGTAGAGGCAAAGAGTGACTTTCCGAATCGTCTTGGACGACTCAGAAAGACATACTTCATTCCTTTCTTCCTGAAATCAACAATATACTTCGTCTTATCTACATAGAGATATTCTCCCTCTCGAATATTTTGAAAGGTCTGTATTCCAACAGGATATTTGTTTACGATTTCTGTCATATCACTTTTGCCTTTACGTTTCACGCCGCTAAATTACAAATAATTTATCAACTAACCAAGTCTTGAGGAAATAAATACATGAGAACCGAAAATATCGGGCATTTGCCAAAGAAATTAGTTGGAAAGTTTGGATGTATAGATATTATTGAAATGAAATAGGAAGAGCTCCCTCTTTCTGCCACATTTTTTATTCTTTAGGGAAAATCCTCTGCTAAATAGGGGAATTCATATACGGAGTAAAAGAATTTTCCTTAACTTTGCACTTGTAAATCGGAGACGGGCACCGCTCTTTGAGCGACATACCCTATTTACAGCGTGCGAGTCTTCGACAAGGTTGCACTTGTAAATCAGAGACGGACACCGCTCTTAGAGCGACATACCCTATTTACTAAGTGCGAATCTCCGACAAAGTTGCACTTGTAAATCTGAGATGAAATATCAATTAAGAAAAATAAATAAAAACGAACAAATACATTTTTATCAATTTTTATTTATTGATATTTTATTTTCAAACGACCAAACATTTAAACAACTAAACATTAAAGCGATATGAAAAAGTTAATGTCTTTCATCACAGTCCTCTTTATCGGACTCTCCACTTTGGCTTTGACATCATGCGACGAAGACGACATGATAGGTTATACACTGCAAGGTACATGGGAAGGCAAGATGTATTCCACCTGCACCATCGACGGAGAGACATACAGTGTCTCAAAGAGTATGATAGAATTTTCCACCGACCCATTCACTAATCGCTACGGTTATGGATACTGGGTGGACTATTATAGCCGCGCTCCTTGGGATCGTTGGTCAAGCCGTATCTATTGGGAAGTGTCAAACAACGTGATTTACATCGACTTCCTTGAGGATGGCGGCAGCATAGCTATCCACGACTTCAGCCTTAATGACAATCGTTTCAAAGGCTGGTTTTATGACAGTGACAACGTGGTATGCGACTTCTCACTCTATCATACCTCTTCTCCAAACTGGAGCAACTATGACGATTGGGGATTCTGGGGCAGTTCTTGGGGCGCAAAAGGCAGCACTTTCTCCACCAATGACTCCCTTACCAGGAGCACCGAGTCCTCTAACAATCACGTGCGCACATTCCATAAATAATCCAACTGTCAATAATTGAGCGATGCCCCTCAGTCCCCACATGCGTGGGGAGGCAAAGAAATATCAATATAGAAAAATAAAGAAAAAACAGGAAAAAATATATTTCTTTATTTTTCTGTATTGATAAGTAGGTAATCAGAATTATTTTGATAATGAATAGATAATTATAAAAATAATTCTGATTACCTACTTATTTTTTTGACACAATAGCCGCTCCCTACCTGCACCTCTGTATCATACCCATGATATCATCACAGAAGCGCTGATTGGAGAGCAATTCTTCGATGTTGACGTGCATACGATAGCGCCAATAATGATGCGGATCAGCAGGAATATTGATGCGTTCCGCATTGGCATCTGCGAGACGAATGGTCTCATCTATTGCGAGCCAATCTTGCAAAGACAATATGCAGAGCATGGAAGGCGACATAAGATTGCGCTCTATCAAATCGCGGGCAAGCCAAGCAGGCATAGGATGTGGAGCCTCATCCCGGCGATGAAGCACATTATGATAATAGTGAGCGGCCCGTTCCAAGTCCTCATCCCACCACATTCTCAGCGTTGGCATATCGTGACTGTCTATCGTACACACGCTACGATAAGGATATTGCTCTACGATACCAAACTCCAATCCCTGCTCTTTAGGCATAGACTGTAGTTCGAGTGATAGAATTTTGAGGTCATTGATTACCCAAGGCACGCAGTCAGGCACCATTCCAAGGTCTTCTGCACATACCAGCATACGAGTAGCTTCTATGAGACGTGGCAGCTTTTTCATCGCTTCACGATACCAGAAATGCGTATTTCTATGATAGAAATAATCGTCATAGAGGCGATTAAAGGCTGCTTTGTCTGCCTCAGAAAGTTGATGATAGATGTAATCATACTGCACTGAGATGCGAGGATGATACAAATCGGGTCTCTTATGGTCACGAAGGAAGAGCACATCACTGACGAGTGAGTAGAGGGCTTCACGGAGATCAGCGTCCTCCACCTTTTCCTTTATCTTGCATTGTGTATCATATTCCTTCTGGAAGCGGAGATATGGTCCCTGGAAAGGCTCGAAATAGGTATGTGCAATCTGCTCTGCACGGTCGCCAAATATCTGCGAAAGCACTTCTTCCGTGATGTAAGGGCGGCAGAAGAAGTCCTCCCTGAACATCAGTCCGTAGCTCTCTATCTCTGCACGGGTGAAGCCAAGCGAAGGCTGGAACTGCCCAAGCAGTCCGTGAACGCTTTCCACTGGTATCTCCCAAATGCGGAAGAAGCCCAGCACATGATCGATACGATAGGCATCAAAGTACTTCTGCATATTCTGAAAGCGACGCACCCACCATCTACAACCGTCCGCTATCATGGCATCCCAGTTGTATGTAGGGAAACCCCAATTCTGTCCTTTGACAGAGAATGGGTCGGGCGGCGCTCCTGCTTGACCGTTAAGATTAAAGTAACGTGGCTCCTGCCATACGTCGCAACCATGACGATTGACCCCAATAGGTATGTCTCCTTTTAGGATAACGTGCTTCTGACGAGCATATTCATGCGCTGCCTGCATCTGACGGGCAAGGATAAACTGGACGAAATAATGATATGACGCCTCTTTATATGCCTTGCTACGTGAAGAAGCGAGGCTATTACGATCCTCTTCATTCCATGTGTGATGATCCTTCCATTGTGAGAAATCGGCAGTTCCATTGATATCACGCAGTACGCAGTATTGAGCATAAGGCACAAGCCAATGCTGCTCTTCGGCAAACCAGCGCTTAAACTCAGTCGAAGCCAGCACATTCTGTCCTTCTTGGGCAAATATCAGGCGGAGATATTCACGCTTTGCTTTGTTTACGCGCTCATAGTCTATCTGCTTTAGCGCATTTAACTCTTCTCTTAAAGCCTCAAATTCCGCTGCTTTCTTTTTATCTTTCAGCGCTGGCAACTGACGAAAATCGGCATATTGCGGATGCAAAGCGAAGATGCTGATGCAGGAATATGGATATGAATCCTTCCATGTATGCGTGACAGTAGTATCGTTTATCGGCAATATCTGGAGCACGCGCTGCCCTGTATAAGCCACCCAATCTATCATAAGACGAAGGTCTCCGAAGTCACCAACACCGTAACTACCTTCTGAACGCAGTGAGAAGACAGGCACAAGTGTACCGGCAAGGCGTGGATTGGCAATCTCAAAGAAAGCCTGAGAATGCTCCATCTCCATGATTTCTCCACGGCGAAGCACCGGCACTTTCATCACTCTGTTGCAGCAAGTCTCCCAAAGTGGGGCATGATGACGATGATATTGCATCACGGTATCATCGCTTTCCTCCGGCATTGCCACAAATTTATATTCAAAAGTGTCGCCCTTTATTTTCTCTGCATCAATGTCCGCAATCCATTCATTTGGCGCTATCTCCGTCATAGGGAGGGCATTATCGAGGTTCCACTCACCGAGTATAGGCTCATTACCCGCAAGCACGAGGCGCTCATTGCCACGTAATTGTGGCGCACGCACTTTCATTCTCAGTATTGTCTGTGCTGGTGGAGCATTGAAATCCTGCTTTCCCGAGCGGCGGTTTACGCACTGCGTGAAAGCGGAAGTATAGAGATAAGTATCTTCCGGCATATCTCTCCAGATGTCATTGGTAGTGTATTGATGCACACCGGTGAGGCTCAGGTCGAGTCGATGCGGCTGAGTAGTCCATTCCGAGCGTGTCGGTTGTCCTGCTCGCTCTACGGTATAATAATAGTCGAGGCGGTCTATTCCATCGGTAGATATGCGTAGCAACGCATTGACCTTGCCGTCATTAGTGACAGACATTCGCTGTGCTCGGACCTGTCCGTTTGGCGCAATGACATTGATAATCATATCCTCACCGTAGGAAAGGTGATAATCTATATTGAAGAGAATATTCATAATTATATCTCGGAGATGGAGATGGATGTTTGGTTGGCAGTTTTTGGTGGACATCCAACGGTAAAAGCCGTTGGCACAGGGGCTTTTTTATGGTTGTTGGTTGTGGGTTGTGGGTTTTGGGTTGTGGGTATTATTGTTTATCTCACTATAAAACCAACAACCCACAACCAACAACCGACAACCAAAAACAAAAAAGCGAAGGGCTGAAACAGACACATTCCGCCCTTCGCTTTTTATCTTATTTAGAATTGCTTAAAGAAATCATTACCCTTGTCATCCACAAGAATGAAGGCAGGGAAATTCTCTACACGGATTTTCCATACAGCCTCCATACCAAGCTCTGGATATTCCACGCATTCGATGCTCTTGATATTGCTGGATGAAAGATAAGCTGCTGGACCACCGATACTTCCGAGGTAGAATCCGCCATGCTTCTTACAAGCGTCTGTAACGACCTGTGTACGGTTGCCCTTAGCAATCATTATCAGTGAGCCTCCATTTGCCTGGAACTCATCTGTGTATGGGTCCATGCGGTTAGCAGTGGTAGGTCCCATTGAGCCGCAAGGCATTCCAGCTGGTGTCTTTGCAGGACCAGCATAGAGCACTGGATGATCCTTGAAGTACTGAGGCATACCTTCACCAGCATCGAGACGAGCCTTGATCTTAGCATGAGCGATGTCGCGTGCCACGATGATTGTGCCATTGAGGCTTACTCGGGTGGAAACAGGATACTTGCTCAGCTCCTTGCATACCTCAGCGATAGGCTGATCGAGATTGATCTGCACAGCATCGCCCTCACCTGCCTGACGCAGTTCTTCTGGGATAAGCTCGTATGGTTTGTCGTCCATCTTCTCTATCCAGATACCATCCTCATTGATCTTTGCCTTGATGTTACGGTCTGCAGAGCATGATACGCCGAGTCCGATAGGGCAAGAAGCACCATGACGTGGGAGACGCACTACGCGAATGTCGTGTGCAAATGACTTTCCGCCAAACTGAGCGCCGAAACCTATCTCCTCACGTGTGAGGCGATGAAGCTCTTCTTCGAGGGCTATGTCACGGAAAGCGCGACCTGTCTCGTCGCCTGTAGTAGGCAGAGCGTCGTAATATTTTGTAGAAGCGAGCTTCACGGTGAGAAGGTTCTTCTCTGCAGAAGTACCGCCAATGACGAATGCGATATGGTAAGGAGGACAAGCAGCAGTGCCGAGGCTCTTCATCTTTTCTACGAGGAAAGGAACGAGAGTGCCAGGATTCTGGATACGAGCCTTTGTCTCCTGATAGAGATAAGTCTTGTTGGCAGATCCACCACCCTTTACTACGCAGAGGAATTTGTACTCTGCTCCCTGTGTAGCCTCTATGTCAATCTGTGCTGGAAGGTTGCAACGGGTGTTCACTTCATCGTACATATTGAGCGGAGCATTCTGTGAATAGCGCAGATTGTCGGTGGTATATGTATTATATACGCCCTTTGCCAATGGCTCTTCATCCTCAAATCCGGTCCATACCTGCTGACCCTTTTCTGCATGGATGATAGCAGTACCTGTATCCTGACAGAATGGGAGCTGACCTTTGCAAGCCACCTCTGCATTGCGGAGCATGGTGAGTGCCACGTACTTGTCATTTTCTGAAGCCTCAGGGTCAGAGAGAATAGCTGCCACCTTCTCATTATGCTCGCGACGAAGCATGAAGTTTACGTCGTGGAAAGCCTGTGTGGTGAGCAGTTCAAGAGCCTCTGGAGACACCTTGAGAATCTTGTTGCCTTCAAATTCACTTACAGATACGCCCTCTTTTGAGATAAGGCGATACTCTGTCTTGTCTTCGCCCAACTGGAACATTGGAGCGTACTTGAATTCTGGATTTGCCATAATACTATATTATTTCTATGTTTTTGATTTAATAAAATAGTCACTTCTGTAGGTAATCAAAAATATTTTGATAATGGATAGATAATTATAAAAATAATTCCGATTACCTACTTAACCGTGCAAAGATACAAAATAATTTATTAAAGGCAAATAATATTTGGGAAAACTTATGCTTTTTCCTCTATTTTCACATTTCAATAGTCTCCTGTCAGCATAGCTTTCATCGTCTCTCCTTTTTGGCACGCCTCTTCATCATCTTGCCTACGAAATTCCATGAAGGCATCTTCTTGAGTGTACTTCTCACTGGTTCTATGTCCCAAATCAGGAATATCAAAAGCACAGCAATGCCTATGAGGCAGGTAATGCCATAGAGTTGGCGCACGCTTATCATCAGCAGTTGCGTAGCATCATAAGGCAATCCTCGCGCCATATTGTCCGCCATCTGGTGGCGTATGCCAAAGCTGAAGAGTCCGGAGCACATCGTTGCCACTGGACCATTGCGGATTATTCCTGCCATAGTCAAGCCCATGAAGAAATGCTGGAACGGCATCAGTTCTTCGAGATACACTGTCAGCATACAGAAGAATATGGCATTGCCGAATGATCTCAGCGCTGTAGGGAGATAAAGTCGCTCGATAGGCAGTCCCAGGTCGATGAGAAAATACATCATTACCGGATAACCCACCATTGCGGCAACGCCTATTGTCAGCAGACGGGTGTATTTCCAGTGCAGCACTTTGCACCATAACAGGCAGAAAAGGCACCCCATGATGACTGCGCCCCACTCCACTACGTTGAGCACATTGGTAGTGAGATTGCCAAAATGTAGCACTCCTCCTGTAAAGGCGGTCTGCAAAACCTTTGGCGTACTGCCCATAAACTCCACGAAGGCGAAGAGTATCAGCAGCGGAATCAGGCGCTTGTAACGCCATGCTTCGGGCGAGATATACGGATGTCGTATGTGCATCATTCGGCTGATACAGAAATATCCTGTCGCCAGAAAGAGCACTACATCCATGCGCATCACCTTACTATCCAACCAATTATAATACTCTCCATAGTTGAAGAAGAAGATAAACTCCAGCATCCAAGCCGACCATAGCAGGCATCCGAGATAATCCACGCTGATGAAAGGCAAAGGTTTCATAAAGCGGAAGTCATGGGTCGTCACATAGACCACGAGGGCTACGGTGAGCATTGCCCCTGCCATTGTCCAATTGATGATGCGCCAATCCTGGTATATATATATAAGGTGTTCGGTAATCCACGGCGACAATGCGATGTTTCCCAATACTATGCAATAGAGCAAAGGGAAGAAAACGGTGAAGTCGCGCTTTGGCGTCATCCACAACTGTATGTTTGACATACACTCGAAAGTGCCGCAAAGCTTGAAGAAACCGGCAATATACGAGAGGGCACACATCACGGGAAGCGACTCTGTCCAGACGATAAGGACATTGCATACGGCTATTACCAGCGCCGCATTGAGAAGCAGGCTGCGGTTGGTAAAGCGGAATTTCATCTTGAAGAGGAAAGGGAAAGGCAACGCGACGCCTACCACATTGCACATGATGACCATGAGAACGTCTTCCCTCATCAGACTGAATTCTCCCATCACATGACTCATTGCTCCGCCATATATGCCTCCTGAGAGCTGGAATATGAATGCGAAAAGCAGATAAATCCACGGCTGGAGGCGGCGGGGAACGTAACTATTGAATGAAGGTACCCTAAAGGGTCCTTGCAGCATTGGAGGTCCTGCCATTACTTAAGCACTTTTGTTTCTACATTCAGACCGGCACGAAGCAATGCCACATCCTCGGGACGATTGTCCTTGGTGAGGGATATACGCACTGGAACGCGCTGCTCTACCTTGACGAAATTGCCGGTAGCATTATCTACTGGTATCATGGAATAAGCAGAACCTGCCGCTGCCGACAGTGCTTCTACCTTGCCATGGAATACCACATCGGGTATGGCATCGGCTGGAAACTCCACTTCTTTGCCTACCGTCACGCCGCTCATCTGCGTCTCACGGTAGTTTGCCACTACCCAGATGTCATTATCATCCACGATGCGGGCAAGCATCTGACCTGGCTGCACCAGTTGTCCGACATTGATATCCTTTCTTCCCATCACGCCATCGCAAGTTGCCACGATGACGGTATATGAGAGATTGAGGCGTGCCAGATTGAGTTGCGCCTCGGCAACGCTCTCTCCTGCGAGTGTTCCGCCCAACTGATGTGTCTGCACATTCTTGACGGAATTGGCACTTTGCTTTCGGCTTGCAGCCTGTTCATAGCGTGCCTTGGCGGCAAGATAGCGGGCATAGGCATTGTCATACTGCTGACGGGTGACGGCATCTTTCTTCATCAATGCGGCAAAGCGGTCGAAATCCTGCTTGGCATTCATCATATCGACGCGTGCTTCCTCTATTCCTGCAGCCGCTGTTCTCACGTTGCTGTCGGTGGTTCCCATGCTTGCTGACACCACTGAGGATGATGATTTAGAGCCGCGAAGGCCTGCTTCTGCCTGCGCCACTTGCAGACGGTATTCTGCATCCTCGATTATCACGAGGGTGTCTCCTTTTTTCACATGCTGAAATTCCTCGAATCTTATTTCCTTGATAAAGCCCATCACGCGGGTGTTGATAGGGGAAATGTGGCGATGCACCTGCGCATCGTCTGTATATTCCACGTTTCCTCCGTGTACGAAATGGCTGAAGCACCATGTGGCTGCTCCTAAGAGTACGAGGATTATTATCACATTGTATGTTCTTTTGATTGCTTTTTTGTTCATTGTCTTGTTGGGGGGTTGTTGTTGTTTTCTTGTTATCCAACGGTAAAAGCCGTTGGCACAGTGGCGACTTCTTGAGAAAGGACGCTTGAGGTTTTGTCGATTGATTATATTACTCCAGCAGCATACTTCATACGATAATATGCAAACACGATATTTATGCGGGCATCCACCTCACTGAGTTCGGCATTGAGCAAGAGGTTTGAAGCATCCACCATATCGGTCACGAGCGCCATTTGCGTGAGATAACGGGCATTCATCACATCATAATTCTGACGTGCCAGTTCCACATTCTTCTCCTGCGTCTCCAGTTCGACGTAGCTCTGACGGTAACGCACGTAGGCTTCCTGCACGTTATTGCTCAACTGCTCCGCCTGTACTGCATGGGCTTCCCTTGCCTGGCGCGTCTCTACTGCCGACTGCTTGATGCGCTTGTTGCTCTTGAATAGCGAACTTAGACTGTATTTCACGCCTACTCCGACGTACCATACATTGAGATTTTTATCGACTGGGGGCAGCTCAAAGAGCACCGGACCATTGAAATTGTCTGCCGCCACGAATGCTACTTTGGGCAGAAGGTCGCTCTTGGCTATCTTCTCGTTCTGCTCTGCCATCTGCACTGCGGTGGAAGTTTGCTCCAACAGTGGCGAGTTCATCACGCCTTCTGTCTGCCAATACGCCTCATTATCGTCAGGATAGAGTGCTTGGGCGACGGTGGTGTCGGGCATTATTTCCTCTGTATCATCCATTCCGAGAGTGTTGCAGAGCTGATGATTGAGTATTTTCCTATTGTTTTTGAGAGCCACAAGTCCCAGTTTCAGGCTCTCCATCTGCAGTTCATAGCGCGTAATGTCATTCTTTAGCGCCATTCCCTGCACCTGCTTCTCCTTGATGTCGGCGATGAGACGGCGAGTCAGTGCGATGTTTTTATTATACACCTTTATTCTGTTATCGGTCTTGTAAAGGTCGAGATACTGCCCTAAAGCGATAAATCTCACCTGCTGACGGGTCAGCCTTACTCCTGTTTCAGCCGCTTTCTGTCCCAATTCTGCAAGCTTCACTCCGGCATCTATTGCGCCTCCGGCATAGACCACCTGCTGCACCTGCAGTGAGAAATCATTGCCGAAATGTGGCGAGCGGAGTCCTTGAGCATCGGAAAAGTCGCGGTCGGTCATCAGAGCATTACCTATATAACTAAATGACAGCGAAGCATCTACGTCCGGAAGCCTCTTGCTCTTTGCTGATTCTACGCCCAGTTGTGCCGACTCCACGCCGGATTTGCTGACAAGCAGGGCTTTACTGTTTTCTTCTATCTTCCCGAACAGTTGGCTTATGCTCATCTGCCGTTGCGCGAAAGCCGGGAAAAAGCCTCCTGTCATAAGGAGACTTGCTAACATGATGTTCTTTATCATTATCCTTACTGATTGATTTTTTCGGCTGCAAAGGTACGGACTTTCCTTTACTCCGTTATTATAAAATATACGCACAAAATGGACTTTTTGGGAATATATATTCCTTTTTATCGTGTAAAATGCGTACTTTTGCAACCAAAAAGCGAACTATCATATTCGCTAAGTCCATCCCATAGCCTACTTTTCTCTTGCCGTCAGCATGGCTGGAGAATACAAAACAGCAAGACACAACCATACGATGTTCCTACAAGAATTAAACAATAATCATGAGTCAAGTCTCTTCCTTACAAGTCTGGAAGAGTGGAAGCGCGAGCCACAAGTGCTCACCTATGGTGCCATTCTGATTTGCAGAAAAGGCAATGCCGTGCTCAACGTAAACTATAAAGACTGGAATCTCCCTGAAAAAGCTGTCATAACATTGTTTCCAAATGACGTCGTCCAACTGAAATCGCCGCTCTCCTCCACCGCTTTTGAGGTGGAGATTCTGAAATATGACACCGCATTACTGAGGGAAGCGAGCCTGCAAATGGAGCATACCGTATATTCTTCTTTGCGTGAGGACAGATGCAGGCAAGACTCTCCTGTGGTGACGAATATCATTGACGCAATGTTTTCTTTGCTGAAAATATATTTCCAACAGTCAGATTGCACTTGCCTTTCCCAACTCGTGCTGTGCCAACTCAAAGCTTTCTTTATCGGATTTCATGAATATCTGAAGCGAAATCCTCAGTTTAGGGCGGATGAAGTGAAATCTTATAGGGTCAGAGAGCTCTTCAATGACTTTATGATGCTCATGGAAAGGGACTATAAGACGTCGCGCGACGTGGGTTATTATGCTGAAAAAATGAACATCACACCGAAGTATCTTACTAACATCGTAAAGCAAGTGACGGAGCATACTCCTAAGGCCATCATCGACCAGTACACCATCCTGCAACTGAAAATGCAACTCAAGCGCACCAGTTTGAGCATCAAGCAATTAGCATGGGAATACAATTTCACTGACGTCAGCTTCTTCTGCCGATACTGCAAGAAGCACACCGGACAGACTCCCCAGCAAGTAAGGGAGGCATAATGGCATTTTTTTTTTGCTGAAAACATGGATTTTAGGGTTGTACTGTAAGGAAAAAAGACCGCAAGACGACAGCGCTTTCATTTTGCGGAGACAGGTTTCTATGCTGTATATTTGCATTTGTGGCAATGTGCAATTATACTATCATTTTTAACACACTGAGTGAAGTTTTTGAAATTTCAAAAATATTATTCGCAAATACGCCAAGCATTCTCATTTTTGCAACGCGCTAACATTCAGTGATATACAAAACATTGGCAATAAAAAACAAAGAAATCCAACTGCAAAAGCATAGTTTTCAGCCCATTTTAGCATAGCTTTTGCCTTCCAATAGCTTAGCTTTTACCTCCTAATATCATAGATATTGCATCCTAATATCTATGCTTTCACTCTCCATTCTCTCAAAAACATGGAAACGACACCTTTTTTCTCCCCTTCTACTTCCATTTTTCCCTTGTCAGGTCTGCATTGTTTTCGCTTTCATTTTAACACCGCGCAACACTATTTAACACTGTCTTTTTCCTCATTTATTTTCATTTCCCAAAAGCTTTCCCAGATACATTCTCATTATCATATTTGACTAAAAGCCTTTCGTAAACAAAACAAAAACTGCCTGAAAAGCAATGCCTTATTCATGGAATGCAGGGTTAAGCCTCTTGCTTCGTTCCACTTCTTTCGGGCACTGTCTTTCAGGCAGTTGTCAGTTTCTATTTATAGTCCAAGGACTTCGTCAAGCTTTACTCCTCTGGTGCCTGACCTATCAGCTCCATAAACTCATCAAGCTTTGGAGTGATGATAATCTGGGTGCGGCGGTTGCGCTGCTTGCCAACAGCAGTACTATTGGATGCTACAGGATTGTATTCACCACGACCACCTGCTGTAAGACGCTTTGGATCAACGCCAAACTTGGTCTGGAGATACTGCACTACGCTTGATGCACGCAGACAAGAGAGGTCCCAGTTGTTACGGATGTTCTCACGAAGGATTGGCACATCGTCGGTATTACCCTCGATAAGCACGTCGTAATCCTTGTAATCGGTGATGATTTTTGCAATCTTTGAGAGTGTCTCTGCTGCACGGTCATTGATTTCGTATGAACCACTCTTGTAGAGCATATTGTCAGCAAGGGAGATATAGACTACGCCCTTGAGCACCTGTACATCGACTTCCTTGAGTTCCTCTTTGGAGAGTGAACGGGTAAGGTTGTTGGTGAGTACGAGATTGAGCGAGTCACTCTTGGTCTTTACATCGACAAGGTGACGAATATACTGGTTTGACTCATTGATCTGATCCACCAATTTTGAGATGTTCACATTGTTAGAACTTGCATTCGAGAGACTCTGATTGAGCGAACTCTGCATATCCTTGAGTGCTCCCTGAAGCTTGTCATTTCCCTTACGGGCAGTAGCGAGCTGCTCTTCAAGGCTCTGGATACGCGCATTAGCGGAAGCAAGCTGCTCTCTTGCATCCTGATACTTGCCTGATAAGGTGTTGTTTTCCATGCGGCAGTTGTCCAAATCCTTCTTTAGAGCACAACTTGACATCAGCATACATCCAGCAGCCAATGCCACAACGATAAGATTTTTCTTCATAGTTATTGTCGTTTTATATTTTTTCTAATCTCTTGCATTACGTCTGCAAAGTTATTTATATGACGGAAGAAAACAATATAATGTTTACTTCGTTTAATTTATTTTAACCACGAATAAGCTCTTTTATTTAATCCTTAACAAAAAATCCGCCACAATTAGCATTTAATTAAGCCTTTATCCTTTTACGTTTGAAAGAAAATTATTATCTTTGCATGCCTATTTATAATCAAAAATAAAAAGAACTGACATTGTTATCCCACAGACTTAGCAATACGATGTTATCGCAACGAAAAGCAAGGCACTCGGGAGACACTGCATAAGAAACTGTATGAAGGAATTTGTAATATCCGAAGCTAAGGTAGAAACAGCCGTACTCGTCGGCCTTATCACACCACAACAAAACGAGGCAAAGACCACTGAATACCTCGACGAACTGGAATTTCTCGCTGATACTGCGGGCGCTGTGGTCATGCATCGCTTTACCCAAAGGGTACAGGGACCAAGTCAGGTGACCTACGTGGGTAAGGGAAAACTCGAAGAGATACGCGCCTACATCGAAGAATGCGAAGACAGAGCCGAGCATGAAGAACTGCATCCTGACGGCACTCCTTGGCAGGAAGTGGGTATGGTGATATTCGATGACGAACTCTCTGCTAAGCAGTTGCGCAACATCGAGCAGGAACTGAAAGTGAAAATCCTCGACCGCACCAGCCTTATCCTCGATATCTTCGCCATGAGAGCGCAGACCGCTAACGCTAAAACGCAGGTGGAACTGGCTCAATACCGATATATGCTTCCACGATTGCAGCGCCTTTGGACTCACCTTGAGCGACAAGGAGGCGGCTCTGGCTCTGGAGGTGGCAAGGGCTCTGTAGGTCTTCGTGGTCCTGGTGAGACACAGTTGGAGATGGACCGACGCATTATCCTCAACAGAATGAGCCTTCTCAAGCAGAGACTCGTGGAAATAGACAAGCAGAAATCCACGCAGAGAAAGAACCGTGGCAGAATGATTCGTGTGGCTTTGGTGGGCTATACCAACGTAGGTAAGTCCACTATCATGAATATGCTCTCTAAGAGTGAGGTTTTTGCAGAAAACAAACTCTTCGCCACCCTCGACACTACTGTGCGTAAAGTCGTAGTGGACAACCTCCCATTCCTGCTCGCTGACACTGTAGGATTTATCCGAAAACTCCCTACAGACCTCGTCGATTCATTCAAATCCACTCTTGACGAGACACGCGAGGCTGACCTCCTGCTTCATGTAGTGGATATTTCGCATCCGGATTTCGAAGAACAAATCAAGGTAGTGGAGAAAACTCTCGCCGACCTTGAATGCGCTGACAAGCCTTCTATGATTGTATTCAATAAGATTGATGCCTACAGTTGGACAGAAAAGGAGGAGGACGACCTTACTCCTGTCAAGAAATCAGAGGTCTCTCTCGAAGAACTCAAGCGCACATGGATGGCTAAAGTCAACGACAATAAGAATCCAAACAACTGGGGTTGCATCTTCATATCAGCAAAAGAAAAGCTCAATATAGAGGAATTCCGCAGCATTATATATAAGAAGGTGCGCGAGTTGCACGTCCAGAAGTACCCATACAACGACTTCCTCTACGCCGATTACGAGGAAGAATAAGATTGCGCAAGCCATTCTTCATTCTTCATTCTTCATTCTTCATTAAGCACCCGCCACTGTGTCAGCCGCATTACCGGCTGATATAACAATAAAAAAAGAACAAAGCCATGACCTATCGTGAATTGACAGAAACAGAAATAGCCCAGCTAAAAGCCAACGGTTGCTATTCCACAGACTGGAGCCTACTCAGCGTAGCCGAATCATTTGACACCTCAAAGATAAGAAATGTACATTTCGAAGGAGAGGTGCAAATAGGAGAAAACTGCCGCATAGAGAATGTAGGAATCATCCAGACCACAGAGTCTGCTACATTTGGTGAAGGCACTGTGCTAAGTGTCATGAACGAAGCAGGCAATGGAAACATCATGATGTACTCCGGACTGAGCGCCCAGCTCGCTGCTGTCATGATGCAATATGAAGGCGATAAGGACTTCACATCACTCATCCGAAAGATGATAAGCGAAGAAATCAGCCTCTCAAGACCTCGCTGCACCACCATCGGAGACAACGTCACAGTGACAGGATGCCGTGAGTTGACAAATGTAAACATAGGCAACGACTGCGAAATATGCGGAGCATCACGCCTCGTAGAGTGTACACTACGTTCGCATAAGTCTGCAAATGTCTTTGTGGGAGACGACGTAATATGCGACAATGTCATAATGCAACCAGGCGCAAGCGTAACTGATGCAGCACGTCTTTATGACACATTCGTAGGCGAAGCCTGTCATGTGGGACGTGGCTTTACGTCGGAAAATAGTGTATTCTTTGCTAATTCCTACATGGACAATGGCGAGTCATGCGCCGCTTTCTGCGGACCTTTCTCCGTCAGTCATCATAAGTCTTCCCTCCTGATAGGTGGGCAATACTCATTCTATAACGCTGGTTCAGGCACCAATTTCTCAAATCATGCCTACAAGATAGGACCAATCCACTACGGCACTATGCACCGAGGCGCAAAGACAGCAAGCGGTGCACACATCCTATGGCCAGCCCAAATAGGACTCTTCTCCATGGCTATGGGAAAAATACAAAGCCACCCAGACACACGAAACCTGCCGTTCTCTTACATCATTTCACAAGGCGAGACAACGCTGGTAGTGCCTGGACGCAACCTCACCACTGTGGGAACATTCCGCGATACTGCCAAATGGCCTAAGCGTGACATGAGAGCCACAGAGGGAAGAATAAGTCATGTCAACTTCGACTGGCTCTCCCCACTAACAATAAGCGAGTGCATCAAAGGCAAAGAATTGCTGAATGAGATACAAGAAGTGCAGGGAAAGAACACCCAACTCTATGCTATTGACGGCGGAGCAATAAGAAATCACGCCCTCATAAATGGCATAAAGCTCTACGACCTTGCCATAAAGATGTTCATATACGATAGCCTCAAGGATGCTCAAGCCCTGCTCCCTACCACCACAAGTGGCACTGGCGACTGGCTCGACCTTGCCGGAATGCTCGCTCCTGCCACAGAAATAGACGCCCTCTACAATGACATCATGAGCGGAAACATAACAGACATACAGACATTAGAGGATCGTCTCGCCGACATACACGACCAATACGAATCCTATCGCTGGGCATTCGCCTACAATCTCATCACCAAGCACTATGGCATTGACACCCTGGAAGACTCCGACATCAATGCTATCCGTCAGGAATGTGCCTCTGCTCGTGAGGAATGGCTGCTTTCCATCCGTCGTGATGCCGAAAAAGAATACAATATGGGCGACGTCTCCCTCGACACCTTAAACGACTTCCTAAAGACAATCACCGTCTAATCATCCCCCAATAGCACCCCATCCATCCCCAAATAGCCCCCATCCATCCCCCAATAACAGCCCATCCATCCCAAAAGGCACAAGCAATCCGCCACTGTGTCAGCCGCGTTACCGGCTGATATAAGCAAGAAAAGAAGCAAGAATACCAAAATACCCAAATATCCAATAACTATGAAGAAAATAATAATCGGCGCATTAGCCGCATTATGTACCCTGACCGCAGGGGCAAAAGATTACAAGTATCAGAGTGTAAGCGCCGACCCAATGCACACACGCATCTACACTCTCGACAACGGACTTAAAGTCTATCTATCCAAAAACACAGAAATGCCAAGAGTAACAGCATACATCGCCGTCAACACAGGCCATAGAAATGACCCTGCTGACTGCACTGGACTGGCACACTATCTGGAGCATCTCATGTTCAAAGGCACCAAATCGTATGGCACAAGCGACTACACTGCAGAGAAACCATACCTCGATAAGATTCGTGACCTTTATGAGGAATACCGCACTCTCACCGATCCTAATGCCAGAAAGATAAAATATCACGAGATTGACTCTGTCTCACAATTGGCTGCCCGCTATAATATTCCAAACGAATACGACAAGATTATGGCAACCATAGGCAGTGAAAACAGCAATGCCTACACTTCTTTCGACGTCACATGCTATATGGAAGACATACCTGCAAATGAGGTAGAACGCTGGTTGAGACTACAATCTGACCGATTCCAGAATATGGTTATACGCGGTTTCCACACCGAACTCGAAGCCGTTTACGAAGAGAAAAACATGTCTCTCGCCAATGATGGAGAGAAAGCCTTCAATGCTCTCATGGCTAAACTCTACCCTTCTCACTCCTACGGTACACAGACTACCATCGGCACTCAGGAGCATCTGAAGAACCCTTCAATCGTAGAAATCGAAAAATACTTCAACAAATACTACCGTCCAAACAACGTTGCTATCTGCATGGCGGGCGATTTCGACTACGACAAGATGATCTCCACCATCGAGAAACATTTCGGAGCATGGCAGAAAGGCAATGATATCACCCCTCGATATTTCCCTGCACAGACAGAGATTACTTCGGTAAGAGACACCACAGTTGTGGGACAAGAGCAGGAACTCGTGATTCTCGGATGGAGATTTGCCGGTGCTTCTTCGCAAGAGATAGACACTCTCAAGCTAATAAACAACGTATTATACAATGGTATGTGCGGTCTTATCGACATAGACCTCAACCAAAAGATGGCAGTGCTTGAGTCTAACAGCGAATGTATGATGCTCAAGGACTACACCACCTTCCTTATGGGAGCTAATCCAAAGGATGGTCAGACCCTCGAACAGGCTCGTGATGCCATGCTTTCCGTAATTGAAAAGCTGAAAAAAGGCGAATGGGACGAGGAACTTCTCACCAGTGCGATAAACAATATGAAGCGTAATCGTCTGGAAAGTCTTGAGGAAAACGAAGCTCGCGTCAACATGATGGTGGATGCTTTCATCAATGGACTGAACTGGAAAGACCACGTTGAAGCCATCGATCGTATGTCAAGAATCACTAAAGAGGACGTTATCGCATTCGCAAACCGCCACTTTAAGAACAACTTCGTATGCACTTACAAGCGTAAAGGCGAAGATTCCAACATCAAGAAGATTGAAAAGCCTATCATAACTCCTATCCCTTCAAACCGCGATATGGCTTCTCAATACCTCAAGAATCTATCAAAAGAGACTGTAGAACCTATCCATCCACAGTTCGTGGACTTCGATAAAGACCTCACAAAGGCTGAGACAAAGAAGAAACTCCCTGTACTTTACGTGCAGAACAAGGACAACTCGCTCTTCCAACTCGTCTTCAGATATACCTTCGGAGACCGTGCTGATGCGAAATATGGACTCATGAATGACTATGTTCCATTGCTCGGAACCAGCAAAATGAGCAACGAAGAGATAAAGAAACAGTTCTACAAGCTTGCTTGTGACTATAAGATTAGCGTAAGACCTGACTTCACTACTATCTCAATCGTAGGTCTTCAGGAAAACATGACCGCAGCTCTTCGCCTCTTAGAGCACTTCATCTCTGATGCAAAAGCAGACAAAGAGCTCTATGGACAGTTGGTGGACAACATCCTAAAGGAGCGTTCTGAGGACAAGCAGTCACAGAAAGCATGCTTCAATCACCTCTGGTCATACGCTCTTCACGGTGCAAAGAGCGATGCTACCAATCTTCTCTCTGAGCAAGAGCTTCGCAATACCGATCCTAAAGTCTTCACCGACCTCCTCAAAGAGATACCTTCTTTCGAGCATACAGTGGTATATTACGGTCCTTTAAGCTTGAAAGAGCTCGATGCTGTCATAACTAAGAACCACAAGACTGCCAAGCATCTTGCCAAGGTTCCTGTAAATAAGGAGTGGAATTGGAACCTTACCACCAAGCCTGAGGTACTCATTGCTCCTTACGAAGCAAACAATATCTACCTCCGTATGTACAGCAACGAGGGCAAAAAGTCTGACATCAGCCGTTGTCCTATCATCGAACTCTTCAATGAATACTTTGGTGGAGGCATGAACAGTATCGTATTCCAGGAGCTTCGTGAGACTCGCGGTCTGGCTTATAATGCCAATGCCATCTACAAATTCCCTATGCGCAAGCAGGACAGCGAATACTGGCAGGAACATATTATCACTCAGAATGACAAGATGATGGACTGTATCAACACCTTCCGCCAGATTACTGACGACATGCCTTTGACGGAATCTGCATTCAATGTGGCTAAGCAGAGCATCTTAAAGAGCCTTGCCGCTACTCGCACCACTAAGTCTGGCATCATCAGCAGCTACATCAAATCACAGCGTCTCGGCTTGAATAAGGATATAAACAGTATCATTTATGATGCTATGCAGGGCATTACCATGCAGGATATTCTCAACTTTGAGCAGCAGAATGTGAAGGGCAAGCCTCTCCATTACATCATTCTCGGCAACGAAAATGAGCTTGACATCAAGAGTCTTGAGAAGATTGCACCAATCCGCCGCGTAAGCCTTGAGGAAATATTCGGTTACTAATCCTCGATAATAGTGCCTTTATAATCTCCTTTTACAGTTGAAAAAAACTGACAATGTAATTGAAATCAGTTGTCTATACAATAGAAAATAGCTGTCTATATAATAGAAAACAATTGACAATGTAATTGAAATCAGCTGTCTATATAATAGAAAATAGCTGTCTATATAATAGAAAGCAATTGACAATGTAATTGAAATCAGCTGTCTATATAATAGATAATAGCTGTCTATATAATAGTAAACAATTGACTATGTAATTGAAATTAGCTGTCTATACAATAGAGGAAAGCAGTTTCTTCAACTGTAAAAGCTGAATAATAGAAACGAAAAAGACCCGCTTGAGCAATCATTTCTCAAGCGGGTCTTTTTTGTATTATATCCTCATAGCGAGGATTTCTATGTACGTTTTACTGCTTTTCTATCCAGAGACGAGCATTAACGAATGCCTCATGCCATGGAGTTACCTCGTCAGAGAAACGGCGAGACTCTGGATAATAGCCACACTGCCAAGGGAACTGAGTACGCTCTGGGTGAGGCATAATAGCGAGATGACGGCCATCCTTGCTTGCAAGAGCAGCAACATTGTATGCAGAACCGTTAGGGTTTGCAGGGTATTCAGAGTGGTTGAACTTAGCCACTACATTGTACTCTGACTCTGCAAGAGGGAGATTAAACTTACCTTCTCCGTGAGCTACCCAGCATCCAATCTTCTGACCAGAGAGAGAACCGAACATCACGCTATCATTCTGAGGAATGGTGAGTGAAACGAAGGCAGACTCAAACTTGTGAGAGTCATTGTGGAGCATTTCGGCATAGTCCTTAGCATTGCTTACTACGTGGTCATTATTGATAAGACCAAGCTCTACCATAAGCTGGCAACCGTTACATACACCGAGTGAAAGTGTGTCCTTGCGAGCATAGAACTTGTCGAGTGCCTCCTTGGCTTTAGGGTTGAAGAGGAATGCACCAGCCCATCCCTTAGCACTTCCGAGGACGTCAGAGTTGGAGAATCCGCCGCAGAATGCTACGAGATTGACCTCCTCCAGAGTCTCGCGACCAGTGATAAGGTCAGTCATTGTAACGTCCTTGACGTCAAATCCTGCCATATAGAATGCCCATGCCATCTCACGCTCAGAGTTAGTACCCTTCTCACGTATGATAGCAGCCATAGGACGCTTGCCCTCTGGGCGTGGAGTTCTGGTGAGCTTATCAGCCTTGAATGTCCATTCGAGAGGAATATTCTTATAGTTTGCGAAGCGCTCAGCAGCCTTACCATTGAATGACTGGCGACGATCGAGGAGGTAAGAAGTCTTATACCATGTATCGCGGAGGTCGTCAATGTCGAATACGAGAGTAAGTTCGCGGTTTGCAATCTCAGAGTTTGGCACCTGTGCATTGCTCTGATGACGCTTGATAGTGATGTTGCGCTCATCAGAAGGAGTACCGATTTTAGCATAGCCTACGCCAGCATCTTCGAGTATCTTCTTCACGCGTGGAGCGTCAGCGTCAGATACCTGGATGACGATACCAGGGTTTTCAGCGAACAATACCTTAATTATATCGTCGCCATTGATCTTGTCGAGGTTGAGATTAAGACCGCCCTTAGTGTTAGCGAAGCACATTTCCAGGAGAGCAGTGATAAGACCACCGGCAGAGATATCGTGACCAGCGAGGATAAGACCTTCGTTGACGAGCTGCTGAACAGCGATGAAAGCATCGCGGAAGTACTCAGCATTCTTCACAGTAGGCACGTCGCTGCCCACCTTACCCTGGCTCTGAGCGAAGGCAGAACCGCCAAGCTGGAGCTGATCGAATGAGAAGTCGATATGATAGAGACGTGAAGCCTTTACGTTCTTGATTACAGGAGATACCACTTTCTTGACGTCAGAGACCTCACCTCCAGCACTTACGATGACAGTACCAGGAGCGATAACCTTCTTTCCGTCAGGATATTTCTGTGTCATAGAGAGTGAATCCTTACCAGTAGGCACATTGATCTGGAGTTCGCAGCAGAAGTCAGAGAGAGCCTTTACAGCCTTATAGAGGCGTGCATCCTCACCTTCCTGAGCGCGACAAGGCCACATCCAGTTTGCAGAGAGAGAGATACTCTCCATTCCGTCTGCCATTGGAGCCCATACGAGGTTAGTCAAAGCCTCAGCAACAGAGAGCACCGAGCCAGCCTCTGGGTCAGCAAGTGCAGCCTGTGGAGCATGTCCGAGGGATGTTGCGATACCCTTAGTTCCTGTATAATCGAGAGCTACAGCGCCGCAGTCAGAGAGAGGCAACTGCAATTCACCCTGACACTGCTGACGTGCTACGCGACCAGTCACACAGCGGTCAACCTTATTTGTCAACCAGTCCTTACAAGCTACAGCCTCCAACTGGAGCACCTGCTTGAGGTAATCAGTCACCTGATTGTTGAGAGTAGATTGCTGAGAAAGTCCTGAGAGGTCGTAAGATACTACGTCATACTTGCGCTCTACGGTCTTATCCTCCATGATAGTCTTAGGAGAGGAGCCGAACATCTGCTCTACAGCGAGGTCGAATGGGCGTACGCCATCAGCCTGTTCGAATGCGAAGCGATGGTCTCCTGTAGTCTCACCAACGGTGTACATAGGAGCACGCTCACGGTCTGCAATCTTCTTTACGTGCTCGATAGCAGCCTCGTCAATGAGCAGTCCCATACGTTCCTGTGACTCATTAGCGATGATTTCCTTAGCAGAAAGGGTCTTGTCGCCAATAGGAAGCTTGTCCATGTGGATGAGTCCACCGCAATCCTCTACAAGTTCGGAGAGACAGTTGACGTGACCTGCGCTACCGTGGTCATGTATAGAAACGATAGGATTAGACTCTTCTTCACCGAGAGCACGCACTACATTGTAAGCACGCTTCTGCATTTCCGGGTTAGCACGCTGCACTGCATTGAGCTCGATACCAGAAGAATAGCGACCAGTCTCAACAGAAGATACAGAACCGCCACCGAGTCCGATGCGATAGTTGTCACCACCCATCACCACAATCTTATTGCCTGGCTGTGGTTCTCCCTTGAGGCAGTCGCGCTGAACGCCGTAACCTACACCGCCTGCAAGCATGATAACCTTGTCGTAAGCATAAATTTCTGCATCCTTTGCATTCTGCTCCTTGTGCTCGAAAGTGAGTACCGAACCGCAGATCAGTGGCTGACCAAACTTGTTTCCGAAGTCACTTGCACCGTTAGAAGCCTTGATAAGAATCTGCTCAGGAGTCTGGTAAAGCCATTCGCGCACAGGAATCAGTTTCTCCCAAGGCTGGCAATCCTTCTCGTTAGACCATGCAGGAGTGTTGGCAGGCACGTTTTCATTGACAGGGTCATTCACATTCTTACGTGGGTAAGAAGTCATATAGACAGAAGTACCTGCGATAGGCCATGAACCTGTACCACCTCCCATACGGTCGCGGATTTCGCCTCCGGTACCAGTAGATGCTCCATTGAATGGCTCTACGGTAGTTGGGAAGTTGTGGGTCTCAGCTTTGAGCGAGATGACAGACTTCACTTTCTTTATCTGATAGAGGTCAGGCTGTGAGTGGTCTGCTGGGGCAAACTGCTCAATCTCTGGACCTGCAGAGAATGCTACGTTGTCCTTATAGGCAGAAAGTATCTTATTAGGGTTCTCGTTAGTAGTCTTCTTAATCATCTGGAAGAGTGATGACTCTTTCTCTTCGCCATCGATGATGAATGTGCCTCCGAAAATCTTGTGGCGGCAGTGCTCAGAGTTGATTTGCGCAAAACCGAAAATCTCAGAGTCAGTGAGTGGACGACCGAGCTGTCCTTCCACCTTGTGGAGGTAGTCGATTTCTTCCTTTGACAGCGCGAGACCTTCCTCTTCATTGTACTTTTCGAGGTTTTCCACGTGCTTGATTGGCTCTGGCTGGATATTGACTGTGAAGATATTCTGGTCAAGTCCGTTATACATACGCTGGAGCATTGGGTCATGCTCTGCATTTTCCGTAGCCACTGGGAAGTATTCCTCGATACGTGATATTCCTTGAAGCGCCATATTCTGAGTTATCTCCACGGCATTAGTGCTCCATGGGGTAATCATCTCACGGCGTGGACCGATGAAAAATCCGTCCAAGGTCTCTGCATCCAGCAATGTAGCATTGCCGTAAAGCCAACAAAGTTCGTTGATCTCACTCTCATTGGGCTGATGGTTTATCTCAGTCGCAATGATGTTCTGTGTAGGGGTCTTGAAGAAAAGAACCATAATTGATACTTGTTATAATGTGTTACTAAGTTACTTTCAGCCTTTAAGGTTGCCAATGTTTTTTCCTTGTTTTGGGGAAAATACGCTACAAAGGTACTGCAAATCAATGACAATACAAAATCTTTTCTTTAAAAAAGAAATAATATATCTGATTTAATGACATTTTACTCATACCGAACTGCTGGGTGGTGGGCAGAAAATATCAATAGACAGAGAAATCATGTGGTTTTGCAATCTGGCAGTTTTGTGGCTTTGCCAAATGTAAAGCAGTCAGATAAACGACCAAACAACTAAGCGACGAAACAAAAATACGACAAAGAAAGAGCCTCTTGGGGTAGTTTTATAATCGTGTGTTTTTGTGCTTTGCAAAACACGAAACAACCAATCTGCCAACGAAACAACAAGCCCACAAAGCATCAAAACGACACAAAAGCGAAATAGGAAAAATGGAACAAAAAGTCAATCTCAAAGCTATCATTTCGCGATTGCTAAGCTTTCGCGTTGCAATAGCATAGCTTTTACCTCCTAATAACTATGCTTTTACCTCCTAATATCTATGCTTTTACAACGTAATATCTATGCTTTTGCAACACTCTTATTTTCAGTAAGTTACAAAACCATTTTCTCACCACTCCCCTACAACGGAAAAATCGAACAATTTTCGCTCACGCAATCTGCCTTTTTCACTAATTCCGACAGGACAAAAAAAAGACCTGACAGAAACTCACGTCTCGATCAGGTCGGAAATGTTATTTGATTATGAAAGGGGGAAACAATTAAGAATATCTCAAAATCTGTCCCGGACGAACCTTTACATCGCGGGTAAGATGATTGAGTTTGCAAAGCTGTGCCACGGTAGTACCACGGCGTTTTGCTATGCTTGTGAGAGTCTCGCCTACAGAAACCTTGTGGTATTTAGTCTCAGAGAACTCGCGAACATTTCGGTTTCTACCATTCTTATTAGCAGTTTCTTGAGCAAGTTCGTTAGAACGACCACCTTCAAGAACGAGATTCTTATTGATAGCTACAGACTCATGCTCGAATGTTTCCTTGCGGAACATATAGTAGTCTGCAGTAACATCTTGATTGACAAAGTCAAAGAGCAATGCAGGATTGAGCGCAACGCCACAGAGGCGGGTCTCAAAATGAAGGTGAGAACCAGTAGAACGACCAGTGTTGCCACCGAGACCGATAGGCTGACCAGCCTTCACCACTTGATTTTCTTCCACGAGCCAGTCGCTCATGTGACCGTAGATAGTCTCCAGTCCGTTGTTATGACGAATGACGAGGTACTTGCCGTAGCCTGCTCTCTCATATTTCTTGATACGTACTTTACCAGAGAATGCCGCGCGAATAGTATCGCCGATATAGACTTTGATGTCAAGTCCCTTGTGCATTCTGCCCCAGCGTGGTCCCATCTTGCTGGTGATTACGCGGTTTGTGGTAGGCATACAGAAGTTGCGGAGATTGATTCTGAATGAATCAGGCAACTCAGTAGCACGATGTGCATAAACATTATTCCAATCATCATAGAGTTGTGCTGAAGGATTCTCTGTCATTTCTCTTTCTATTATGGACTGAATGCTGAGTGTATCCACTGTACGCATTCTGCGATCTACAGGTGCTTGACGTGCAAGGAGGTCCTGAGCACATGCTGGTACTGACAAGAGAATTAATACTACACTTACGATTATGACTGTATATATTTGTTTAAGTTTCATTCTAATTATTTTATTATGTCAATAAGTCCGTGGTTAAGCCATCGCAAAGAAATACAAAAAAGGAGACGTATTCCAAGAAAAAGCGACTTATTCAAATACAAAATGAATAGAGTAGCGCGCTGAACCTGTAATCAAAAATTTTCTGCAAAGTTAGTAAAAAAATTCGATTTTACAAACCTATATCAAGAAAATAGAGCATTTTTTAACAAACAAACTTTATTTTAACATATTTTTCAATCTTTATTCCCATTTTTTTATGATGAAAATCTTTTTTTTCTTACCTTTGCATCAGATTTAGGATACACGGACTAAGGACGATAACAGCAAGGACATTGTCCGACAAAAGTTCGCATATATTATGGTAATTAACTACAGAAACTATGACATTTATCAGGAATTTCTGCGTTTCCGCACTCATGGGAATTAGCATTTTGCAGGCTGGAGCGCAGCATCCAGGCAATCCACAAACTGGTGACAGATACCTCTACTGCCACATGAGCGACCGTGGACAATGGACAGCATACGCACTTTCGGAAGATGGTATGCACTTCCATGATTTGCTTTGTGGCGACTCCATCTTCTCACCTTACGAGATGGCTGGCATAGAAGGCGGTACGCGCGACGCGTATATATGTAGGAAACATGACCTTTCAGGCTACATCATGGTAACCACGGACATGAAAAACTCTATGACCAAGCGCCTCGGAAAGAAATCAGAATGGGACAACTACGGAATAAACCTTCTCACTTCCGATGACCTCATCCACTGGAAATCCACCACATTCGACTTCCGAAAGGGACTAAGCATATTCTCTGATGGCAAGGATTCCAAGCGTTCCATCTACAAAGATTGGAGTACCATCAATCGAGTATGGGCGCCACAGATATTCTGGGACGCTGAATACATCTGGCCGGACGGTAAGAAAGGCGGATATTTCATATATTATTCCCTCTGGAATCGTGACGAAGAGAAATACGACAGGATGTATTACTCATACGCTGATGAGACCTTTACCACGCTGACTCAGCCACGATTGCTCTTCGATTGGGGCTACGCCACCATTGATGCAGACATCAATTTCGTACCAGCCGACGGACTTTACCACATGATGATTAAGAAAGAAGGCGGTCAACCGGGACTCTTCACCTCTACAAGCCATTCGCTTACAGGTCCTTGGCATGAGCCGGACACAAAGGATTTCGTCAATTTCGAAGGAAATAAGAAATGTGAGGGCGTGTCTGCTTTTCAACTCGTGGGCGACAGCACCTGGCGTATTGCTTACATAGAGTATTCTTCCCGTCCTCGCAACTATCGTATCTGCAAGGCAGACAAGTATATGCGCAACTTCTCTTCTCCGCAGAACATCGAGGGAGTAAATGGTCCGCAGCATGGCTCTTTCATGCGTATCACTAAGGAGGAGTATGACCGTCTGCAGGCGTGGAGCGACAAATTAGAGGCACAACATCTTGCTCCTAATCGCAATAACCCTGTCATTCCAGGTAGATTTGCCGACCCTGAGATTCTTTTTTCACAAAAGACTGGAAAATATTACCTCTACCCTACCACCGATGGAATAGAGGGATGGAAGGGACATGACTTCAAAGTGTTCTCTTCCGACGATATGAAATCATGGAAAAAGGAAGGTACTATCATCGACCTTGCTTCCAATCAGGTATCTTGGGCTAATGATTGTGCATGGGCTCCATGCGCTATCGAAGTGGCTTACCTGAAAGGCAAGATATGCAATACACCGGAAATGATGGCACGTCTCGCTGCTGAGCGTGCCAAAGCAGACAAGAAAGGCAAGCCTTCCAAGAAGATTTCTTACCGCACTTTCTATTATTTCACTGCTGGAAAGCGTATCGGAGTGGCTGTAAGCGACAATCCTACAGGACCTTTCATCGACCCTATCGGCAAACCGTTGCTGGACAAAGCGCCTGCAGGACAGAGCGGACAAGTCATTGACCCTGACGTATTTCAGGACCCTAAGACCGGTAAATACTATCTATATTGGGGAAATTCATATATGGCAGTATCTGAATTGGGCGATGATATGACCAGTATCAAGGATACTAAGGTGCTTATTCCTCGTAACAAAAAGCGAGAATACAACTATAATGAGGGCACTTACGTCTTCTATCGCGATGGCAAATACTATTTCATGTGGTCGGAAAACGACACCCGTTCCACATATTATCGTGTGCGCTATCTTATCAGCGACTCTCCTACTGAGTTCGTCCGCGATGGTAAACCTGCCAAAACCGAGAAGACAATAGTCATCTCTCAAGACCCTTCCAAGCAGATTTTCGGCACCGGACACCATGCTATCATCCAGGAACCTGGCACTGATGAATGGTACATAGTATATCATCGCTTCGCTCGTCCCGACGGTGTGAAGATGGGATGGTCAGCCGGTTACAACCGTGAAGTATGTATTGACAAAATAGAGTTCAACAAAGATGGAACAATTAAAGCAGTCAGACCTTCTCTATAAGATGTTCACCACGTTCTTCCGCATAGGCCTCTTCACCATAGGAGGGGGCTATGCCATGATTCCTATCATCGAAGCGGAAGTTGTGGACAAGCATAAATGGATAGAAAAAACACAGTTTCTCGACCTTATAGCCGTGGCACAATCATGCCCTGGCGTCTTTGCCATCAATATATCCACATTCATTGGCTATAAGCTCAACAAGACTTGGGGAGCATTCTGGTGCGCACTCGGAACAGCTTTGCCGTCACTTCTCATCATTCTTGCCATCGCTATGTTCTTCCGACACTTCCAGGACATACCGTGGGTAGCATCTATGTTTGCTGGAATCAGACCGGCTGTAGTGGCGCTTATCGCAGTGCCGACGTGGAATCTTGCACGCCGCGCCAACATCAATTTCTTCACTTGTTGGATTCCTATCATCAGTGCGCTGCTGATATGGGGACTGGGCGTCAATCCTATTTATATCATTATTGCCGCTGGTGTAGGAGGATTTATCTACGGACAGTATATCAAACCTACAGAGTAAACGCGCTTTACGTCGCTTAATACCAATGCTTTCACATCAGAAAAAGATATATATTGAATATGCTTTTCATCACGCTTTTCATCACATTCTTCATGATTGGTCTCTTCGGATTCGGAGGAGGATACGGTATGCTCTCACTGATTCAGACCGAAGTGGTGCGTAATCACCATTGGATGACCTCGTCAGAGTTTACTAATATCGTGGCTATCTCACAGATGACACCAGGACCTATCGGCATCAATTCCGCCACTTACTGCGGCTATACCGCTGTTCTCAATGCCACAGGCAATCCCATTCTCGGTATGCTTGGTTCGCTTACAGCCACCTTTGCCCTCGTTTTCCCTACCTTCGTATTGATGATTCTCATCAGCAAAATGTTTATGAAATATATGGATAAGGACGGTGTGCAGAGCGCATTTGCTGGCTTACGCCCAGCTGTAGTAGGACTCCTTGCCGCCGCAACCCTCCTTCTCTGCAACGAAGAGAATTTCTCCACCCCCGACAATCCTTGGCAATTCTATATCTCCATCTTTATTTTCATCGCCACTCTCGTCGGTGTGATGTTCGTAAAAATCAATCCAATAAAGATGATTCTCTACGCCGCCTTCGCCGGATTGGTGCTTCTTTAGTCATGTAATTAGCCACCGTGTCGGGCGCATCACCGCCATGTATAAGCAAGAATAAGAAGAAAGAATCCCACAGGCGTCAGCCATTCTTCATCCTTCATTCTTCATTCTTCATTTAAGAAGAGCCACCGTGTCGGGCGCGTCACTGCCATATATAAGCAAAATAACAGACAAGCCAAAGGCAGGAATTGCGCTCGCAATCCCTGCCTTTGGCATATATAGCCCAGCGATGTCCACCGACTAATACTTGAAACTCGATCCTCCCACAAACTCACGCATAATGCTCGTAGGAGGAATCTCCTTGTCACTGACCGGAGTAAAGTAATGTATAAACTTCAGAAGACGGTGAGCCTCAGCATACTCAGGACAGTTTTTCGGCACAGAAGACAATATCGGCTCTGCATGATTGCGAAGCACCGCAAACTCAATATTGAGCGCCGAATTGAACATTACGTCAGCATTCTCCTGATAAGGGAATATCCATTGCTCCTCAGCCTCACAGACATTAGGCCACTGACTGATAGTATCACGCACGGAATGTGCCCCACTATTGTAGTCACGGATTATGCGTCTGAGCAGACGATTGTCGCGGGTAGGAATCCAATTATGGTCATCGAGCGACACACTTGTAAGGGCAGAAGTGTAAATCTTATACTTATGATCGTCTGGAACGTCAGATGTCAGACGAGGATTGAGCGCATGAATGCCCTCAATAATTAGCACATGACGATCCTTTATCCTCAGTTTCTTACCATTCCATTCACGCTTTCCCGTAGTAAAGTTATACTCTGGCACCTCCACTTCTTCGCCATTGAGCAGTCGAGCGAGGTGTTCGCTGAGCAGATTATGATCCACTGTCTCGAAATTATCAAAGTCATACTGCCCATTAGGGAGCAAAGGCGTATCGGTACGATTGACGAAATAGTCGTCAGTAGAGAAGCTCATAGGGCGCAATCCGCAAGCAAGAAGCTGCACAGAGAGGCGCTTGCAGAATGTCGTCTTTCCCGAACTTGACGGTCCTGTGATAAGCACCAGCTTCAGACCTTGCTCCTTATAGCGTCTATTTATTTCCTCTGCTATGTTTACTATCTTCTTTTCCTGCAAGGCTTCCGACACCTGTATGAGCTCAGTAGCCATGCCATTGAGGCAAGCTTTGTTGACATCACCGACATTCGACATACGCATTATGACGTTCCATTTCACCTGTTCCTTATACACCTCATAGGTATTAGGCTGCGGAATCATCTCTGCCACATGGTCAGGCTCATGCGCATCTGGCACGAGAAGGAGCATTCCTCCATCTCCATACGGCTCAAGTCCGAACACATTGAGATAACCTGTGGATGGCACGAGCGGACCATAATAGTAATCCACGCAGTCTTCCAGAGAGTAAGCATCAGTATATACCTTGCCAGAAGTCTCGAGCAGACGCACCTTATCCATATATCCTCTCTCGCGGAATAATCGTATAGCGTCCTCAGTAGGCATCTCACTGCGGTGGAAAGGATAGTCTGCCGCTATTATTTCCTTCATTCTTTGGCGAATCATATCCACGTCATCAGTGGTCACTCCACGGCGTGAAGCACCGTCAGAATGCCCCATCTTGGCTGTAGTCTTTATGAAATTACAGTAGTATCCCCTTGATATCGGGTGTTCAATATACAGTTTACTGCCAGGAAAAACGTCCTGCGAAGCCTTACAAAGCACAAAGCAAAGCGAGCGAATATAGGCTCTCATGCCGCTCGGCTCATCGAGTCCTACATACTCTATGTCCCTATTCTGATAGAGACGAAACTTTAATCCCTGCGAGGCATTATTGACTTTAGCCGACACTACGGGATATTTAAACTTGAGATTAAACTCAGGAAGTATCTCGAGCAGTGAGCTTCCCACTGGGAAACTCTTAGTCTCATTGGTGTTTTTACATCTTATCTGGAGCATAGGTAATGATTGGTTGCAATGTTTTGGTGTGGACATTTATGGATTACAGCATTACAATTAATGCATTAAGGCATTGATAATTGTGGTTTATAAGATTAAATAATTGCACATTACGTATTATAAAAAACGAATTATGAACTATGAATTATGCATTATGAATTCATCCAAGTCCGTTGGCAAAGTTAATAAAAAGTAACGGAAAAAGAAAGTATTTCGCGCTTATTTTTCGCTTTTTCAGAAATAATCTGTATCTTTGCAGTCTATCGGCAAGACGCATCATAACCAAAGAAGCTAACTCGCCAAGCCACATTGTCAGCCACATTGCCGGCTGATAACCCACAAAAACCACAACCAAAAACCAATAACCCACAACCAAAAACCAACACCCATAAAATGAATATCTGCTATATCGTAGCCATGCAGGCTGAAGCTCAGCCTTTCATAGACCATTACGGAGTGGAGGAAATCAAAGATTTCTTTGCTCCATTGCCATGCAAATTATACACCACCAAGATACTTGATTCCACTCTTAACATAGTGCTCAATGGCCAGCAGCATGGCTCTGACCTCGTAGGATGCGAGGCAGCGAGTGTGGCTACGCTCGCTGCTATCCAGCGACTCAATCCCGATATCATCATCAATAGTGGCACCTGTGGTGCTTTCATGAGTGATGGAGCTGACATTGCAGACGTATATCTCGGCAATGGAGTGATGTTCCATGACCGTCGTGTGCCTGGTGACGACGAATGGGGAACGCAAGCTTTGGGCAACTACCCTGTATATAATAAGGTGGAAGAGATGGCTTCTGCCATCGGAATGAAGCTTGGCAAGGTAACTACTGGTTCCAGTCTTGATATGCAACCCTGCGACCTTGAGATAATAAAGGCGAATGGTGGTCAACTGAAAGATATGGAAGGAGCCGCTATTGCCTTCGTATGCTCTTTATTTCAGAAGCCTATTCTCTTTGTGAAATCTGTCACTGACCTTTGTGATAATGGCGCTGAAACCATCGAAGAATTCAGACGCAACCTATCAAAGGCAAGCGAAGCTTTGCGCAAAGCTAATATTAAGGTGATAGATTACCTTACGAAATAGAGACCTATTTCCCCATTCCACAGGTCTGTTTTCTGGTTAATAGTATAAGATTACCTTACGAAATAGAGACCTTTCTCCCCATTCCACAGGTCTGTTTTCTGGTTAATAGTATAGATTACCTTACGAAATAGAGACCTTTCTCTCCACAATAACACCCTAATCTGAATGAAAAAACTACTGTCTCTCCCACCAAATCTGGTGGATTGCTTTCATGATATCACTGGACTAAGCGATAAAGAATGGTTTTGCACCAACGACCCGGTGGGAAAGAAACTGGGCTCTGGCGGCGGAACTACCTGGCTATTGCAGGAATATGAGAAGTCGCCACACTTTTCTGCTGAGGAAAAGCGCCTTATTCTCCATGCTGGCGGACAGAGCCGACGCCTTCCTTCCTATGCTCCTTCGGGCAAGATACTCACTCCTGTCCCTATATTCAGATGGGAAAGGGGGCAGCGCCTCTCCCAGGATCTGCTGTCATTGCAGGTGCCTCTCTATGAGCGCATCATGGATGCAGCGCCTGATCGTCTCCGCACTATGATAGTAAGTGGCGACGTTTACATCCGCGCCACGCAGCCATTAGGGCCTATTCCCGATGCGGATGTGGTGTGTTATGGACTTTGGCTCGGTCCGGAAATCGCCAAGGACCACGGTATCTTCGTCTCATCTCATGATGAACCGGGACGATTGAAGTGCATGCTGCAGAAGCCTTCCGTGCAAACGCTGTCCGAACTTCTTCATACGAGCTACTATCTGACGGATATTGGCATCTGGTTGCTGTCTGATCGCGCTGTGGAAGTGTTGCGCAAGCGTTCAAAGAATGCAGATGGAAGCATCAGAAACTATGATATGTACTCCGAATTTGGCTGTGGTCTCGGCACATCACCTACCCTTCCGGATGATGAGGTCAGCCAGTTGAGCGTGGCAATACTGCCATTGCCGGGCGGTGAGTTTTATCATTATGGCACCACTCACGAGATTCTTTCCTCCACGCTTGCCATTCAAAACACGGTCAATGACCAGCGCGAGATAATGCACCACTCACGAAAGGCTCACCCATCCATGTTTGTGCAGAATGCAGTGCTCGACATAAGTCTGACTGACAAGAATCATAATATATGGATAGAGAATAGTCATGTGGGCAAACACTGGAATCTCTCTCACGACAATGTCATAACTGGAGTGCCTGAAAATGACTGGCAAATCAATCTCATGCCAGGTCAATGCGTTGATATTGTGTCTGTAGGAGAGTCGGAATATGCTGTGCGCCCGTATGGTTATGACGACAAATTCAGGGGTAATATCAATGATGTTGCGACGCTATTCCTTGGCATTCCTTTCATAGAATGGATGACAAGCCGCTTCACCAACCTTCCTTGCATCGCTGGAAGTCAAGATCTGCAATCGGCAAAGATATTCCCTCTGGTCTGCAATAAGCGTGATATGGAGAAGGTGTTGCGCTGGATGCTCTTTGAGCCCGCCCTTGAAGAGGGCAGAAAGATATGGGAGAACGCCACCAGACTGTCTGCTGATGATATTTCTGCAAAGGCGAACCTGCGTCGTCTCACCGCCCAGAGAAAGGCTTTCCGCGCAAAGAACTGGCCTGCAATGGCAGAAAACTACCGTCATAGCGTCTTCTTCCAGACCGACCTTGGCGATGCCGCAAAGGAGTTTGTAGCCAACGACATCGAATTGACCAAGCCTATCAGCGATGACAATCCTCTGCTTGTGCGCATACATGACAATATGTTTCGCGCGGAGGTGAAGCGCCTTCGTGGCGAAGACGACTCAAAGGAGGCTCAGGAAGCATTCAAGATACTCCGTCAGGGCTTGACTGCGCCGATGCTTAGCGTGCACCAATCGCCTAAGATGTCTGTTCATAGCGACCAGATAGTATGGGGAAGGTCGCCTGTGCGCATAGATATTGCCGGCGGATGGACGGATACTCCGCCTTATTGCCTTATGGAAGGTGGCAATGTGATAAATCTTGCGATAGAACTCAATGGTCAACCTCCTCTGCAGACGTACATCAAGCCATGCAAAGAGTCTCATATCATCCTGCGAAGCATTGACCTCGGAGCTGCGGAAATAGTGACTTCATACGACGAACTGGCTGATTTCCACCATGTAGGTTCACCTTTCTCTATTCCGAAAGCCGCTCTCGTGCTTGCTGGTTTCCATCCTGATTTCTCAATGGAAAGATATGAAAGCCTGGAGCAACAGTTGCGTGCATTCGGCTGTGGCATAGAGGTGACGTTGCTTTCTGCCATTCCTGCCGGTTCGGGACTTGGCACAAGCAGTCTGCTTGCGAGCACAGTGCTTGGTGCTCTCAATGATTTCTGCGGCTTGATGTGGGACAAACAGGAGATAGGTCACCGCACTCTCGTGCTGGAACAGCTTCTTACCACTGGTGGAGGCTGGCAGGATCAGTTTGGCGGACTGCTGCATGGCATCAAACTTCTCCAGACTAAGCGTGGCTTTGACCAAAGTCCTACGGTGCATTGGCTTCCTTCTGAACTATATACTCTGCCGGAATATCGTCAATGTCACTTGCTTTACTACACTGGTATTACTCGCACTGCCAAGACATTGCTTGCCGAAATAGTAAGGCGTATGTTCCTCAACAATCACCACGAGATAAGCATTCTCCGCGAGATGAAGGCTCATACGCTCAATCTCTATGAGACTATCCAGCGCAATGACTTTGAGGGATTGGGACGTGCCATACGCAAGACGTGGGCACAAAATCAGGCTATCGACAGTGGAACCAACCCTGCTGCGGTGCAAAAGCTTACGGATATGATTGATGACCTATGCTATGGCTACAAGCTTCCTGGCGCTGGAGGTGGCGGTTACCTGTATATGGTGGCAAAAGACCCTGAGGCAGCTGCTCGCATAAGGCAGATTCTCAATGCCAATGCTCAGAATGCCAACGCCCGCTTTGTGGATATGGCGCTTAGCGATAAAGGCTTGCAGGTGAGCAGAAGTTAGTTTGTAAAATGGTTGTGGGTTGTTGGTTGTGGGTTGTTGGTTAGTTTGTAACTATATAACCTACAACCAATAACCTACAACCCACAACCAATAACCAATAACCAACAACCTAAAACCAACACCTACAACCCCCATTTACGAAGAAAAGCCTCTTCGTCAGCCTTGGCTTTTGCAAGGAAAGCCTGATAATTCTCACTGTCGGGATTGAACGGTCTATGGGATAAAGCGGCATGAATGGGGCGCCATTCCTCTGTCATTCTGCGACTATCGGCAGAGAAAAAGGTATCAGCAAAGCGCTCGTAGATATATTCCACTGCCTGCTCGCTCGGATGCAGCATATCTGGCTGATAGAAACGATAGTCGCGAAGCTCATCATTGACTATCTCATAAGCTGGAAAATACTCCACTTTTGCTTCGCTTTCAACTAATTGGTTGGCAGCAAGCAGGAGCGCAGCCTTCGACAACTGCGACCCGTGGAATCCATATTTAGCATATCTTATCGGGCTTACCGTCACAATCACTTTTGTCTCTGGATTTATTTCCCTCAGTCGCTTTACAGCCTGTGACAGGTATTCATGACATTGTGAGACCGACAATGCCTCCTCACGAAACAATCTCTGCGGACGCTTCTGGCAGTTATCCACGATTTCTTCCGTCTCTTTGAGTATATACACATGGTTTGTTCCGAGGGTGATAACGGCAGTATCTATTCCCTCTTCGGGAATAATGCCATCCTTTATCGCGCGGTCTATGGTGTGCATGACGCTGGCAGGATTATACATTGTGCCATAAGGATTGACCGTGGCACGAAACTTCTCCTGCACAAAGCGACGGCCGATATTCTCTGCAAAGCAAGACCCTACGAATAGCATCCTATCTCTTGGCTCTACACGGAATGACGGACGATCGATATTTACTTCTGTTCTGAATTGCATTTCACTGTAAAATAATAAATGGGAAACAAGAATAAAGCCCTGTCATTAGAAATAGATTTCATTGTCACATATACCTGTAGAATCAATAAACATAACGTAGTAAATAGGCATATACGTCACTTTTTCCACTTGTTTTACCTCACGTCCGTTAGACAAGACCAAACCATAATTTACATGATAATCAGGAATGGAAAGTAGATTATTTAGCGCACTATGTACAGTATAATCCTTTCCAGATTTCACTTCTACAGGGAGTATCGACAAGGCAGAATAATCATCTATCAGGAAATCCACCTCTCCTCTTTGCCTGTTGTCGTAATAGAACAGTTTATGTCCGTGCGCCTTGAGTTCCTGAGCCACGACATTCTCATATACGCTACCGAGATTGATGCTATTTTCATCACCAAGTATAGGTCGTAGGTTATTGCGATATAGTTGTGAAGTCAGCATTCCCACATCATTCAAATAGAGTTTCAGTAAATTTTTCATCACAGACTCTTTTAGTGGATACTTAGGATTGGAAATGGCATGGACATCCATAGCTATGCCTGAAGCGACAAGATACTCAAATTCCTCGGTATATCTGCTAAAACGATCGCCTTGCTTATTCTGAATATCTTTTGCCACAATGCGTTTCTTCTTATTCTCCATCTGCGACGGAATCATATCATATATTCTACGAATCAAGAGGTTACGACCATTATCCTGCTCATATTTCGAAGCATCATCTCCATACAATACACTGATAGAATTCTGTATTTCCCTCACCTTCACGATATTGTGAGTAGAGAGATAAGTATTGACAGCATCAGGCATACCACCTACCAACAAATATTTACGGAAGAGATCCATCACACGATTGTGCATTTCCTCGCTGACACTCTTTCGCTCCTTATAGCATTGTCGCATCACTTTTAGTGCCTCTTTCCCGAAACCATTAGCAATAAGGAACTCCTCAAAATCCAGTTGATACATCTCCTTACGGATAATACTGCCCACAGGAATTGACGTTGAGGAACGCAAAGCTATACCCAAGAGGCTGCCACTGGCGATAAAGCGATAGCGACCATCTTGACGGAAGAACTTTAACATGGTCAGAATCTGCGGATATTGCTGTATCTCATCGAGAAAAATGAGCGTATTATCCTTGTTGTCAAGATTATTACCGGCTATCATACTTAGATTGAGATAAAAGTCCTCCGGAGTCTTTACGTTCTTGAATATCTGCTTTCCCTCATCATCAAGAACAAAGTTTACCTCGACAAAATTCCTGAACAAGCGTTTTCCTACCTCTCTTATGATATACGACTTGCCTATCTGACGTGCTCCTTCGAGAACAAGTATCTTATCAGAATCTGAGGTAAGATGGGATTCTATATATGTTTCTATCTTTCTATACAGCATGGCAATGACACTTTTCAATATAAAACAATAGCTAAATTTTACACTTTTCAATACAAAATCAGATCTCAAAACTACACTTTTCAATAGAAAACGAGAGCTGAAATTGACACTTTTCAATAGAAATTGATAGTGCAAAATTACACTTTTCAAACGAAATAAACAAGAAAAAATATCATTTTCTTACGTAAACACGCTGATTTACTTATATTTAAGCCAAAGAAACGGCATAAATGCGTCATTGCCTCAAGATGAAAATCTCATTCCTGGATTATTGCTGGATAAACTCAGGCAGTTCGCTTTCTATTCTGTCCTCCAATTCATCATCCAACTGATAGAACAAGTCCAGGCCGATAATCTCCTCCACTTCATCCACCGTCTTGGCAGCTTTCTTCATCGACTGGCGGCTCTCATTATTCTCATAGATGAAACCGACAGCCCACTCTTTGCCTTTGTTGAGCGAGAGAACAGCCTTGAAGAATCGCTCCGGCACCATGATTCTATGGTCGATACCGATTTCTTCGTGCCTTACACCTTTATTATATATAGGTCCGCAGACGATGTAGATGCGACCATCTTCCTGTGCCCATTTGCGACATTTGTCCTCCAGCGACTTCCACGAACCGCCATTGAGGGAATGCGTCTGCGGACACATATTGGTCATATAGAAACAGTCGTGCATAGCTTCCTCGCTCCATTTCATGTCGGCAGCCGGACACATGTGACCTCGATCATAGCCACTCTCCTTGTATTCATACCATTCCACACGGTATGCTTGTGGCACTGCAGGGTCTGCCCAGAATTTCTTTGAGCGTGCTACGGTGCCTTCTGTGCGCTCTGCAGTCAACTGCCACGCTGACCAGTAAGGCGTGCAATACTCCTTATTATATGACAGTATATGGCCTACGTGCTCGATTATCAGTCCCTGCTCCTTGCCTTCCATCTTCGGGATTTCATATCTGACACCGTCCGACTCCAGTGCTTTCGCATTCTTACCGCCACGGCTCTGCCCCTTTTCTGCTGGCAATTCGGTCAAGACACTACTCTCCTGATTCTCATTTTCTGACGAACCGTTACGGAAATAAGAAAACAATGCCACGAGTATGGCAATCACGAGTACATAAATTTTATTCATAGAAACTGATATTTAGTTTTGATTTTTTAGATAAACAACTTCCGCAAACGTCTATGTTTGCATTCTAATAACGCTATGCTCCGAGTATTATTGTTTGCTTCGCAATCTAAGTTTTTATAATGGTCATAATGATAAAATTGTTCTATTTTCCCGCTTTTCCAAAATAGCAAAATAGACCCTTTGTAATATATTGATAATCAAAGCATTGCAAAAGCATAGTTTTTACAGCGCAAAAGCTATGATATTAGGAGGTAATATCTATGCTTTTAGGAGGTAAAAGCTATGATATTGCAACGCGAAAGCTTAGATATACTAAAATTATAGCATTGAGATTACGTTTCTGTTCTATTTTTCCGTGACCTAATCTCACAATAATATAATAAGTAGGAAATCAAAATTATATTGATAAAGAGCTCAACTTTCGCAAGCAATAAATAGTCCCTCAGTCCCCACTACCGTAGGGAAGTGTAAAATATCAATAGAGAAAAATAGAGAAAAACAGAAGATATTTCACCTACTTAGCATATAGATTTCACAACCTCCACTCTCATTCCCAACGCATTTATGATGCGATAAAAGGCTCCAACACTCGGAATAATCAGTCCATTCTCTACTTTGGAGATATACGATTTTGTAGAGTTGATACGTCTTGCTAACTCTGCTTGTGTCACTTTTGCCTCCTTACGAGCATCAAGCAATATCTGACCAGAATAGAATGACAGTGCATCCTCTTCTGCTTTCATACGCTCAGGGGTTCCTTCTTTTCCAAATTTCTGATCAAGAACGAGGTCGTAATCAACTATTTGATGATTGTTTGTCTGCATAATATGCCTCCTTTATCTTTAATGCTTTTTCGATTTCTTTTGATGGTGTTTTCTGGCTCTTCTTCTGAAAGCCATTGAATAAAACGACAATTTTTCCTTCGTCGAATATGAAGAACACCCTAAAGATATTCCCACCATACTCTGTACGCAACTCATACAGACCGTCCTTGATTAGTTTTATAAACTTCGTGGAAAGTCTGTCTTGAGTTTTTAGCAAAAGAAGACCATATTGGATTTACTCTTGCTCTTTCTCCTTTCAAGGTAGCCATGAATGCCTCAAAGTAACCGCCGTATGTCAATATCCGTCGTTTCATGGTGCAAAGATAATAAAGGTTGCTTAATCTTGCAACTTTTTACTATTCTTTTTGCATGAAATACTAATATTTTTCCAAAGGCGCACGCTCACAATAAGAAAGTAGGAAAAGTACAAAAAACACTAAAAATTGTAAAGCGTAGTGACTAAAATTCGAGTAATTTCTTACTGAGAATACTTTTTTTGCCGTAATCTATTACCTTTATGTGGGATTTTTCGTATATTTGCAAGATAAATGTAGTAGTATTATTAAAACAGGACATTCAACCTTAGAAAGTAATAGAAAACTCAAACGGTGCTCAACCCTATGAGGTGGAATAAATTGTCAATAGAGAAAAACAAGTTGCTTTGTCGTTTTACGGGTTAAGGAATTGGAATATGCAAATATCAAGACCGATAACCGACGACTGACAACCAGCAATCAGCAACCAGACAACACTATCATCTATTGACCCTTATCCACATTGCCAATGCGCATTTCATTATTTTTCAATAGATTGAGTAAAAAATATATATACAGGATATAATTTCTATATAAACACATAATTATGGCAAGAGTTATTAAATTAAGTCGCGGACTTGACATCAATCTCGCCGGAAAAGCCGAAAAGAGCAAGATGACTCTCAAGGCAAGCGGGAAGTATGCCCTATGCCCTGCAAGCTTTGAGGGCGTAAAGCCTAAAGTGATGGTCAAGGAAGGCGACAAAGTCAAGGCCGGAGATGCTTTGTTTGTTAACAAAGAATACCCGGAAGTGAAGTTTGCTTCTCCTGTCAGTGGCACTGTAAGTCTCGTAGAGCGTGGCGACCGCAGAAAGCTTCTCAGCATCCGTGTGGATGCCGATGAGCAGCAGGAGTATGCTGATTTTGGCGTGAAAGACGTCACTAAGATGGATGGAGAGCAGGTCAAAGCCGCCCTCTTGGAGGCTGGTCTGTTCGGCTACATCAACCAGTTGCCTTACGCTGTCTCTACCAATCCGCAGACAGAGCCTAAGGCTATCTTCGTTTCTGCTCTGAGAGATATGCCTTTAGCTGGCGATTTCGAGTTTGAGCTCCAAGGTCAGGAGAAGGATTTCCAGACTGGTCTGACAGCTCTCAGCAAGATTGCGAAGACATATCTCGGCATCGGTAAGGCGCAGAGCATCAATGCTTCCGACGTAGAAGTAGTCGCTTTCGCTGGAAAATGCCCTGCCGGAAACGTCGGCGTGCAGGTAAATCACATCGATCCTGTCAACAAAGGCGAAGTGGTATGGACAGTTGACCCTACTGCAGTCTTGTTCTTCGGCAGACTCTTCAACACTGGTAAGGTCAATCTCACACGCACTGTGGCTCTCGCTGGCTCTGAAGTCAAGAAGCCATGCTACGTAGATATGCTCGTAGGTCAGGAGATTGACACACTCGTCAGCAACTCTTACGACCGCAGCCACAGCGTCCGCATCATCATGGGCAACCCTCTTACTGGTATGCCTACAGCGCAGGGTGCTGACGGTCAGACACATTTCACACGTTTCCTTGGTGCTCACACCAGTGAGATAACCATCATTCCGGAAGGTAATGACAATGACGAATTCGCTGGATGGATTATGCCTCGACTGTCACAGTTCAGCGTAAACCGCAGTTACTTCTCTTGGCTCTTCGGCAAGAAGAAGGAATACAGCCTCGACGCACGTGTCAAGGGCGGTGAGCGTCACATGATTATGAGTGGCGAATACGACAGCGTTCTCCCTATGGACATCTACGGCGAGTACCTCATCAAGGCAATCATCACAGGCGATATCGACAAGCAGGAGCAACTCGGAATCTACGAGGTAAGCCCTGAGGACTTCGCTCTGGCTGAGTTTGTGGATTCTTCCAAACTGGAGCTTCAGCGCATCGTGCGCGAGGGTCTCGACGTGCTTAGAAAAGAGAATAGTTAATAAAACATCTAAACAACAAGAACAATGTCTTTCTTAAGAAATTACTTAAATCAGATAAAGCCCAACTTTGAGAAGGGTGGCAAGCTGCATGCTTTCCGCAGTGTCTTTGATGGTTTCGAGACATTCCTCTATGTCCCTAACGCCACATCAAAGAGCGGAACAAGCATCCACGACGCCATCGACTCAAAGCGAATAATGAGTATGGTGGTGATAGCATTGCTTCCTGCCCTGCTCTTCGGTATGTACAACATAGGCTATCAAAACTATGCCGCTGCCGGCACTGAGGGTTCGTTCCTCGATATGTTCATCTATGGCGTACTCGCTGTATTGCCTAAGATTCTCGTCAGCTACATCGTAGGTCTCGGCATCGAGTTTGCCTGGGCACAATGGAAGGGCGAAGAGATTCAGGAAGGCTACCTCGTCAGCGGTATCATCATCCCAATGATTCTGCCTGTGGGTTGTCCGTTGTGGGTCATCGTGCTTGCTGTGGCATTCGCTGTCATCTTCGGTAAGGAGATATTCGGCGGCACCGGTATGAATATATTCAATGTAGCACTCCTCGCGCGCGCATTCCTTTTCTTCTCTTATCCTACAAAGATGAGCGGTGACACCGTATGGGTGGCTACTGACAGCATCCTCGGATTCGGCAACACCCTGCCTGACACATTCACTTGCGCCACTCCTCTCGGACAAATGGCAGCAGGTAGCGTGCCTACTGCTTCGCTCTGCGACAGCATCATCGGTCTTATCCCTGGTAGTATCGGCGAGACCAGCGTCATCGCTATTGCTATCGGTGCGGTGATACTCATCTGGACAGGCATCGCTTCATGGAAGATCATGCTCAGCGTGTTCCTCGGTGGTGGCTTGATGGCTTGGATTTTCCAGACCACAGGACAGTCTGCAGTGGAATGGTATCAGCATATCGTAATCGGAGGCTTCTGCTTCGGCGCCGTATTCATGGCTACAGACCCTGTGACATCAGCACGCACAGAGACAGGCAAATGGATTTACGGATTTATCATCGGTGCTCTGGCTGTCATCATCCGCGTCATGAACCCTGGTTTCCCAGAGGGAATGATGCTCGCTATCCTCTTCGGCAATATGATGGCTCCTACCATCGACTACTTCGTAGTGCAGAGTAATATCAACAAGCGACTTAAAAGAATGAAGAACAATGGCTAAACTGAATACAAATTCCAATACATACATCATAGCATACAGTTGCATAATGGTGGTGATAGTGGCGTTTCTCCTTGCTTTCGTCAGCAGTACTCTGAAGCCTACACAGGACATCAACGTGGCTCTCGACAAGAAGAAACAGATACTTGCCGCCCTCAACATCCGCAACCTCTCAAATGAAGAGAGCGCACAGAAGTATGCCGAAGTGGTAAATGCTGACGCCATCATCGATGCCGACGGCAATATCGTGGAGAAAGGCGAAAAGGGTGGCGAGCAGACAGGCTTCAAGCTCAACAGCGCCGACTATAAGGAAGGCAAGCTCGCCATATACGACTGCACCGTCGATGGCAAGCAGAAATACGTCGTTCCTGTCTATGGCATGGGCCTTTGGGGACCTATCTGGGGCTACATCGCCGTAAATGAAGATGGCAACACTATCTTCGGAGCTTATTTCAATCATGAAGGAGAGACTGCCGGACTCGGTGCTGAAATCAAAGACTCCAAGAAATGGCAGGACGAATTTATCGGCAAGACCATCTACAGCGCAGACGGAAAGCCTGTCATCATGGTGAAGAAAGCCAGCGAAGTCAAGGACAAGAGCTGCGAAGTGGATGCCGTGACAGGCGCTACACTGACCTCTGACGGCGTAAGCAATATGCTCCAGGAGGGCTTCGCCAAGTATAAAAACTATTTAAAGAAGTAACGTGACTATGGATAACAAGATAAAAGACGTATTCAAGGCACCGCTCAACATCATGAACCCTGTCCTCGTACAGGTGCTCGGCATTTGCTCTGCCTTGGCTGTGACATCACAGTTGAAGCCTGCTCTCGTAATGGGACTCGCCGTGACTGTCATCACCGCATTCAGTAACCTTATCATATCCCTCATCCGACAGACTATTCCTAACCGCATACGTATCGTCGTACAGCTCGTCGTCGTGGCTGCTCTGGTGACCATTGTGAGCCAGGTGCTCAAGGCTTTCGTATATGATGTCAGCGTAGAACTGTCAGTATATGTGGGACTTATCATCACCAACTGTATCCTCATGGGACGTCTGGAGGCTTTCGCTATGCAGAATAAGCCTTGGCCTTCATTCGTGGATGGCATCTCTAACGGACTCGGTTACGGCATCATCCTCGTCGTGGTAGGCGCTTTCCGCGAACTGCTCGGACGTGGCACTCTGCTCGGTTTCCAGATTATTCCTGAGAGCGCATACGATTTCGGATATTTGAACAATGGCACTATGACTATGCCTGCCATGGCTCTCATCATGATTGGCGTGGTAATATGGATACATCGTGCTTATTTTTATAAGGAGGACAAGTAAATGGAACACATGATTAGTCTTTTCTTCAGGTCCATATTCGTGGACAATATGATCTTCGCCTTCTTCCTCGGTATGTGCTCCTACCTCGCAGTATCCAAGAATGTGAAGACATCACTCGGACTCGGTATCGCCGTGACATTCGTGCTTTGCGTCACCGTACCAGCCAACTATCTGCTTCAGACCAAGGTACTCGGTCCCGACTGTCTCGTCGAGGGCGTTGACCTCAGTTATCTTTCGTTCATTATCTTCATTGCTGTCATCGCTGGTATCGTGCAGCTGGTGGAGATGATTGTGGAGCGCTTCTCCCCTTCCCTCTACGGAGCATTGGGCATATTCCTCCCTCTCATCGCCGTAAACTGTGCCATCATGGGCGCATCTCTCTTCATGCAGCAGCGCATCAACCTCGACCCTGCCAGCACACAGTATCTCGGTAGCGTAGCCGATGCTTTCGTCTATGCTCTCGGTTCCGGACTCGGATGGGTGCTCGCTATCGTATCTATGGGCGCAATACGCGAGAAAATGCAGTACAGCGACGTGCCAAAGCCTTTGCAGGGACTTGGCATCTCATTCATCGTCGTTGGTCTCATGGCTATCGCAATGATGTGTTTCTCTGGTTTGAAAATATAATTTGGTCACACAGTGGCAAAGGCATCTGCAATGTATCCCTACAGAAGACGCAAGCAAACCGCCACTGTGCCAACGGCTTTTACCGTTGGATACAACCAAATCCCCAAAACCCAAAACCAATAAATAAAAGCAATGAACATCAGTTACATATTATCCAGCATAGGAGTATTCCTGGTGGTAATCATCGTACTCGTAGTAGTACTGCTGGTAGCAAAGAAATATCTCAGCCCAAGCGGTAAGGTGAAACTTACCGTCAACGGCGACACCGTGCTCGAAGTGGAGCAAGGCAACAGCGTGATGAACACGCTCAACGAGAATGGCATCTACCTCCCTTCTGCATGTGGAGGTAAAGCGAGCTGCGGTCAGTGTAAACTGCAGATCCTCAGTGGCGGTGGAGAAATCCTCGACTCTGAGAAACCACACTTCTCCAGAAAGGAGATAAAGGACAACTGGCGCCTCGGATGTCAGGCAAAAATCAAAGGCGACATGGAGGTGAAAGTGCCTGAATCTGTCATGGGAGTTAAGGAATGGGAATGCACCGTGATAGGAAACCGTAACGTGGCTACATTCATCAAGGAGTATAAAGTAGCACTTCCTCCTGGTGAACACATGCACTTCGAACCGGGTTCCTACGCACAGATTCGCATCCCTGCATTCGAACTCGATTACGACAAGGACTTCGACAAAGCCCTCATCGGCGACACTTACCTCCCAGCATGGGAGAAATTCGGACTCTTCGGACTCAAATGTAAGAATGAAGAGCCTACCATCCGCGCATACTCCATGGCAAACTATCCTGACGAAGGCGATATCATCACCCTCAATGTGCGTATCGCCACACCGCCATTCAAGCCAAAGGATCAGGGTCCTGGCTTCATAGATGTCAATCCGGGTATCGCTTCATCATACATCTTCTCACTCAAGCCTGGCGACAAGGTTACCATGTCAGGACCTTATGGAGAATTCCGACCACAGTATGGCACTGGAAGAGAGATGATATGGGTAGGCGGTGGCGCTGGTATGGCACCTCTCCGCGCACAGATTATGCACATGCTGAAGGGTAATGGCATAGCTCCAGAAGACCGCCAGCGTGAGATGCACTACTTCTATGGTGCACGCGCACTGGAGGAAATCCCATTCCTCGACGACTTCCTGCAGTTGGAAAAGGACTTCCCTAACTTCCATTTCCACCTCGCTCTCGACCGTCCAGACCCTAAGGCTGATGCAGCTGGAATCAAATATACTCCAGGATTTGTGGCACCTGTCATGGGCGACACATACCTCAAGCAGCATGAGTCTCCAGAAGATTGCGAGTACTACCTCTGCGGTCCTCCTATGATGGCAAAGACAGTGCTCGACCTTCTCCACTCTCTCGGTGTGGAAGACGACATGATTCGCTTCGATAACTTCGGAGGATAATCCGGAATAATATTATAAAGAGGGCTCCCTCTTATCCCCCTGCGAGGGGGAGGCTATATACATTCTTCGACTTGTGTCTCTTACTCAAGAGAGGTCTTTGTAACCAGCCTCCCCCTCACAGGGGATAAGAGGGGGTCTTCACTTTTTGCTTTCCATTATATATACTATGTTACTTCTCTTTCTTATGTCATTAGGAGCCGCCTTCGTACAGAGAGTGTCAGGCTTCGGTTTCGGAATATTCATCATGACGGTATTGCCATACATCATGCCGTCATACGGCGAAGCCACCACATTATCAGGACTAATGGCTATGGTAACATCTCTGATTATCGCAATAAGAAACTACAAATATCTGCATTGGAAGAAACTATCTATTATACTCTTCACCTTTCTCATCGTCTCATATATAGCGGTGCAGTTTGTCTCCATCGCCAGTGACGGTATCCTAAAGAAACTTCTTGGTGGCATTCTCATCTTCGCAAGCATCTGGTTTCTCTTCCTTTCCAAGAGAGTTCACCTCCCAGCCACAGTGCCAGTGCAGATCAGTATGGGCACTATCTCCGGCTTGATGGGTGGCTTTTTCGGAATGCAAGGTCCGCCAGCGGTGCTTTATTTCATATCCTCCGCAAAGCAGAAAGAGGAGTATATGGCAATGGCGCAGATGTATTTTCTGCTTGGAAACATCTTCATGACAGGCTACAGAGCTCAATGTGGCTACCTAACTACAGCCGTATTACATGGTTGGTGCTGTGGTATCGTAGCCGTTCTCATAGGTACAACGCTCGGTTCCATCGTGTTCCGCTTCGTCTCCCTCGACATTCTCCGCAAAATAATTTACGCATATATGGCTATAAGTGGCATTATAGCCCTCCTTTAGCTTTGATATTGCGGTCATGTGAGAATTATATGATTTACTGAAACAACAATAAAAGTGTAAAGTAAAATCAGTTAAAGTCAGGCAGCATAACTTTTACTCACTAATAGCTATGCTTTTACAGCCTAATAACTATGCTTTTACAGCCTAATAACTATGCTTTTACAGCCCAATAACATAGCTTTTGGAAAAGCCTTCCCTCACCCCTCCAGAGAGGTTTTTTCTTTAGTTACGGGCATGGTTTCAGAAGTAAGTTGGAGTATTGGAAGTACATATTTAACATCTATTCACAACTTTTCGGCTATAATTCGCAAAAAATAATTTTGTATGAAAGAAGTTCCACCCTTCCACCTTAGACATATTATGTATTTAATAATCAAGATGTTAGACGAGGTGGAATTATGGTGGAATTATGGGTGGAACTTCATGTAATTCCACCCTAATTCCACCACTAATTCCACCACACATAAAGCATTGACTATCAAGACTGTAGCAATACTAAGGTGGAAGGGTGGAATTACAAATGACAAAAAATATTTTTCTTGGAAAAGGGCAGAAAAAGTATTAACAACCGTTAAAAGCCAACAAAAAGGGCTGACAATTCATTCGGACGATTCGTTTTTCTTTCATCTCTTATCTATTTTTGATGTGCTCAAACAACTGGAATAACACGTTTTTGGGGTACTGTCTTCCAGACAGCTACTTTATTATTGTATCTAATCCCGAGACTTCGTCCCGGGTTACTCTCGCTTTGCTCGGTATTGGCTTCCAGCCAAATCTTGCTGGCATGGTTCATGGTAATCATCAATAGCAGAAATGGGCATTAGTGTAGATAATGCATATATGTAATTGATAGAGATGGCTGTTGTAGAGATGCGTTTCAGTAACAACCTGTTTTGTCTGGAAGCCAAATCTTATGGTTATTGGTCATCTTTGAATAAAACATCAATATAAAAAAACAGAGAAAAATATATTTGTTTATTTTTATTTATTGATATTTTTTCACACGGCAAGACGACCAGACAACAAATGCTGCAAAACTGCCTGACAATCCAGATCCTGTCAACGAAAAAAATAAAGGAAAAATTTGCAAATACCGATTATTATCCGTACCTTTGCATCCGCTTTTCGATAGGAAAGCAGAAGGAGAGATGCTCGAGTGGCTGAAGAGGCACGCCTGGAAAGCGTGTATACGTCAAAAGCGTATCGGGGGTTCGAATCCCCCTCTCTCCGCACAGAGTCCTGTAAGTCGAAAGATTTGCAGGATTTTTTTATTATAATCCTGGCGTGCCCTTCAAAAAGAGATTCAGGATTGGTGGATTGGAAGGAAGTGTGAAAAAGCCAAAGGGCTGGACTCCAAATCTGGAGTCCAGCCCTTTGACGCTTTTTTCATTATCTGTTTCTATAGCAGTCGATGGTGTCAGTCATCGCCCCACTTACCGAAGTTCGATTCTCCCCACAAGTCTTTGTAATCAGTCTTGGTCTCATCCTCGTTGACCACATCAAACTTGCTGAAACATTCTCCATCGTTAATACTTCCTTTGAATACGCTGGCTGTTGTCATGCCTCCGTTGCAGAGGTCCTCGGGCTGTATCAAATCTATTTCTGGAGTTATATAGTTCTTCTTCATTTTGCGTAACTGTTATTTTGGGTTTATCTGACAATTATCTTCTTTCCGTTCACTACATACATTCCCTTAGGCAGTCCCTCCAGACTGCAACTGCAGCGCACCATCTGTCCGTTCATGTTGAACACGCCCTCTATGCCGCGCTTATATGATGTGCGGTCCGTGCTGCCGTGTATGTCGGCGATGCCTGTGGTGCTGTCTTCCACTCCGTCGATGAGCAGCGAAAACTGGCTCGGTTTTGCAGTAGCATTGCCTGGCAGCTCAAACCAGCAGCGGAACGCCTTCAGTCCGTATGAATACGGCTTGCCGTCGTCCATATTGCCGTGCGGCACCTGTATCAGCTTTCCCTTATACATGAAGTAGTCGCC